>VFQR01001252.1_pt1 | contig 20644 bp, 20 predicted proteins | sample 3512321 | NCBI WGS metagenome assembly VFQR01 (sample SAMN10412374, study PRJNA504923) | tailings metagenome | isolation source: Relicate 3 Philex TSF1 revegetated site | place: Philippines: Tuba, Benguet | collected 2017-08-29 | reverse complement strand
TCAATCGGAATGCGAACCTGGGCGCATGAGGGTCATTTGTGAAGGCCGTTGGTATCAGTACAGCCAGCGCACCAGGAAGAGCGCGATCGCCGGGAAGGCGACGAGGATCGCCGTTCGCGTCAGGTCGGTGATGACGAACGGCATCACGCCGCGATAGGTCTGCATGATCGGCACCGTCCTCGCCATGTTGTTGATGACGAACAGGTTCATGCCCACCGGTGGCGTGATCAGACCCACCTCCACGACGATCAGCACCAGGATGCCGAACCAGAGCGCAAATTCCTCGGGGCTCAGGCCGTAGTCGAGCGTGGAGACGATCGGGAAAAAGATCGGGATCGTCAGCAGGATCATCGACAGGGAGTCCATCACGCAGCCGAGGATCAGGTAGACGATCAGGATCGCGACGAGCACGATCCAGGGGTTGAAGCCCTGCCCCGTGATCCAGTTCGCGATCTCGACGGGAAGCTGCGAGATGGCGAGGAAGGAATTGTAGAAGGCCGCGCCGAAAACGATGAAGAAGATCATCGCCGTGGCGGTGGCCGTGGCCAGGATCGATTCCGTCAGCGTGCGCCAGGTAAGCCCGCCATTCACGAGTGCGATGAGGCCGGTTCCCGCCGCGCCGACGGCCGCGCCTTCGGTCGGGGTGAACCAGCCGAGATAGATGCCGCCGACCACCGTCAGGAATACGACCAGCACCGGCCATACCTCGAACAGCGCCTTCCATCGTTCCGAATAGGGCGCGCGGGGGCTGGAGCCCGCCGTCTCGGGATAGAGGCGCACATAGATCGAGATCGCGATCATGTAGCCGATCGCAGCCAGGAATCCCGGCACGAAGGCGGCGAGGAACAGCTTGGCGATGTTCTGCTCGGCCAGGATGGCGTAGATGACGAGCACGACCGAGGGTGGGATCAGGATGCCCAGCGTTCCGCCCGCCGCCAGGGTGCCGGTCGCAAGCCCCCCCGAATAGCCGTAACGCTTGAGCTCGGGAAGCGCGACCTGCGCCATGGTCGCCGCCGTCGCCAGCGACGATCCGCAGATCGCGCCGAAGCCCGCGCAGGCGCCGATTGCCGACATGGCCACGCCGCCGCGCCGGTGGCCCATCCATGAATTCGCCGCCCGGAACAGCGCCTGCGACATGCCGCCCAGCGCCGCGAACTGCCCCATGAGCAGGAAGAGCGGGATGATCGACAGCGAGTAGCTCGAGAAGGTGGAATAGGTCTCGCCCTTGAGCTTGGACAGGATGGCGGACGTGTTGCCGAACACGAACCACGTGCCGGCCATTCCCACCAGCAGCATGGACAGGCCGATCGGGATGCGCAGGAAGATCAGGATCAGGAGGATCGGGAAGGACCAGATCCCCGCTTCGAGATTCGTCAATGGACGCTCCCCTGCGTCGGTTCGAGCAGGCTGCGTCCGGCCGCGACTTCGCGCGCCCTGACCCAGACCATGTAGAGGCCGACGACGATGGCGCCCACGGCCGGCACCATGCATGCCGCGAAGCCCCACCATACCGGGAACTGGAGGATGAACGTCGTTTCCGAATAGCGCAGCTTGTCGCCGAGTCCCGCCCAAAGGCGCCACGCGATCAGCACGATGACCAGCGTCAGAACGATTTCCGACACGAGGTCGATGACGCGGTTGACTGAGGCGGGCAGGAAGGACGTGAAGACATCGACGGTCGCGTGGCCCCGCATGAGTTGGCACCAGGGCAGGAACGAGAACACGGCGAAGGCGGTGCCCACCTCGACCAGCTCGAAATCGCCGAGGATAGGACCAAGCCCGAAGCGCACCATCGAGCGGCCGGTGATCGACACGACCGTCAGGATGGTGATGAACACGAGCACCAGCCCGCCCGCGAGTGCCAGCAGGCGCGCTAGCCACAGGATGACCGGCGAGATCTTCAAGCTGTTCCTCCGGGCGCCGCTCTTTGGCTGGCGCCGATTGTTCGTTCCCGCCCGAAAGCTAGCCGCAGGCCGGCGAGCAGGCAACGGCCGGCCGCCGACATTCGCAGTTGTTGCATGGAAATTTCGGGAAAGAGCCGTCGAACGTCGAAATGCGGCGGGCGGCCGTGCCGCCCGCCGGAGACCGGATTCAGTTGGCCGAATACTTCTCGATCAGCGCGCGCGCCTCGTCGAGCAGTTCCTGGCCCTTGAGGCCCTTGCCCGTCGCTTCCTCGACCCACTTGTCGACGACCGTCTGCGCGGCGGCCTTCCAGCGATCGACCTCGGCGTCGTCGAGCACGATGATGTTGTTGCCGCGGTCGACCGCGAGCTTCTTCGACGGCACGTCCGCGCCCTGCTGCGTGCGACCGGCGAAGGCCGAGAATTCCTGGCCGGAATTGTCGTCGATCACCTTCTTGAGGTCGTCCGGCAGGCTGTCGTATTTCGCCTTGTTCATGGCGAGCACGAAGGTGGTCGTGTAGAGCGAGTTGTCGCCGAATTCCGTGTGGTTGCTCACGAGTTCCGGCACCTTGAGCGCCGGCGTCACTTCCCACGGGATGACCGCGCCGTCGATGACGCCCTTGGACAGCGATTCGGTGACGGCCGGAACCGGCATGCCGATCGGCGTCGCGCCCAGTTCGCCGAGCAGGCCGGTGATGATGCGCGTCGGACCGCGGAGCTTCAGCCCGCGCATGTCCTCGAGCTTCGCGACCGGGGTCTTGGAGTGGACGAGGCCGGGGCCGTGGACCCACACGCCGATGACGTGCACGTCCTTGAACTCGCCGTCCTTCATGTATTTCTCGAACAGGTCCCAATAGGCGCGCGAGGTCGCCTCTGCGTTCGTCATCATGAAGGGCAGCTCGAAGACCTCGGTCGAGGGGAAGCGGCCGGGCGTCGAGCCCGGCAGGGTCCATACGAAGTCCACGGTGCCGTCGGTGACCTGGTCGATAAGCTGCGGCGGGGTGCCGCCGAGCTGCATCGCGGGATAGCGCTCGATCTTGATGCGCCCGCCCGACTCCTGCTCGATCTTGTCGGCCCAGGGGTCGAGAACCAGCTTGGGCACGTTGGCCTGCGCGGGCAGGAACTGATGCAGCCGGAGCGTGACTTCCTGTGCCAGCGACGTTGCGGTGCCGCCGAGCCATGTGGCCGCGGCCAGCGCGCCTGCGAGCGCGGCCGAGGTGAACGAGAACCTTGCCATGTAATTCCTCCCAGAAGTGTATGCCTGCCTCGTCGCGCGATTATCCATGGTCGCCCGCTCGAGGTCCAGCGGCCTCAAACTACAGATAATCGTGTAACAATAAAGGGCAATTCGCAGCAATTTCCGTAACGTGACCGCGCTCAGAGCGGCAGCGGCCCGGCTTCCTTCAGGCTCTGCAGCACGATGGCGGTCTTCACGTGCTGGACCGATTCGTGCGGCAGCAGCACGTCGTTGACGAACTCCGACAGCGCCTTGAGATCGCGCGTGACGACCTTGAGATGGTAGTCCATTTCGCCGGTCAGCGCGTGCGCCTCCTGCACCTCCGGAAGGCGCGAGACGAGGTCCGCGAAGCGCCGAGCATTGTCGCGATTGTGGGTGGCAAGCGTCACCGAGATCATGCTGACCAGCGAGAAACCGAGGCGCTCGCGATCGAGCTGCGCCCGGTAGGCCGAGACGTAGCCCTCTTCCTCGAGCCGCTGGCGCCGCCGCGAACATTGCGACGGCGACAGGTTGATGCGCTCGGATATCTCGTTGTTGGTGAGGCGCGCATCGTCCTGCAACAGTGCCAGTATCTTGCGGTCGAACTGGTCGATCGAAAGTTCGGCCATCGATTATGCGCCCTTTCATGCACGATCCATGCATGACCTTGGGCCCGGGGAACGCGCTTTGCAAGCACCTTGCGCGCCGTCCGCGTTATCCTTTCTCGAAATCGCACAAACCGAGAGGAAACAAGCCATGGGTCCGTTCCCGCACGACGCGCCGCCCGCCGCCATCAGCGCCGCGAACCCGGCCGGCACCGACGGCTTCGAGTTCGTCGAGTTCGCCCACCCCGAGCCAGAAAAACTGGCCGAGCTCTTCACCCGGATGGGCTACGCACCGGTCGCCCGCCACCGGACGAAGGCCATCACGGTCTGGCGGCAGGGCGACGTCAACTATCTCGTCAACGCCGAGCCGGGCAGCCACGGCATGCGCTTCGTCGATGCGCACGGTCCCTGCGCGCCCTCGATGGCGTGGCGGGTCGTCGACGCCAGGCACGCCTTCGATCATGCCGTCTCGAAGGGTGCGGAGCCGTATGAGGGCGCCGACAAGGCGCTCGACGTTCCGGCGATCGTCGGCATCGGCGGTTCTCTGATCTACTTCGTGGAGGTCTACGGCGAGAAGGGGTCTGCCTACGACGCGGAGTTCGAGTGGATCCGCGAGCGCGATCCCAGGCCGCAGGGCGTCGGCTTCTACTATCTCGACCACCTCACCCACAACGTCTATCGCGGCAACATGGACAAGTGGTGGGCCTTCTACCGCGACAAGTTCGGCTTCCGGCAGATCCACTATTTCGACATCGACGGCCGCATCACCGGTCTGGTCAGCCGGGCGATCACCTCGCCCTGCGGCAAGATCCGCATCCCGCTGAACGAGTCCAAGGACGACACCAGCCAGATCGTCGAGTATCTGAAGAAGTACCGCGGCGAGGGTATTCAGCACATCGCCGTCGGCACCGACGCCATCTACGACGCGACCGACAGGCTCGCCGGCAACGGGCTCAAGTTCATGCCGGGGCCGCCCGACACCTATTACGAGAAGTCGTTCGAGCGGGTCTCGGGCCACGAGGAGCCGGTCGAGCGCATGAAACGCCACGGCATCCTGATCGACGGCGAGGGCGTGGTCGAAGGCGGCATGACCCGGATCCTCCTGCAGATATTCTCCAGGACCGTGATCGGCCCGATCTTCTTCGAGTTCATCCAGCGGAAGGGCGACGAGGGTTTCGGCGAGGGCAATTTCCGCGCGCTCTTCGAGTCCATCGAGGAGGACCAGATAAGGCGTGGCGAGATCCGGCTCGACGCGGCCGAATAGGCGCTATTCGGGCGGCCTCAGTTCGCGTGGGCGGGCAAGTGCTGCGGCCGCCCAGAAGCTGATCGCCAGAACCATCGCGCCGGCGAAGATCGCGAGCATCACCGTCTCGTAGCCGCCGGTCGCCGCCCAGACCGAGGCCGCCGCGAGTGGTGCGATCGCCTGGACGAAATGCGTGGGCGCCACGAGCGCCCCGTTGATCGAGCCGTAGGCCTCGCGCGACAGCATCTCGGGTACCGCCATTCCCCGCACGATTGTCATCATGCCGTTCGCCGCGCCGTAGAACCCCGCCACGATCGCGAGGATGCCCACATCGGCCGGCGCGTAGGCGAAGCCGAGCACCGCCAGCGGGAAGATGATGACGATGATCGAGCCGACGAGCCTGACCGGGGCGTCCGGCGCGAACGCCCAGATGACGATGCGGCCGGCGACCTGGGCGGGACCGATCACGGCCATCACCGTCACGACGCCGGCCGCCGTGAGCCCGCGTTCGAGCATCATCGGGTAAAGGTGAAAGGTCAGCGTGGAGAAGGCCGCAGCATAGGCGACCAGTGCGAGGACGAGCGCCCAGAAGACCGGCCGCCGCACCGCCCATGCCACGGCCCTGCGCCCGGCGAGCGGCACGGCCTCGGCGCGCGCCGGCGCGGTTGCCGGCGCGTCCCTGGAAGGGTCGATCGCGTACCAGTGCAGGGCGCCGCAGACGAACATGTTGATCGCGCCCAGCACCACGAGCGCGCCGCGCCATCCCGCGATCTCGATCAGAAGCTGGATCAGCGGGATGAAGACGGTGCTGGCGAAGCCGCCCCACAGTGTCAGCGCCGTGATCCCGCGCCGCGCGCCCGCCGGTCCGGCGCGCCTGTTGATGACCGCGAAGGCGGGCTCGTAGAGCGTGGCGGCATGCAGCCCGCCTATGAGCGCGAAGACCAGGTAGAAGACGACGATATCGGCTACCTGAGACCAGGCGAGGAGCAGGAGGCCGGCGGCCACCGAAGCGCCCGTCATTACCGCCCGGCCATGTCCCCGGTCGATCGCCGATCCCACCGGATAGGCCGCGAGCCCGGCCATGGCGAGGCCGAGTGTGGCTGCGCCGTAGAGCTCCGGCTTCGACCAGCCGAGATCGGGGCGCATTGCCTCGGCAATCAGCGGGAAACTGTAGAAGAGCGAACCCCAGGAACAGATCTGCGCGATCCCCAGCGCGGTGATCATGCGCTTCTGGACGCGTCCGTCCTGGCTGGTGTCGAGGGGCCGTGTCGTCATAGCGCCATCTCGGTCTACCCCGGCATTTGACCGCATGGCGGCCGCGTGCACTACGCGCAGTGAAGGTGGAACCGATGGGCCAGGCGCAACGGCTCAGCCTCCCCAGACGACGGATTCCTCGTGGCGCTTTATGAGATGGCGCAGCGTCTGGAAGCTGCGGCTTACATGCTGGGCGAAAGCCTCGACGGCCGGCGCGCGCGGCGCATGCGCCACGCGAAGCAGCCCGAGCGCGCGTTCGGGATGGGGCAGATGCACGGGAAGCGCCGTGATCGCCTTCTCCTTGCGGTAGGCGAAGACGACGCCATGCGGCAGCACGGTCAGCGCATCCGTTCCCTTCAGGTAGACCATGGTGCTCGTCAGCGATCCGCCGGCGTAGCGCACCTTGATCTCCGTCGCGCCGAGCGAGATCAGCAGGCTGCGAAGGTCCGCGAGCAGAGGGCTGCCGGCGGGCGGCGCGATCCAGGGATAGTCGAGCAGGTCGCTCGCCTTCAGCTTGCGGCGCATCAGGAGCGGGTGCGTCGCCCGGCAGGCCACGACGTTGCGTCCGGGCAGGATTTCCTCGAACGACAGCCCCGAGCCCTCGTCGAGGATGTCGATGGGCGATATCGCCAGGTCGATGCGGCCTGCGTTGAGGCCCGCCTGCAGTTCCGACAGGTAGCCGTAGCTCTGGTCGATGCGCACGTCCGGGCTGGCGTTCTGGAATTCCGCGATCATTCCGGAGATGAGCGCGTCCATGAAGAATGGCGTCCCTCCGACGCGAACCACCCCGGTGCGCCCGTGCCGGAAACCCTCCACGAGTTCTGATGCGCGTTGGGAGGCCAGCAGCATCGTCTGGCCGAGCTCGGCCAGCGCGCGGCCGAGCGGCGTGGGCACAAGCGGGCGGCGTCCCCGGACGAAGAGCGGCTCGCCGAGCCGCCTTTCCAGCATGCCGATGGTGCGCGAGACGGCCGGCTGCGAAAGCCCGATCGCCGCCGCGCCCTCGGTGACGCCGCCGGCCTGGACGACGGCGGCGAGCTGGATCAGGTGGCGCTCGTCTAGTTTCATAGCGATCCGTTATATTGATGCGCCAAGAAATCATCAATTGCATGCGGTCCCGGTGGTAGCTTTCCTTCCATCAGGCTTTGGGGAGGACCATGAGCCCGGTGGCGCTTGAGACGCTCTACGAGGAGAATTCCGCCGACATCGTCGCGAGGCGCATACAAGCCGGTGGCGATGCCGAGCTATCCGGCGCGCTCGTGAAGATCGTCCACTGCCTGCATGAGACTGTCCGCGAACTGCGTCCCACCGCGCGGCAGCTTCGCGCCGCGCTGGAATTCCTGACCGAAGTGGGCCATGCCAGCGACGATCGCCGCCAGGAATGGGTGCTGCTGTCGGACCTGCTCGGCGTCACGCAGCTCGTCGAGGAGATCAACGCCCGCCGGCCGAAGGGAACCACGCCCAATACCGCGCGCGGCCCCTTCTACCGGGCCGACGCCCCGCAATACGCACCGGGAGCCTCGATATCGCTCGACGGGGTCGGAGAGCCGCTGGAAGTCTTCGGCCACATACGCGACCTGGACGGCCGCCCCGTGCCGGGCGCCACCGTCGAGACGTGGCAGGCGAACGGCCACGGGCACTACGAGAACCAGGAGCCCGACCTCCAGCCGGAGTTCAATCTGCGCGGCGTGTTCCGCGCGGACGAGGCCGGCAACTTCCACTTTCGCAGCGTGCGGCCGGCCGGATACAGGGTTCCCGACGACGGACCCGTCGGCACGCTGCTCGGCCGCCTCGGCTATCCGCTCCGCCGGCCGGCGCATCTCCACTTCATCATCAGCGCGCCCGGGTTCGAGACCGTGACGACCCATGTCTACGACGGGGCCGACCCGCATCTGGGCGAGGATGCGCTGCTGGGCGTCAAGCCGGAACTCGTCGGCGATTTCAGGTGCCGGCCGGCTGGCGCGGGAGCCGCTTCGTGGACGCTGGACTTCACCTTCGTCATGGCGCGGGCACGCCCGGGCACGCAAGGTGTGCGGAGGTCGTCGTCGTTATGAGGACGGATCGTTCACCGTACGGAGCTTTCCACGCTGCGACCGAGCCACACTTTGGCATGGCCAGCATTCAGGGAGGAGACCAATGGCATATGTGAACGGCTACCATCACGTGACGCTGAGCGTCGACGGCGCCCAGGAGGACTACGACTTCTATACGGGGCTGCTCGGCATGAAGTCCGTAAAGAAGACGGTGCTCTTCGACGGGACGACGCCGGTCTATCACCTGTATTACGGCAACGCGAACGGCGATGCCTCCACCATCGTGACGACGTTCCCATTCCGCAAGCCCGGCATCTTCGGCAAGCGGGGAACAAACCAGACCAAGGTCATCCAGCTCGCCGTGCCGAAGGGCAGCCTCGACTTCTGGGAGGATCGGCTCAACGCCGGCGGCCGCAAGGCCGCGCGCATATCGCGCTTCGGGCTCGACCGCGTCGCCTTCGAGCACCCCTGCGGGATACCGCATGAACTGGTGGCCGCCGAGAACGACGACCGCGAGCCGATCGTCGCCGACGGCATCGATTCCGCCAACGGCGTGAAGGGCATATTCGGCGTCGGCATCGCCGTCTTCGACAAGACGTCGATGGACGACTTCCTTGTCGTTGGAATGGGGCTCGAGAAGGTCGGCGATGAACGCGCTGCCATGGCGTTCCGCCTGCCGGGCGGCGGTCCGCACGCCGCGGTCGAGGTGCTTCACGAGCCCGACAGGCCGCAGGGCACCTGGACGCTCGCCGGAGGCACGATCCACCATCTCGCGCTGAACACGGGAGACGAGGACAACCAACTCAAGCTCAAGGCGCATCTGGAGGGGATGGGCTTCACCGACGTCTCCGACCAGAAGGACCGCAACTACTTCAAGTCCTGCTACGTGCGCTCGCCGGGCGGTGCCCTGTTCGAGATCGCCTGGTCGGTGCCCGCCGGCTGGACGGTCGACGAGCCTGCCGGCCAGACGGGCAGGACGCTCGTCTTCCCGCCCTGGTTCGCGGACCGGAAGGACGAGATGATCGCGGGCCTGGAAGAGTTCAAATGGTAGCAGCGGGGCAGGTCGGCCACGTGACGATCGAGGCGGGGGCGGCGGACGCTGCCGCCGCGTCGATCTGCGTATTCCTGCACGGGCGGGGGCAGGATCCCGGCCTGATGGTCGAACACGTGGTCGCCCGCATGACCGGTGCGCCCATGCGTTTCCTGCTGCCGGCCGCACCATCGAACCAATGGTACGCGGCGCGCGCGATCGACCCGTTGACGGAGCCGACGCTGCGCCAGCTCGAGGAGGCGCTCGACATCGTCGACGCCACGCTCGATCGGGCATTCGCGGAAGCCCGCGGGCGTCCGGTCCACCTCGCGGGATTCTCGCAGGGCGCATGCCTTGCGCTCGAGCATCTCATGCGGCGCAGGAGCGGGGTCGCCTCCGTGGCGGCGCTCACCGGCTGTCGCGTCGGTGCTGCCGGCGACGACCTTCCCGCGCGGCCTCTCGGAAGCATTCCGGTCCTGATGACCAATTCTGACGCGGACGCCTGGGTGCCGCTCCAGCCCTTCGTCAGGGCCGTCGAAACCGTCGCCGCCAATGGCGCCGCCTTGAGCGTCGAGATCGTACCCGGCCGCGACCACGCCGTCGCGGCATCGGAGATCGAGGCTTTCCGCCGCCACCTTTCGGCGCGAGGTACCGCATGATGAAGCAACTCGCGCCCTTCGTCTTCGCCGGCATGCCTTCGCGGGTGGTCTTTGCGCCGGGCGCGCTGTCGAGGACCGGCGACGAGATCGCCCGGCTCGGCAGAAACCGCGCGCTGGTTCTGTCGACGCCTCAGCAGGCAGGCGACGCGAAGACCCTGGCGCGAAGCCTGGGCGAACGCGCCGCGGGGACGTTCTCCGGCGCGGTCATGCACACGCCGGTGGAAGTGACCGAGGAGGCTCTCGCGTCGTTCCGCTCGAGCGGCGCCGACTGCGTCGTCTCCTTCGGCGGCGGATCGACGATCGGCCTCGGCAAGGCGATCGCGGTCAGGACCGGCGCCGACCACGTGGCCATCCCGACCACCTATGCCGGTTCCGAGATGACCGACATCCTCGGCGAGACGGCCGGCGGCGAGAAGACGACGCGGCGCGATCCGGCCATCCTGCCCGAAACCGTCATCTACGACGTGGAACTGACGCTGGGGCTGCCTGTCGCGATGTCCGTGACGTCCGGCCTGAACGCGCTGGCTCACGCCGCCGAGGCGCTCTACGCCAGCGACCGCAACCCCATCACCGTTCTCATGGCCGGCGAAGCCGTCAGGGCGCTGGCGCAGGGCCTGCCCGGCGTCGTCGCCGACCCTTCCGGCCGCGATGCCCGTTCGCTTGCGCAGTATGGTGCGTGGCTCTGTGGAACGTGCCTGGGCGCCTCGTCCATGGCGCTGCACCACAAGCTTTGCCACGTGCTCGGCGGCAGCTTCAACCTGCCGCACGCCGAGACGCATGCCGTGATGATGCCGCACACGGTCGGCTTCAACGCATCCGCCGTGCCCGAACTGATGGAACAGGTCGCGTCCGCCTTCGGGGCGACGCCGGGCATCGGCCTCCATCGCTTCGCAACGAGGCTCGGCGCGCCGGTCCGCCTCGCTGATCTGGGTTTCGGCAAGGGCGACATCGACAGGGCCGCCGACATCGCCATGAAGAGCCCCTACGCCAATCCCCGTCCCTTCACGCGCGGCGACATCGTCGCGCTGCTGGAGGACGCGGTGGAAGGAAATACGCCGCCATTCTGATCAACCGATTTTCGCAGGGAGGAACGCGATGATCACCCGCAGGAGACTACTCAAGACCGCAGCCGCGACCGGCCTCGTGGCCGCCGCGCCTTTCCCCATGCCCGCGATCGCACAGGGCACGAGGGTCAAGATCGGCTATGTCAGCCCGCAGACGGGCCCGCTTGCAGCATTCGCGGAGGCGGACCGCTTCGTGCTCGACGGCTTCGCCGAGGTGGTGCGGCAGGCCGGCCTCGACATCGAGGTCATCGTCAAGGACAGCCAGTCCAACCCGAACCGTGCCGCAGACGTTGCCCGCGAGCTCATCGTCAACGACGAGATCAACCTGATGGTGGTGGCCTCCACCCCGGAGACGACCAATCCGGTGGCCACCACCTGCGAGGCCGAGCAGATGCCCTGCATCTCCACCAAAGCGCCGTGGCAGCCCTGGTTCATCGGCCAGCAGGCCAATCCCGGCGCGCCGGATTCCTGGAAGCCGTTCGAATATGCCTACCACTTCTTCTGGGGGCTGGAAGACGTGATCGCCGTCTTCACCAACATGTGGGCGCAGGTGGAGACCAACAAGAAGGTCGGCGGCCTGTTCCCCAATGACGGCGACGGCAACGCCTGGGGCGATCCCAACGTCGGCTTCCCGCCGGTGCTGAGCCAGCAGGGCTACACCCTCAACGATCCCGGCCGCTACCAGAACCTGACGGACGATTTCTCCGCGCAGATCAACGCCTTCCGGCAGGGCGAGATCGAGATCATCACCGGGGTCATGATCCCGCCGGACTTCACCACCTTCTGGAACCAGGCGAGGCAGCAGGGCTTCCGGCCCAAGGTCGCTTCCATCGGCAAGGCGATCCTGTTCCCGCAGGCCGTCGAGGCGCTGGGCGACGGCGGACACAATTTGTCGTCCGAAGTCTGGTGGTCGCCGAACCACCCCTTCCGCTCGTCGATGGCCGATCTCAGCGCGGCCGATCTCGCGGCCGGCTTCACCGAGGCGACGAAGCGCCCCTGGACGCAGCCGATCGGCTTCATCCACGCGCTGTTCGAAGTGGCGCTCGACGTCATCAAGCGTTCCGACGATCCGACCGACTATGAAGCGGTCGCCGGCGCGATCGCCGCCACGCAGCTCGACACCATCGTCGGCCGTGTCGCCTGGGACGGCGCCAACCTGCCGCCCTTCGCGGCCAAGAACGTCGCCAAGACGCCGCTCGTCGGGGGCCAGTGGCGCCTCAAGGACGGCGGCGGCTATGACCTCGTCATCACCGACAACAAGACCGCGCCTTCGATTCCGACCGGCGGCACGATGGAGGCGATTTCCTGATGTCGGAAACGACCAGCCTCTCCCCGTCCGCGGGGAGAGGTCGCCGCGCGTCCCGTGCCGTGGGTCTTTTCTCCATGCGCACAGGGAAGACCTCGTAGCCATGCCCATTCTCAGGCTCCACGACGTCTCGAAGAGCTTCGGTGCCCTCAGGGTCGCCGACGGCATTTCCTTCGCCGTGGAGAAGGGTGAGGCGCTGGGTATCATCGGGCCGAACGGCGCGGGCAAGTCGACGCTGTTCAATCTCGTCACCGGGAACGTCCGGGTGGACGCGGGCCGCATCGAGTTCGATGGGCGGGACGTCACGCGTGTGCCGCCGATGCAGCGATGCGCCGCCGGTATCGGCCGCACGTTCCAGATCCCCCAGCCCTTCGGCAAGCTCACCGTCTTCGAGAACCTGCTCGTGGCGGCCGGCTTCGGTTCGCCCGCGCGCGGCGGCGAGGCGGTCGATCGCTGCGCGGCTATCCTCGCGGAAACGGGCCTGCTGCCACGCGCCAACGAGACGGCCGGCAGCCTGTCGCTGTTGCAGCGCAAGCGGCTCGAACTCGCGCGGGCGCTCGCGACCGACCCGAGCCTGCTGCTGCTCGACGAGATCGCGGGCGGGCTGACGGAGGCCGAATGCGCCTCGCTGGTGGAGACGATCCGGGCCATCCATGCCCGGGGGGTCTCGATCGTCTGGATCGAGCATGTCCTTCACGCGCTCAACTCGGTCGTAGGACGCTTGCTGGTTCTCGACTTCGGCAGGATCATCGGCATCGGCGAGCCGGCCGAGATCATGGCCTCGCGCGAGGTGCGCGAGATCTATCTGGGGATCGAGGTATGAGCCGCGCCCTAGTCGCCGGCGCCGGCATAGACGGCCTCGCTGCGGCACTCGCGCTGCATGGTCGGGGATACGAGGTGATCGTCTTCGAGGCGGTGCGCGAGCTTCGCCCGCTCGGCGTCGGCATAAACCTCCTGCCGCACGGCACGCAGGCGCTGCACGGCATGGGGCTCGCCGATGCGCTGGACCGGACGGGAATCCGCACGCGCGCGATCGAGTACCGCACGCGCTACGGTCATGTGATCGCCTCCGACCCGCGCGGCACGGAGGCGGGTTTCGAGCATCCGCAATATTCGATCCATCGCGGCGCGCTGCAGATGATCCTGCACGACGCCGTCGTCGAACGGATCGGCGGCGGCGCGGTTCGCGCCGGCATGCGTCTCGACGGCTTCTCTCAGGATGCCTCCGGCGTTCGCGCGCGCTTCGTGGGCGCTGACGGCACCACGGTCGAGGCGCAGGGAGACCTGCTCGTCGGCGCCGACGGCTTCCATTCGCGCGTGCGGCGCATTCTCCATCCGGCCGAAGGCCCGGCCCATGCCGAGGGCATGATGATGTATCGCGGCGCCTTGGAGACGACGCCGTTCGGCGACGGGCGCACCATGTTCATCGCCGGCAACCACGACCTGAAATTCGTCTGCTATCCGATTTCCGAAGAAGCGCGGCGGAGGGGAAGGGCGGTTGTCAACTGGGTCGCCGAAATCCGCCACGACCGGCCCCGGCCGGCAACCGAGGCGGACTGGGCCGACCGCGGGGAGCGCGATTTCATCGACCGTTTCCGCGGCTTCCGGATGCCCGACATCGATGTCGTCTCGCTGATGGAATCCACCGAAACCGTGCTCGAATATCCGATGATCGATCGCGATCCGCTGGGTTCCTGGGGCCAGGGGCGCGTCACGCTGCTGGGCGACGCCGCACATCCCATGTATCCGATCGGCGCGAACGGCGCCTCGCAGGCGGTGGTGGATGCCGTGGCCCTTGGCGAACATCTCGCCTCCGCATCCACGATTGCGGAAGGCCTCGCGGCCTATGAGGCCGACCGTCTCCCGAAGACATCGGCCGTGGTGCTGGCCAATCGCAATGCCGGTCCCGAACAGGTGCTGGACATCGCCGACGCCCGGCTTACCGGCCCGGATGACCGCGTGGACGATCTGATCGCGCCGCACGAGGTGGAGGCGGTCGCCAGCCGCTATCGCCGGATCGCGGGCTTCACGCGGAGGAGCGAATGAGCGCGCTGCTTCGCACGCAGGGACTGACCGCCTTCTACGGCGACTTCCAGGCGCTGTTCGGGGTCGACATCGCGCTCGACGCCGGCGAGACGGTCGCCGTCATCGGCGCCAACGGGGCGGGCAAGTCGACGCTGATGCGCTCGATCGCCGGCGTGCTGTCGAACGAGGCCGACGCCGTCCTCTTCGACGGCGAGGCCATCGGAAAGTTGCCCGCCGCCCGCGTCGTCGCCAAGGGCATCGCCATGGTGCCAGAGGGCCGCCGCCTGTTCCCGTCGCTCTCGGTCGAGGAAAACCTGCTGATGGGCCGATACGGCCGCCAGGTGGACGGGCCGTGGTCGCTGGAAACGGTCTATGCGCTGTTTCCGATCCTGAAGGAACGGCGCCACGGTCCGGGCACCGCGCTATCGGGCGGGCAGCAGCAGATGGTAGCGATCGGCCGGGCGCTCATGTCCAATCCGCGCCTGCTGCTGTGCGACGAGATCAGCCTGGGGCTCGCGCCGGTGGTGATCCGCGACATCTATGCCGCCTTCCCCCGCATCAGGCAAAGCGGCGCCTCGATCATGATCGTCGAGCAGGACATCGGCCAGGCCATGAAGGTCGCCGACCGCGTCTACTGCATGATGGAGGGTCGCGTGACGCTTTCCGGCGCGCCGTCGCAGCTTTCGCGCGAGGCGATCCACGCGGCCTATTTCGGGGTGCACGCATGAACTGGCTCGACACCATCGTGCAGGGCGTGCTGCTCGGCGGGCTCTACGCGCTGTTCGCGGCCGGCCTCAGCCTCGTCTTCGGCATCATGCGGCTGGTCAATCTCGCGCATGGCGACCTCATCGTCATGGCTGCCTTCCTGATACTGGTCCTCGTCACGGCGCTCGGCCTCAATCCGTTCGTGGCGGCCCTCGTCGCGCTCCCGCTGATGTTCGCCATCGGCTGGGGACTGCAGTATCTGGTACTGAACCGAACGCTGGGCGAGGACATCCTGCCGCCGCTGCTGGTGACGTTCGGCCTGTCGATCGTCATCCAGAACGCGCTGCTCGAGGCCTTTTCCGCGGACAGCCGCCGCGTTCCCGCGGGCGCGCTGGAGACCATGTCCACGAAGATCGGTCCGGTCACCGTCGGGGTCATGCCGCTCGTCACCTTCGCCTCGGCAATCCTCGTCATCGTCGCGCTCAACCAGATATTCTACCGGACCGCGCTCGGCCGCGCCTTCCGCGCCACCTCCGACGACGCCGTGACCGCCGGCCTGATGGGCGTGGACCCGAAGCGCGTCTACGCCACCGCCACCGGCATCGCCATGGTCGTCGTCACCATCGCCGCGCTCTATCTCGGCACGCGCGCCAATTTCGACCCTACGATCGGCCCGGCGCGCCTCATCTACGCTTTCGAGGCCGTCATCATCGGCGGGCTCGGCTCGCTCTGGGGCACGCTGGCCGGAGGCATCATCATCGGCGTCGCGCAGACGGTAGGCGCGGCGATCAATCCGGAGTGGCAGATCCTGGCGGGGCACATCGCGTTCCTCGTCGTGCTGCTGCTGCGTCCGCGCGGTCTCTTCCCCAGGGCGGTCGACTGATGGACGGGCAGGCCGCCTTCCGCGTCGAGACACGCACGCGCGCATCGAGCGCGTTCCTCATTGCGGCGCTCGCTCTCGTGCTTGCGGCCTTCGCAGCGCCGCTCGTGCTTGGCCGCGGTTCGCTGCAGGACCTGTTCTTCATCCTGACGATGCTGGTTCTGGCCCAGTGCTGGAACCTGCTGGCCGGCTATGCCGGCCTGGTCTCCGTCGGCCAGCAGGCCTTCGTCGGCTTCGGCGCCTACGCGATGTTCGCGGCGGTCAGCCTGTGGGGGCTCGACCCTTTGCCGGCGATCCTGTTCGGCGGGGTCGCCGCCGCGCTGCTGGCGCTGCCCACGGGCTTCTTCGTGTTTCGCCTGCAGGGCGCCTATTTCGCCATCGGCACCTGGGTGGTCGCCGAGGTGGTCCGGCTTCTGCTTGCCCAGTGGCGGGCGCTCGGCGGGGGCACGGGCACCTCGCTTCCCAACACCGCGACGCGCGGCATGCCGGCCGTCGAGTGGATCGGCGACGCATTCGGCGTGCGCGCGGCCCAGGCGATGGACATCCTCGCCTACTGGCTGGCTCTGTCGCTCGCCTGCCTCACGATCGGCTTCGTCTACTGGCTCCTGCGCACGCGCCAGGGGCTGGGGCTCGCCGCCATCCGCGACAACCAGGAAGCCGCGCGCGCGGTCGGCGTGGACGCGGCGCGGCTCAAATGGGCGGTCTACCTGGCGACGGCTTTCGTGACCGGCATCTGCGGCGCGCTGATCTACGTGCAGAAGGCGCGCATCTCGCCCGACGCTGCCTTCTCCGTCCTCGACTGGACGGCCTATGTCATCTTCATCGTGGTCATCGGCGGCATCGGCACGATCGAGGGACCGATCGTCGGCGTGGTCGTCTTCTTCGCGCTGCAGAAGTCGCTCGCCGATTTCGGCTCCTGGTACCTTCTGGTGCTCGGCCTGATCGGCATCGTCGTCATGCTCTTCGCGCCGCGCGGCCTGTGGGGCCTGTTTTCCGACCGCACCGGCATACAGTTCTTTCCCGTCCGCCGCCTGCTGGCCGGCGGGCCGCCACCTTCGTCGAGACGCATCGTACAGGGAGAGCCGCATGGCTGACATCACCACCGACGTCCTCATCATCGGCACCGGCCCGGCCGGCTCCGCAACCGCCGCGCTGCTCTCCTCGTACGGCGTGGAGAACATGGTGATCAACCGCTACCGGTGGCTGGCCAACACGCCGCGCGCCCACATCACCAACCAGCGGACGATGGAGGTGCTGCGCGACCTCGGCCGCGAGGTCGAGGACGAGGCCTATCTGTTCGCCACCGGCCAGGACCTGATGGGCGAGAACGTGTTCTGTACCTCGCTCGCAGGGGAGGAGATCGGCCGGCTCAAGACCTGGGGCAAGCATCCGCTGAGCCGGGCCGAGCACCAGCTCTCCTCGCCGAGCCAGATGAACGACCTGCCGCAGACCTTCATGGAGCCGCTGCTGTTCAAGACCGCGTGCTCGCGCGGCACCCAGGCGCGCATGTCGACGGAGTACGTTTCCCACACGCAGGACGCCGACGGTGTGACGACCACCTGCCGCGACCGCCTGACCGGGAAGGAGTTCACCGTCCGCTCGAAATATCTGGTCGGCGCGGACGGCGGCAACTCGAAGGTCGCCGAACATGCCGGGCTCACCTTCGACGGCCGCATGGGGGTCGGCGGCTCGATCAACATCCTGTTCAAGGCCGACCTGACCAGATATGTCGCGCACCGCCCGTCGGTGCTCTACTGGGTGCTGCAGCCCGGCTCCAATGTCGGCGGCATCGGCATGGGCGTGGTGCGCATGGTGCGCACCTGGAACGAGTGGCTGGCGATCTGGGGCTACGACATCAACGAGGGCGCGCCCGAGGTCGACGAGGCCTTTGCCACCAAGGTGGTCCGCGACCTGGTTGGCGACCAGGATCTCGCGGTCGACATCACCTCGGTTTCCACCTGGACCGTCAACAACATGTATGCGACGACGCTGTCGAATGGCCGCGTCTTCGGGATGGGCGACGCCATCCACCGCCATCCGCCGTCGAACGGCCTTGGCTCCAACACCTCCATCCAGGACGCGTTCAACCTCGCCTGGAAGCTCGCCATGGTGCTGAGGGGCCAGGCCGGCGAGAGGCTGCTCGACAGCTACCAGGCCGAGCGCGCCCCGATCGCCAAGCAGATCGTGAGCCGCGCCAACAAGTCGATCGAGGAGTTCGGACCGATCTTCAAGGCGCTCGGCCTGCTGGATTCGATCGATCCGGTGAAGATGCAGCAGAACATGGACGCGCGCTGCGACGACACCGAGGAAGCGGAAACGCAGCGCGAGGAGATCCGCAAGGCGATCGCCTTCAAGGCCTACGAGTTCGACGCGCATGGCGTCGAGATGAACCAGCGCTACGTCTCCGACGCGATCGTTGCGGACGGCACGCCTGAGCCGGCCTTCACGAAGGACGCCGAACTGCACTACCAGCCCACCAGCTGGCCGGGCGCCCGGTTGCCGCATGTCTGGGTGTTCACCGATGCGGGCGACCGGGTTTCGACGCTCGACCTCGTCGGCAAGGGGCGCTTCACGGTGCTGACCGGCATCGGCGGCCAGGGCTGGATCGACGCGGCGAGGACGGTCGGCAGGGAACTGGGGATCGACATCGCCGCCCATACGATCGGCCCGCGCCAGCACTGGCAGGATTTCACGGGAGACTGGGCGCGCGCCCGCGAGATACGCGATGGCGGCGTGCTCCTTGTGCGGCCCGACCAGCATGTCGCCTGGCGCAGCCAGGCCAGTTCGGCCGACCCCGCCGGCGACCTCCGCCGCGTTCTTCGTTCCATTCTCGACAGGTGATCCCGATGACAGACAAGACCGGCTTCTTTACCGAAGACAATTCCATCGAGGTCGTGACCGGCCGCAACGAGAACGCGCGCGACCAGCGCCTGAGGGCGGTGATGGACGTCGTCATCCGCAAGCTGCACGAGGCGGTCAAGGAGATCGAGCCGACGCAGGAGGAATGGTTCGAGGCGATACAGTTCCTCACCCGGACCGGGCACATGTGCAACGAATGGCGCCAGGAGTTCATCCTTCTGTCGGACGTGCTCGGCGTCTCGATGCTCGTAGACGCGATCAACAACCGGAAGCCGTCCGGCGCGTCGGAATCGACCGTGCTCGGGCCGTTCCACATCGCCGATGCGCCCGAACTGCCGATGGGCGCCAACATCTGCCTCGACGCCAAGGGTGAGCCGATGGTCGTGTCGGGCCGTATCCTCGACACGTCCGGCAGACCGATCGAAGGCGCGGTGATCGACGTCTGGCAGGCCAATGACGAGGGCTTCTACGATGTCCAGCAGAAGGGCATACAGCCTGACTTCAACCTGCGCGGCATCTTCCGCACCGGTGCCGACGGCCGCTACTGGTTCCGCGCCGTGAAGCCCAAATTCTATCCCATTCCGGATGACGGTCCGGTCGGTCAGCTCATCGCCGCGCTCGGCCGCCACCCCTACCGGCCGGCGCATCTCCACTACATGATCAAGGCCGGCGGCTACGAGACGCTCGTCACCCACATCTTCGATCCCGACGACCCCTACATCCATTCCGACGCCGTCTTCGGCGTGAAGGAGAGCCTGCTGGCGGAATTCCGCCAGGTCGACGACGCGGCAAGGGCGGCCGAGATCGGCGTCCAGAACCCGTTCTGGGACGTCGAGCACGATTTCGTGCTGGCGCGCGCAGGGTGAACCTTTTCGTCGGCGCGGGGGATCGCAACCTGTGGCGCCATTGGCTATGACGGCCGGGTCGCCTTCATGGCGGCGGCCCGGGGGACATGCCGAGATGAGTGGATTGACGCTGTGGCACTGCAGGGACGCGCGCTCCTTCCGCGCGCTTTGGGCGCTGGAGGAACTCGGCCTCGAATACGATCTGCGGCTGCTGCCGTTTCCGCCGCGCTTCCTGCAGAAATCCTATCTCGACGAGAACCCGCTGGGCACGATCCCGCTGCTCGTCGACGGCGCGGTGCGCATGACGGAATCCGCGGCGATCCCACACTATCTGGCGATGGTCCACGGCGCCGGACGCTTCGCGCTCCATCCCGGCCACCCGGACTACGGCGCCTATCTCAACTGGCTCCACCACGGCGAGGCGACGCTGACTTTTCCGCAGGCGATCTACCTGCGCTACAGCCGCCTCGAACCCGAGGAACGCCGCCAGCCGAGCGTCGCGGAAGACTACAAGCGCTGGTTCCTCGCCCGGCTTCGCCTTGCGGAGGCGACGCTGTCCGACGGCCGCGACCATCTCGTGGGTGGCGCGTTCACGATGGCCGACATCTCGGTAGGCTTCGCGATCATGCTGGCCTGCGATATCGGCATGGAGGCCGACCTGCCGCCGCATTCGCTGGCCTGGTATCGTCGCTTGGCGGAGCGCCCCGGATACCTGGCGGCCAAGCGCGCGCAGAACAGGCCCGTCTCCTGAGCGGCCACCTCGGCTAAAGCGGGCGTGGCGCCGATGAAGCACGCCGGCTCCCTCCCCCCTGAGGGGGTCCGAAGGACGGGCGAGACAAGCGGCTCGCCCAGGTCGGTGGACGGCCAAGGGCCGGCCGGGTGGGGTCGCTCGTGATGGGCGGGACGCTCTCATGGTTCGATCGGCGGGTCCTGTGGTGACGCCGCGCCTTTCGATCGACCGGCGAGGCCTGGATTCCCGACACGCTCCGCTCGTTCCTCGCTCACGCGGCCGGGAATGACGG
>VFQR01001251.1_pt1 | contig 20646 bp, 7 predicted proteins | sample 3512321 | NCBI WGS metagenome assembly VFQR01 (sample SAMN10412374, study PRJNA504923) | tailings metagenome | isolation source: Relicate 3 Philex TSF1 revegetated site | place: Philippines: Tuba, Benguet | collected 2017-08-29 | reverse complement strand
TTTTGCTAACAGCCCTTTTTATGTAAATAATCAATTATCAGAGTGGAAAACAAACGGCACTCCTCGCCGTGCGGGTGTTAGTTCTTTTGGTTTCGGTGGAACAAATGCCCATGTAATTTTAGAAGAATCTCCCATTATTAAATCCTCTAGTTCTTCTCGAAGTTGGCAATTATTATTACTTTCAGCCAAGACTAATACAGCACTAGAAACTGCTACAGAAAATCTGGTTAATCATCTACAAAAACATCCAGATTTAAATCTCGCCGATGTTGCTCACACTTTGCAGGTGGGTCGCTGGACTTTGAACCATCGACGAATGGTAGTTTCCCAAAACCAAGAAGATGCAATTAACGCATTGCAAGACCCTCAAAGAACTTTTACTTATTATCAAGAACCTAGTAATCGTTCGGTTGTCTTTATGTTTTCGGGACAAGGTTCGCAATATGTAAATATGGGTCGAGAATTATATGAAAATGAAAACGTATTTAGAGAACAAGTTGATTACTGCTGCAAACTACTAAAGCCCCACTTGCAAATAGACTTGCGTACAGTTCTTTATCCCAGCGAAAAAGAAGTTTTAGAAGCAACACAAAAATTACAACAAACGGCAATTACCCAACCAGCATTGTTTGTAATTGAATATGCTATGGCTAAGTTGTGGATGGCTTGGGGTGTACGTCCTGAAGTTATGATTGGTCACAGTATTGGAGAGTATGTAGCTGCAACTATAGCAGAAGTTTTCACTTTAGAAGATGCCTTAGCCATAGTAGCAATGCGAGGAAAACTTATGCAAGAATTACCTGGCGGTGCTATGCTTTCCATTCAGCTTTCAGAAGATAAAATACAACAAGTTTTAGAAAAAGAAATTTCTTTAGCTGCGATTAATGCGCCTTGTTCTTGTGTAGTGTCTGGTTCACAAGTAGCAATAGATAAATTACAAGAAAAACTAGAACAAATAGGTGTAAATTGTAGGCGTTTGCATACATCTCACGCCTTTCATTCCGAAATGATGTCACCCATCATTGAGACTTTCAGTCAGTTATTAGAAAAAGTAAAACTTCATCCTCCAAAAATCCCATTTATATCCAATGTTAGTGGAACTTGGATTACTACAACTGAAGCAACAGATCTTAAATATTGGGCAAGGCATTTAAGGCAACCAGTACGCTTTAATTTAGGAATTGCTGAGTTATTCAAACAACCAGAGCGAATATTCTTAGAAGTTGGGCCTGGACGGACGCTAAGTAGTTTGACTAAACAAAATCAAGCAAATGCAATAACATTAACGTCTATACGGCATCCGCAAGAGCAACAATCAGATGTAGGATTTTTACTTAATACCTTGGGTAGGCTTTGGTTAGTAGGAATTGAAATTGATTGGTCTGGTTTTTATGTAAATGAAAAGCGTCATCGCCTACCCTTACCTACTTATCCCTTTGAGCACCAGCGTTATTGGCTTCAGGTAAATCGAAATGCGACTTTGGCAATTATGTCGCCCAAAACTTCAGAGAAAAAGCCAGATATTGGTGACTGGTTTTATGTTCCTCGCTGGAAAGAATCGACACCAGTTGAGCTTTTTCAACAAGAAAAATTACTACAAGAAAAGTTACGCTGGTTAATTTTTGTTGATAACTATGGAGTGGGAGAAGAGATTGCTGAACGGCTCCAACAACAAAATCAAGATGTGATTTTTGTGAGATTTGGAGATAAATTTGCTCAACTTGATGACTGTAATTATGTAATTAATCCTCAACACAGAGATGACTATGACAGCTTAATTAAAATACTGCAAAAACAGAATTGCATTAGTCAAGCGATCGCACATTTTTGGAGCGTGACACCTAACGATATTTTACCGAATTATGAGCTAGATCCACAAACACAATATCAGTTTTTTGAAGATTGTCAAAATCTTGGTTTTGATAGTCTGTTATTTCTAGCACAAGCCTTGGCAAAACAGAATATCATTGACCCAATAAAGTTAATGGTTGTCACCAGTAATCTACATGATGTCACTGGTAGCGAGAATTTATGTCCTGACAAAGCAACTATATTAGGCCTATGCAATGTAATTCCACAAGAATATCTCAATATAACTTGCTGTTGCTTTGATATCATACTTCCAGACTCTAGAACTAAGGCATCACCAACATTAATAGACTCGCTGTTTACAGAATTTACAGCACCAATAACCGACAACTTAATTGCTTATCGTGGCAATCATCGCTGGATTAAAACTTATGATGCTGTACATTTAGATGAGAGTATCATCAGCAAAAGTAAGTTGAGGAAAGGGGGTGTTTATCTCATCACTGGTGGTCTTGGTCGCATTGGTTTAGCAATGTCAGAATACTTAGCAAAAACAGTGCAGGCTAAGTTAATTTTAATCGGCAGAAAAGCCATACCAGAAAGATATCAATGGTCTGAATGGCTACTAACTCATGATGAATCTAATGAAGTTAGTCAAAAGTTGAAAAAAGTGATAATTCTTGAAGAATTAGGTGCGGAGGTTGAAGCGATTAGTGCTGATGTAGCTGATGAAGAACAAATGCAAAAAGCTATAAAATTAGCTAAGGAACGCTTTGGTGAAATTCATGGTGTTATCCACACAGCAGGAATTAATGACGATGCGTATTACACTATCGAAGAAAGTTCTAAAACTCAAAGTCAAGCACAATTTTGTCCGAAAGTATATGGACTATTTATTTTAAAAAAAGTTTTGCAAGATCAAAAGTTAGATTTTTGTTTATTCACATCCTCATCATCATCTGTTTTAGGAGGTTTAGGTTTAACTTCTTATTCTGCTGCTAACATTTTTATGGATGCCTATGCTCACAAGCACAATCAAACAAATTTGTTTCCTTGTATTAGTGTGAATTGGGATACTTGGCAATCTCAAGAAGATGATATCCAAGACTTAACTGTGGGGGTAGCGTTAGAGAAATTACGCATGACATGGAAGGAAGGTATAGATGTTTTTAGTCGTGTATTGTGTTTAACTAAAACTCCTCAAATTGTTGTTTCTGCGGGAGAATTACAACCCAGAATTGAGCAATGGATAAAACGACAATTTTTACAAAATCGTGCGGATAGTTTATCACTCCATTCCAGAGGAAATTTACAAAACGAGTATGTTCCAGCTAGTAATAAGGTAGAGCAAATAGTTGCGACAACTTGGCAGAAAGTTCTAGGAATTGAAAAGATTGGTATTTATGATAACTTTTTTGATTTGGGAGGTAGCTCTTTAATTGGTGTTGAGGTTATCTCTCAATTACAGAAGGAATTAAATACCCATATTCCGATCATCAGCATTTATGAAAGACCAACTATCACTTCCCTTGCCGAGTTTTTGACTAGCGATGAAGAAGTTGTTTCGCAAAAAGATTCTTACCGTACTCAAGTCAGGTCTGCTTCAATTAAACGTCGCAAAGAAGCTAGACAAAATCATCGAAGAACGTCACTATGAGAAAATAAGTAAGTATCAATGAAAGGAACCGCAAAGAGCGCAAAGAGCGCAAAGTAAGAAATAAAAGAAATTAGCAGCAAAGCAAGTAATCAGCAAGATTTATTCTGGAGTATAAAATGGCATTAAGTCAGCAAAGACAAGAAAAAAATCAGCAAAATTTCTTTTTGGAGAATGAGCTAACACCACACTATGCAGTAGCAAATGAAGTGATGCAATTATTTGCACCATCTAATAGCTTAGTCTCTACGGAAGCTAAGATGGCTGTTGAAACTGATGTGTTGATTGATAATTTCTTAAATGCTGTTAATACGAATTCAAATATTGAATTTAATTCGTTAATCGAAACTTTTGCTGATAGCCAAGTTCCCACTAATCCTGCTGATTTTGATAGCTACCTGGGATATTTAGCAAATAATGTTATTAATCATTCAATACATACATCTTCACCTCGATTTATAGGTCACATGACCTCTGCACTGCCGTGTTTTGTACGACCTCTGGCAAAACTGATGACAGCAATGAATCAGAATGTTGTCAAAATAGAAACAGCCAAAGCTTTTAGCCCATATGAGCGTCAAGCTTTGGCAATGATTCATAGGTTAATTTATAATTTTTCTAATGAATTTTATAGCGAGCATGTCCAAAATAGCCAAAGCACTTTAGGCATATTAGTTTCTGGCGGTACCGCAGCAAACATCATTGCATTATGGTGCGCTCGGAATAAATCTTTGGGTGCAAAAAATAGTTTCCCTGGTGTGGAAAAGGCAGGTTTAGCAGCAGCTTTAGATTACTACGGTTATCAAGGATCGGTGATAATTGGCTCTGAATTAATGCATTATTCTTTTGAAAAAGCAGCAGATTTATTAGGCATAGGTACGCATGGTTTGATTAAAATTCCTACTAATGGAAATAACCAAGTGGACTTATCAGCTTTACGTCAGGCTGTTGCAGATTGTCAATCAAAAAATTTGCATATTATTGCGATCGCTGGCGTTGCCGGTACTACAGATTCTGGTAATATAGACTCACTTTTAGATATTGCAGATATCGCCGAAGCTGCAAATGTTCATTTTCATGTAGATGCAGCTTGGGGTGGGCCTCTAATATTTTCTGAACAACATCGACAAAAACTTATTGGTATTGAACGCGCTGATTCAGTCACAATTGATGGACATAAACAGCTGTATTTACCTATGGGTATCGGCATGGTATTCATGCGCGAACCACACCTAGCTTCAGCGATTGAAAAAAATGCTAGCTACACCATGCGTAAGGGTTCATTCGATTTAGGAAAACGCGCTTTAGAAGGTTCTCGCCCTGGTATGGCATTATTTTTACATGCTGGACTACATTTGATAGGTTTGAAAGGTTATGAATTTTTGATTGATGCAGGAATTGAGAAGACACAATATATGGCTGCTCGTGTCAATGCGATGCCGGAATTTGAGTTATTATCAGAACCCGATATCAATCTGCTTCTTTATCGTTACATTCCAGAGTCTTTAAGAGAAGTTGCAGTTAAAAAGCAATTAACAGAAATTGATAATCAGCAAATCAATATTTTTAATGAGCGCCTGCAAAAAAGTCAACGTCAAGCTGGTCGCACTTTTATCTCACGGACAACAAAAACAATTACTTGTTTAGAGAATGAAATTTCAGTGACGGCGCTGCGTGCGGTAATTGCTAATCCATTGACGAGTAAAGATGATATTGATGCAGTTTTAAATGACCAAATTCAAATTGCTTTAGAGTTATCAATTTGCTCGTAGTGAGGACTTTAGTCCTCAAGCCAGGACTGAAGTCCTCACTACAAACTGTTTATTATGGGTATTTGTTCGATGAATAATTCTCAAGACTTTGATAATTTGGATGACAACGATGAAATAGCCATTATTGGTATAACTGGTCGCTTTCCAGGAGCAAATAACGTTAATAAATTTTGGGAAAATTTGCGAGATGGAGTAGAATCAATTTTGCAGTTTACAGATGCAGAACTGCTAGCTGCGGGTGTAGATGCGACCTTGCTAAGTGACCAAAATTATGTGAAAGCAGGCAGCATAATAGAAGGTATTGAGTTATTTGATGCTGCATTTTTTGGATATACTCCCAGAGAAGCTGAAATCACAGACCCACAGCATCGTTTGTTTTTAGAGTCTGCCTGGGAAGCTTTAGAATCTGCGGGCTATGATTCGGAATCTTATAAAGGCAAAATTGGCGTTTATGCTGGTGTCACTAACAGTAACTATTTATTTACGAATTTAGCTTCCAATGAAGAATTAATCCAGTCGGTAGATGCTTTAAATATTTTTATTGGTAATGAAAAAGATAATTTAAGTACACAAACTTCTTACAAATTAAATCTTACAGGCCCAAGTATAAATGTTCAGAATAACTGTTCTACATCATTAATAGCTGTACACTTAGCCTGTCAAAGTTTGCTCAATGGAGAAAGTGATATAGCTTTGGCTGGTGGTGTTTCTATAGCTAAGTTACCCCAAAAATCTGGCTATCACTATCAAGAGGGAGTTCTTCATTCTCCTGACGGACATTGCCGGACTTTTGATGCTAACGCTAAAGGAACAGTATTTGGTGATGGCTTGGGTATTGTTGTGTTAAAAAGATTGGATGATGCTATTACTGATGGTGACTTTATTCATGCTGTCATTAAAGGTTCGGCTATCAATAATGATGGTTCTTTAAAAGTTGGTTTTACAGCACCTAGTGTTAATGGTCAAAGAGAAGTAATTTTAGAAGCACTCGCTTTGGCTGGTGTTGAAGCCGATACTATTTCTTATATTGAAGCTCATGGAACTGCAACCCCCTTGGGAGATCCCATTGAAATTAAAGCTCTCACACAAGCTTTTCGTGCTAGCACAAATCAAAAAGGTTTCTGTGCTATTGGTTCAGTCAAAACCAATATTGGACATTTGGATACAGCAGCAGGTGTCACAGGTTTAATTAAAGCGGTCTTGGCATTAAAACATCAACAAATACCGCCTAGTTTACACTTTCAAAAACCAAATTCAGAGATAGATTTTGCTAACAGTCCCTTCTATGTCAACACCAAATTATCAGAGTGGAAAACTAACGGGTTACCTCGTCGAGCAGGTGTCAGTTCTTTTGGTGTTGGCGGAACTAACGCCCATGTAATATTAGAAGAAGCTCCAGTAATTGAAGAATCTGATGCTTCTCGTCCTTGGCAATTAATATTATTATCAGCCAAAACTAGCACAGCTTTAGAAACTGCCACCACAAATTTAGCCACTTACTTCCAACAACATTCTAATGTTAACTTAGCTGATGTAGCTTACACTCTACAATTAGGTCGTCGAGCTTTTGATTATCGACGCATGGGAGTTTGTCAAGACTTGAATGACGCAGTGAGATTACTGCAAAATCGCGACCAAGAACGGGTTTTTGACTATCATTTTCAACCAACTCGTTGTCCTGTTATCTTCATGTTTTCAGGACAAGTATCGAATATCAACCGAGAATTATATGAAGTTGAAGCAACATATCAGAAATATATAGATAATTGCGCGGAAATTTTACAATCTCATCTTGGTTTTGATATCCGCGATTTACTGTTTTCAAGCTCAGATAAAATTGCCGCAGCTAATCTGACTGACGTAGTATTATTTGTAATTGAGTATGCCTTGGCTGAGTTACTGATGTCATGGGGTGTGCTACCAGAAGCGATGATTGGTGAGGGTATTGGTGAATATGTTGTAGCTGCGATCGCGGGTGTATTTTCCTTAGAAGATGCCTTAGCAATTGTAGCAAATAAGGGAAAAAAAGTTAAACTCAACCCACCACGCATTCGCTTTATTTCCAATGTTACAGGTAGTTGGATTACAGACGCACAAGCTACAAATCCCAACTATTGGAGCCAAAGTTTACAAAAAACTGTGAAATTTTGTGATAGTATATCTCAACTGTTAAAAGAGTTTGAAGGTGTTTTTCTAGAGGTAGGGGCTGGACAAAATTTAAGCACATTAACTAAAGAGCATTTAGATATCAATGCCAAACAACATGTGCTGAGTTGTTTACCTCAAAATCAACAATCAGATGTCAGATTTTTGTTGCAAACATTAGGTCAATTGTGGCTTTTTGGTGTCAATATAGATTGGTCAGAATTTTATAGCGAAGAACAGCGTCATCGTTTACCTTTACCTACCTATCCTTTTGAACGACAAAGATATTGGATTGATGCGAAAAAGCCAGGAGAAGATAATAATCACAGTTCAGCATCGCTAATTAAAAAATCTGACATAGCCGACTGGTTTTATATTCCTTTTTGGAAGCCTTCTTTACCTCCAGTACAAGATAACCAAGAGTTATTAACTGAAAAATATTGCACTTTGGTATTTTTAGATGAGTGCGGCTTGGGTATTAATTTAGTCAAAAAATTAGAAAAACAAAACCAAGATCTAATTACGGTAAAAGTAGGTGACAGCTTTAATATACTAGGCGAGTCTGAATACACTATCAATCCCGAAAATCATCATGATTATGATGTTTTATTTGAAGAATTAATCAGACAAAATAAGTTGCCGAAAAAGATACTACACTTATGGAACGTTACACCTTTTATTGACGAAGAATTAGAAGCAGCACAAATAAAGGGATTTTATAGTTTATTATTTATTGCCCAAGCTTTAGGAAGACGAGAAACTACTAATGATTTTGAAATCACAGTTTTTTCTAACAATCTACAGCCAGTTACAGGAACTGAAATACTTTGTCTAGAGAAAGCAACTTTACTTGGGCCAGTGAAAGTTATTTCTCAAGAATATGCAAATATCAATTGCCGTAGTATTGATGTTATCCTTCCTCCCAATGGTAGTTGGCAAGAAGAAAAACTGATAGAAAAATTACTGGCAGAACTGACGGTTGATGATTCCCAAAAGTTAATTGCTTATCGAGGTGTGAATCGTTGGGTGCAGAGTTTTGAGCCAGTGCGTTTTGAGAAGACCAAAATTGACAAGCCTCGACTACGAGAAAAAGGAGTCTATTTAATTACAGGTGGACTCGGAGGTATTGGACTTGTTTTGGCAGAATATTTAGCGCGAACTGTACAAGCAAAATTACTGTTAGTAGGACGTTCTGCTTTACCCAACAAAAATGAGTGGTTTCAATGGCTATCTATTCATGATGAAACTGATAGTATTAGTTGTAAAATTCGCAAAGTTCAAGAACTTGAAAACTTGGGTGCAGAAGTTTTAGCGATCGCTGCTGATGTCAGCAACACAGAACAAATGCAAAGTGCGATCGCTCAAGCTCAACAACAATTCGGTCAACTCAATGGTGTTATCCACGCCGCCGGAATCCCTGGAGGCGGTGCAATTCAGCGAAAAACCAGAGAAGAAGCAGAAAAAATTCTGGCTCCCAAGGTCAAAGGAACAATAGTTATCGATAGAATTATCAAAAATATTGAGTTAGATTTCTTTATTTTACTTTCATCAAATAGCTCAATCGTAGCTGAATTTGGACAAGTAGATTATTGTGCTGCAAATGCTTTTTTAGATGCCTATGCTCACTATCATACTGGAAAACAAAACCGATTAATTACAAGCATTAATTGGGATACTTGGCAAGAAGTTGGGATGGCAGTAAACACAGAATTACCCCAACGGCTCCAAGAATTGCGATTAGAAAATCTTAAACAAGGTATATTACCTGATGAAGGTGTAGAAATTTTTCTCAGAATTTTGGAAAATACAATACCTCAAGTTGTAATATCTACCTCTGACTTATTGAATGTACTCAAACATTATAATTCTGACAACCAAACACCAGGGCTAGATTTCTTAGAAACTGTCAATTCATCAAAAGTAAAATATCCCAGACCTGAACTCAGTAACGATTACGTTGCACCGCGAAATCAAAACGAGCAAAAGCTAGTTGATATTTGGCAAGAAGTCATTGGAATTGAAAGAATAGGAATTTATGATAACTTTTTTGAGCTTGGTGGTGATTCCCTCATAGGTATTCAACTTATTAACATCTTAAATAAACAATTTGATTCAAATCTTTCTGTTGCCAAGCTGTATGAATGTCCAAATATAAGCTCTATGGCAAATATTTTTAATCCTGAAGAATCTGATAAAAATAGTTTTGAACAAAGGCTAAGTAGAGGACAAAGAAGAAGACAGATAAAAATGCAAACTCACTAAAACACAAAGTTAATTTATCTGGTTAAGAAAGTCATGGAAGAATCAACAGTAAATCTAGATATAGCAATAGTGGGAATGTCAGGTCGTTTCCCTGGTGCAAATAATATCGATGAATTTTGGCAAAATATCCAAAATAAAGTTGAGTCTATTTCATTTTTATCAAACCATGACTTAGTGGATTTAAATCTGGACGCGGAGGTTTTAAACGATCCAAATTATGTTAAAGCCGCGCCTATCTTACCAGATATTGAACATTTTGATGCTAGATTCTTTGGTTACACTCCCAAGGAAGCAGAACTAATTGATCCCCAACACCGCCTATTCATAGAATGTGCTTGGGAAGCTCTTGAAAATGCTGGATATGAACCAGAAACATACAATGGTTTGATTGGAGTTTATGGTGGTGTCAGCACAAATACTTATTTTTTTAATAATATATATAATAACGTTAATTCCAGGGTTATTGCTAACAACTATACTTTTAATAAAGATTTTTTAACGACAAATGTCTCATATAAATTAAATTTAAAAGGGCCAAGCATAGGAGTCCAAACTTACTGTTCTACTTCATTAGTTGCCTTACACTTAGCTTGCAAAAGTCTACTTGATGAAGAGTGTGATATTGCATTGGCTGGTGGCGTTACAATTATCGTTCCCCAAAAGTCTGGTTATTACTATGAACAGGATGGAATTTTATCTCCTGATGGTCATTGTCGAGCCTTCGATGCTAAAGCACAGGGTACTGTTTTTGGCAGTGGACTGGGAATAGTTGTCTTAAAAAGATTAAACGATGCCATAACAGATAAAGATTATATTCATGCAATTGTTAAAGGTTCAGCAATCAACAATGATGGCTCTTTAAAAGTTAGCTATACCGCACCTAGTGTAAATGGTCAGGCTGAAGTTATTATAGAAGCTTTGGCCAATGCTGGCATCGATGCTGATGATATTTCTTATATAGAAACTCATGGAACTGGAACCGCTGCTGGCGATCCGGTGGAAATTGCGGCATTGACTAAAGCTTTTCGTGCTTTTACACCAAGAAATGGCTTCTGTGCTATCGGTTCAGTCAAACCAAATATCGGACATTTAGATATAGCTGCTGGCATAGCAAGTTTAATTAAAACTGTACAAGCATTAAAATATAAAAAAATCCCTCCTAGCATCAATTTTGAAGTTCCAAATCCTGAAATTAATTTTGCAAATAGTCCTTTTTACGTTAATACTAAACTAACTGATTGGAAAACTAATAATACTCCTCGGAGAGCAGGAATTAGTTCCTTAGGTTTTGGTGGAACTAATGCTCATGTAATTCTGGAAGAAGCACCAGAAGTTGTTTTTTCTGATAAATCTAGACCTTGGCAATTAATTTTAATATCAGCAAAAACTAGCACGGCTTTAGAAAGCGCAACTGAGAATTTGTTAGCATATTTCAAACAAAATCCAGAAATAAATTTAGCTAATGTTGCTCATACTTTACAAGTTGGTCGTAGAGCTTTCAACCATCGCCGGATTTTCGTGTGTCAAAATGTTCAAGATGCTGTCAATGTCTTAGAAACACAGCAGCAAGAACGGACTTTTACTGTATATCAGGAGCATAGAGAACAGCCTGTCATTTTCATGTTTTCTGGACAGGGATCGCAATATGCAAACATGGGTCGGGAACTCTACGAAGTCGAAGCAACGTTTCGCAGACATGTTGATACTTGCGCCGAGATTTTGCAACCCCACCTCGGTCTTGATATCCGTAATTTGCTGTTTCCCAAATCAGAAGAAATTACCGCAGCTAACGAAAAACTACAACAAACAGCCTTCACCCAGCCAGCATTATTTGTAATTGAGTACGCCTTGGCTAAGTTATTGATGTCATGGGGTGTGATACCTGTGGCGATGATTGGTCACAGCATTGGGGAATATGTTGCAGCTGCGATCGCATCTGTATTTTCCCTTGAAGATGCCCTATTCATTGTGGCAAAAAGGGGACAACTGATGCAGCAGTTACCGCCGGGGAACATGTTAGCAATTCGGCTTGCAGAAAAAGAAGTGCGATCGCTAATTTCCAACTCTGTAGAAATCGCAGCGATTAACAGCCGAACTTCATGCGTAGTCTCTGGAACAAAAGAAGCGATCGCCACGCTGCAAAATCAATTATCCTCTCAAGGAATTGAATGTCGTTTGCTGCATACATCCCATGCATTCCATTCTCAGATGATGTCGCCAATCTTAGAGGAATTTGGGCGATCGTTCCAAAAAATTAAACTAAATCCACCACGCATATCCTTTATTTCCAATGTAACTGGTACTTGGATTACAGATGCACAAGCCACAAATCTTGATTATTGGAGCCAACATTTACGAAAAACTGTGAAATTTTCCGATGGTATATCTCAACTATTAAACCAGTTTGAAGGTATTTTTTTAGAAGTAGGAGCCGGAAGAACTTTAAGCACATTAACCAAACAACATTTAGATATCAATGCTAAACAAAATGTGCTGACTTCTTTACCTCATGTACAAGACCAAAAATCCGATGTCAGCTTTTTGTTACAAACATTAGGTAAGTTGTGGCTTTTTGGTGTAAATATAGATTGGTCAGGATTTTATACCCACGAACAGCGTCATCGTTTACCATTACCTACCTATCCCTTTGAACGACAAAGATACTGGATTGATGCTAAATCTTCATCTACTTCATTAAAAACTAAATTAGCAACATTAGATTTCACTCAAGAGTCAAAATCCTTACAAGAAATAGGTATTACTCCAGCAGAAGCAATAGAAGTATTTCAAAGAATATTATCTCTAGAACAACCAACTCAAATTGTTGTTTCTACAGTGGATAATCAAGCTGGGCAAAATTATGTATTTCACCTTGATTATTTAGGAAATTCCAAATCTGTTAACCAATTAGATTCATCACCACGTTATTCCAGACCACAACTGAGCAATTCATATCTTGCACCAACAAATGAATTAGAGAAACAAATTACAGAAATCTGGCAAGAGGTACTGGGAATTGCAGAAGTCGGTATTTACGACAACTTTTATGAATTAGGAGGAGACTCTCTCATTGCAACTCAATTAGTTTCTCGATTGCGGGCAAAATTTCCTATAGATTTACCACTGCGTGATCTTTTATCCCAAGCCATGATACCAGCCAAACAAGCAGAAATCATCGAGCAACTTCTATTAGAAAAAATAGAAGAATTATCCGAACAAGAAGTAGAAACTCTTTTAGCTAACAAATAAATCTTTCACTCTTTTCTCCGTGCCTCTGCGGTTCGTTATTTCATTCAAAACCTTCAAAACCTTCATTCACCAACAGGAAAAATAGTTTATGTCTCTACTAAACACTCTTCCCAACTATGAACCCATCGCTCGGTTACAGAACGAATTCAAAAACACACCTGAAGATTTACTAAAAGGTATAATACCTGCTTTAGACCAAATATTATTATCACAACTTACTGCTGGAACCCATATTCTTGAACTTGGTTGCGGTTCTGGATATTTAGCGCAACAGCTTAATATTAGAGGATATAAAGTCACTGGAATTGATGCTTCCCAAGGTCTGTTAAACTATGCTATAAAAAACGCACCTGAAACCGAATTTCTGCTGAACGATATACGTCAATTTGATTCACCACCCATCTTTGATGCAGCTTTAGCAAATGATGTTCTGCATTTCATCCAAAACAATGAAGATTTAAAAACAGTATTCAAAAACGTATATGCCGCACTGAAAGATGGTGGTCTATTTGTATTCAATATACCAATAACAGACTGGCTACATGAAGCTGCTCAGAACAACAACTTTAATATTATCAATATCAACGAGCAATGTTCTTTAATAGAATTATTCTCCTACAAACCCGAAGAAAGAATGTGGGAAATCAAAGTCACAGGATTTGAATTGATAGATAAAAATTGGCAACGTTCAGACACCGTTTGGTTAAGAAAAGATCACTTTCTAGAAGAAGTTGAATCAGCTTTAAAAGATGCCGGCTTCATAGAATTTAATTACTATAACACCAGAGACTTTGGCGAAAGTGAAGACATAGCTTGCTTTGTTTGTCAAAAAGCCTCTCTTAATACAGGGAGTGGAGAGTAGAGAGTAGGGAGTGGGGGAAGAAAATTTCTCCTCTTCCTCCTCTCTGCGCCTCTGCGTCTCTGCGTGCAATAAAACATCTTTTACCTCTTATTAAATATAAGCAATGGATAAACATCATTCTAATTTATCACCAGCCAAAAAAGCCCTCTTAGAAAAATGGAAAGGAGGTAAATTTCAAGCTGATACTATTCCCAAACGCCAAATATCTAATAGTATTCCCTTGTCTTTTTCCCAACAAAGACTATGGTTTATTGACCAACTTTACCACGGGAGTTCCTTCTACAATATTCCCATCGCATTTCATATCAAAGGAAAATTAAATATTACCGCACTTGGGCAAAGTCTAAATGAAATCCTCAAGCGTCACGAAATTTGGCGCACAACATTTAAACTTGTAAATGGAGAACCGATACAAGAAATTGCAGGAGATTTAACTTGGAATCTACCTATTATTAATCTTGAACATTTATCTGATACCAATTGGGAATTTAAAGTTAAAGAACTTGTAGCCAAAGAAGCAGCAAAACCGTTTAATTTAGCTAAAGAACTTTTAGTCAGAGCAACTTTATTATGCTTAAGTGAAGAAGAACACGTTTTGCTTGTGACTATGCACCACATTATTACCGATGGATGGTCTTGTGGTGTGTTTTTGCGGGAATTGTCAACCTTGTATGCAGCTTTTTCAAAAAATCAGCCTTCCCCCTTACCCGAACTTCCAATTCAGTATGCAGATTTCGCAATTTGGCAACGCGATCGCATTCAAGGAGAATTCCTCGCCACCAAGTTAAAATATTGGAAACAACAACTAAGCGGTGACCTTCCTCTACTCCAATTACCCACAGACCGTCCCCGACCCACCGTCACAACTTTTGCTGGCGCTAAGCAATATTTTACACTTTCCACAACATTAACTAATGCACTCAAGCAATTAAGCAAGCAACAAGATGCCACTTTATTTATGAGCTTGCTGGCAGCTTTTAACATATTATTATATCGCTACACACACGAAGAAGATATCTTGATTGGCTCTCCAATTGCCAACCGCAACCGAGCCGAATTAGAAGGAATGTTGGGTCTATTTGTTAATACTTTAGTATTACGTAATAACCTCAGTGGTAATCCCAGCTTCTGTGAACTTCTACATAGAATTCGTCAGGTAACTCTTGATGCTTATGCACATCAAGACTTCCCTTTTGAAATCCTTGTAGAAGAATTGCAACCAGAACGAGATTTAAGCCGAAATCCACTTTATGAAGTCATGTTCGTCCTCCAAAATACTCCAACATCTGTCCAAGAAGTATCTGGATTAACTCTGCGTACTTTAGACTTTGATAGCGGTACATCTCAGTTAGATATTTTTTTATCAATGTTTGAATCCCAAGAGGGTTTAACAGGATGTTTGGAGTACAACACAGATATTTTTAATGACACAACTATTACTCAATTTATTAACAACTTCCAAACTTTGTTAGCAAATATCATTGCTAATCCAGAGCAGCATATATGTGAGTTATCTTTACTAACATCTGCTGAACAACAGCAATTATTATTTAACTTAAATCAAACAAGTGCAGAATATAAAGATGTATCTCTAAATCAACTATTTGCACACCAAGTTGAACTAACTCCTGATTCCATAGCATTAATTCATCAATCTGAGCAACTAACTTATCGTCAACTGAATCATCAAGTTAATCAACTGGCAAATTATTTACAAAAACAAGGTGTAACATCAGAAACACTCGTTGCTTTATGTCTAGAACGCTCTATAGACATGGTAGTGGGAATTTTAGCCATTCTCAAAGCTGGCGGTGCATACATTCCTTTAGATCCAAATTATCCAGTTGATCGTCTAAATTTTATGCTCTCGGATTCTCAAGCATCTATATTAATTAGCCATCAAACAATATTAGAAAAACTATCATTATCTTCGCCCAAAATTGTTTGCCTGGATATTCAGAAAAACGAAATTGCTCAACAAAGTTCAGAAAATCCCATTAACATTTCAAAACCCGATAATCTCGCCTATATTATCTACACTTCTGGCTCAACAGGAACACCAAAAGGCGTGCTTGGCACTCATGGCGGTACAGTAAATGGCTTACACTGGCTATGGAAAACTTATCCCTTCACACCAGAAGAAGTTTGTTGTCAGAAAACAGCTATCAGCTTTGTAGATTCTATTTGGGAAATTTTTGCTCCCTTACTTCAAGGAATTCCTACAGTAATTATCAGTAATGCAACTCTACTAGATTCGCAGTTATTTATAGAAGCTTTAGCGCATCACAAAGTTACTCGGATTATAGTTGTACCTTCATTACTACGTTTACTTCTAGATAATTATCATCATTTGATTCAGAAATTATCACAACTAAAACTCTGGATAACTAGCGGCGAAAGACTATCTATTAACTTAGCTAAAAATTTCCGAGAATTAATGCCATTGGCAAAACTAATCAATCTTTATGGCTCATCGGAAGTTTCCGCCAACGCCACTTACTACGACACCAGTTTATTACAAAATGAAGCAAACACTGTTCCTATCGGTCGTCCTATCGACAATACTCAAATTTATGTGTTGAATGGCAATTTACAACCAACACCTGTAGGAGTTGTAGGCGAACTTTATATTGGTGGTGACGGCTTAGCAAGGGGATATTTACATCGTCCTGAATTAACTCAAGAAAGATTTATTGATAACCCCTTTACTCCAGGGAAAAAGCTTTACAAAACAGGCGATTTAGTGCGTTATCTGTCGGATGGGAATTTGGAATACTTGGGTCGTCATGATGAACAAGTAAAAATCAGAGGTTTTCGAGTAGAATTAGGTGAAATTGCCACTGTTATTACACAACATCCAGATGTACAAGATTCTGTTGTAGCTGTGGTTAATGATGCTGAAGAAAATCAGCGTTTGATTGCATATATTGTCACAGATAAACAGGATATAGCTACACAACTGTTGCTATATTTGCAACATAAATTACCTAATTATATGCTACCGTCTGCTTTTATAGTATTGGATGCACTACCACTTACACCTAATGGCAAAGTAGATAAACGTTCTCTTCCCATAGATGAAATTATTCGACCAAATACTACTAAAACCTTGATTGCTCCTCGGAATTTTACAGAATTATCATTAGTAAAGCTTTGGGAAAATCTCTTAAAGACTAGCTCCATTGGGGTAACAGATAACTTCTTTAACTTGGGTGGTCACTCATTTTTAGCTGTACGCTTAATGGCTCAAATTCAAGACAGATTTGGTCATAATCTTACCCTATCTACTCTTTTTGAAAATCCCACAATTGAGAAACTAGCTGCAATTGTTAGTCAGCCATTCCGCGAGAGTTCTGATTCTCCTGTGGTAGCAGTTAACTCTTCTGGTTCCAAGATACCTTTCTTTTGTATACATGGCGCTGGCGGAGGTATTAATCATTATATTAATTTATCCCGGAGGCTTGGTGAGGATTATCCATTTTATGCTTTAGAACATAATCCTGACGCAGAAGAACCTGAAATTCTCTCGGTAGAAGAAACAGCAAATTACTATCTCCAAGAAATTCGTAAAATACAGCCAAATAGCCCTTATTTTATAGGTGGTCATTGTTACGGTGGTGTACTTGCTTTTGAAATAGCACAGCAATTAGAAAAACAGGGTGAAACAGTAGATTTGTTAGTTGTAATCGATGCCATACTTTCAGAAACACGTATTGAATCTACAAAGGATGATGATGCCAAGTTTTTACTCCGCATGGCTGAATCTATGAAGACTGATAATAATATAGATTTTTCACTTTCTTTTGAAGAACTTCGAGATTTATCACTCAAGGAGCAACTTGATTTGATTAATCAAAAAGCAAACTTCGCTTTTACGGATACAGAAATTAAAGACTTTATTCGATATTACAAACTTTTCAAGGCTCATGTCCAAGCAATGCGAGATTATGTACCACTCGTTTATCCTGATTCCCTAACTCTCTTTCGAGCCAAGGAAGAAATTATTCATGATTTTGAAAGTCCGGAATTTCATACTGATGACCCCTTACTAGGTTGGGGTAAATGTTCTCATCAACCTATTAAAGTTATAGAAGTTCCTGGAGATCATTTTTCAATTTTCATTGAACCTCATATTCAGGAATTAGCTAAAAATTTGAGAGTTTGTATCGATAATGCTATGTGCAATCTAAATAATGGGAGTAAAAGAAACTGATGAAACTACCCCCAGGGCCGAAAACACCATTTTGGCTGTTAGGTCTACAATTCCAGTCTGATCCTTTTGCTTATTTGGATGCTATTTCCCAACGTTATGGCGATATCGTCACTCTCATGTCTGGTTCTACACCAATTGTTTATATTAGCAATCCTTTAGGCATAAAAGAGATTTTTACAAATACCAAAGAAATTATAGCGAGGGGTTCATTAAACGAAGAGTTTGCCTTTATTACAGGAAATCAAGGAGTTCTACAACTGGATGGTTTAATTCACAAAAATCGGCGCAAACTTTTAATGCAAGCTTTTCATGGAGCGCGGATGCAAGCTTGTGGAAAAGGTATCTGTGAAATCACAGAAAAAATGATGAATAAACAAGTGGTTGGAAAACCTTTTGTTGCATATCCGGTGATTGAAGATATTACTTTTAAAGTAGGTATAGAACGGGTAATTGGTTTGTATGAAGGAGAGCGCTACAACAAAATTAAACATTTATTTGCATCTTTGCTAAAACTCGATAGACAATCTCTAATAGTTAAAATTATTAGCAATATTTTCCTAGAAAAAGATTTAGGTCGATGGAGTCCACAGGGATATCTTCTTCATCTACGGCGAGAACTTTTTCAATTATTATCAACTGAGGTTGAAGAACGTCGCCAGCAAGCAGATTTTTCATCCACTGATATACTTGGAGATTTGCTACTTGCTCGTGATGAAACAGGTGAATCATTAAGCAATGAAGAGGTGCGCGACCTTTTATTATCACCTATATTCGCATCTGGTGATGCTTCTGGAACTGCTATTAGTTGGTCTTTATATTGGATTCATCGTTTAAAAGATGTTCGAGAAAAATTACTCGCAGAACTTGATAGTCTTGGTCAAAATCCAGACCCAATGAGCATTGTTGCACTACCGTTTTTAAATGCTGTTTGTTATGAAATTTTGCGAATTTACCCAACTCAATTGTTTACATTTCCCAGGTTGGTAGAATCAACCGTTGAAATTATGGGCTACGAATTGCATCCTGGTACAATACTGATTGGTAATATTTATTCGACCCATCAACGTGAAGATTTATATTCAAATCCAAAGGAATTTCAGCCAGAACGTTTTTTAGAAAAACAATTTTCTCCATACGAATTTTTGCCATTTGGCGGCGGTTCTCGTGTGTGTATTGGTGCGAATTTTGCTTTATTTGAAATGAAGCTTATATTAGCAACGATTCTTTCACACTATCAATTAGAGTTAGTTAGTAAACGTCCAGAACGTCCCAAATTTGCGGGTTTGATTTGTTCCCCTGCAAGTGGCGTGAAAATGGTCATGGGTAGTCGCCGTCAAAAAGAGGCAGAGGGAAAAAAAGATCACCCACTTTCTTGTGAGGTATGAACCAACTTTAATATCTTAGAACTTACGCAAAATAATGAAAAAACGTAGACGCAAAGCGGCTTGCCGCAGGCTACCGCAAAGGACACAAAGATAAGGCAGTGCGTTGGGCGGGTTAAGAGACTTGTAGCAACTGCCACACAAAGTAAAGAGGGTTTCAGAGAGTTCTTGCGTAAGTCCTGAACCTTTCTAATTCTCATTTCTACCAAAGTTTTGTTGATATAAATCAGATTTTTAAATTAACTTTTTTCATGCGTAAAAATACATTCCATTTGGGAGAAAATCAATATGAATCAGAGTCATAAAGGTGCAGTCGTCATCACAGGAACATCCACAGGTTTAGGTCGAGTAACTGCGCTTTCACTAGCCAAACAAGGATATCGGGTTTTTGCTGGAGTTCGCACCGAGAAAGATGCACAGTTCCTGAAGCAGGGCGCATCTGGTGATTTAATACCAATTATTATGGACATTACAAAAGCCGAAGAAATTAAATCTGCTACTGAATTTGTTTCGTTAGCAGTTGGTGATGAAGGATTATTCGCTTTAATTAATAACGCAGTTGTAGCAGTAGATGGCCCTTTGGAATGTATTCCCATAGATGAAGTTAGATTTAATTTTGAAGTCAATGTTGTTGGTCAAATTGCCGTTACACAAGCATTCTTACCATTAATCCGAAAAGCTAAAGGTCGCATCATTAATATCAGCGCAATTTGTGGCAGATTAGCTCTACCTTATAGAAGTCTTTTATCTGCTTCCAAATTTGCGATCGAAGCAATTACAGATTCTTTACGAATGGAATTATATTCTAGTGGAGTTGAAGTTATTTCTATTTTACCAGCAGGAATAATAACCCCAGAACAGGCTGACAAAGTAGAAGTTAGTTATCAACAAATGTTAGCGAATATGTCTCCGGAAGTTAAAGCGATATATGGCAAAAATTACAAAATATATATGCAAGGTGCAGTAGGGGATAATCGCAACGCAGGTTTACCACCGGAAAAAGTCGCAAATACAATTTTGCAAGCTTTGCAAGCTCGTAAACCTAAAAGACAATATTTTGTTGTGCAATCATCATGGTATCTTACACTGTATGGTTTGTATAAAAGATTAGTACCGCACCAATACTTTTATGACAATTTTTATCAGGATATGCGAAAAGGAATGGGATTAGATTAATAGAGTATAATTTAGAATTCAAAATCCAGAATTCAGAATTCAAATAGGCTTTTTGGCTAGATACTAGTAGTCTATGTCATTAGTTCTGATGGGTTGCGCTCTATAATTATATAATAGAGATG
>VFQR01001249.1_pt1 | contig 20746 bp, 18 predicted proteins | sample 3512321 | NCBI WGS metagenome assembly VFQR01 (sample SAMN10412374, study PRJNA504923) | tailings metagenome | isolation source: Relicate 3 Philex TSF1 revegetated site | place: Philippines: Tuba, Benguet | collected 2017-08-29 | reverse complement strand
CGGCTGGCGAATCTCTCCTGCCGGACGGCGATCTCGATCCATTGCTACGGGGTGCGGTTCGACCGCTTCGGGTCGGACGTTAACCTGGTGCTGGCGGGGTAGGCCGCGGCCGCTGGCGGCGCGCGCCGGCGCCGGCTGTTCCATTTAGGAGATTATCGGCCCTTGGTGGTGCCGGCGCTGCGCGGCCTGGCCTTGCCGGGGGTGGGTGCGACGGTCTCGCGCGCCAGCCGCCGCTCCCGCGCCAGGCGGCGCAGCAGGGCCTCGTCCTGCTTGCGATAGGCGCCTTCCGGGGCGACCTGTCGCTCAAGATCGGCCTGGTGGTCTGTTGGCCTGGGCATGGAAACCCCCGGTGGGACGATACGCGGTGTCGGGGTGCGGCCGGGATGTGGCCGCCGCGCGAGGAGGTTTCGTGACGCTTGTCCTCGCCCGACACACACAATCGTGAATTGTAGGGCGGCTGATTGCAAGGGGTAACGGAGCCGTGAGGTCCGTCACAGGGCCGCAAATCGCCATTATCACGTATTTGTGATTGGACGACGCGACTCATTCGGCGGGTGGCGTCGAGGGTCGCCGAGTCTCAGCCATTGGGACGCGATCAAGCGAAAAGATGATTGTGTAATTTTGGATATCAGTGCTATTTAATGATATGTTTCGGTCCTTCGATTTCATGCGGTCCCTCGCGCCGAGTCGTTCGCCTGGATGTGTCAGGCAATGTCAAGATTGTCTTGATTGTAGAGCATTTTCAGCCCCTGATGCCTCGCGAGGTCAGCGATGGGCACGACGTAAACTTGCGTAACAGCGCTTGCGCTTTCCTACTTTTTACGACAACTTCCCAGAAAGAGCTGCCGCACCAGCGACCCTGGCGTTGTCGCCGCCATTCCTGGTCACGCAGCTCAGGGTTGCAGTGGCGCCCACTTCGCGCCGCCCGGAACAAGGACGCACCGCATGGCTGCCCAGACCCACGCGAATCGCCGTCGAGCCCCGCGGGCCAGCATGCTCAAGCGGGCCCAGATCCTTGCCGGCGAGGCTGTCTACGATTGTGTTGTCCTCGATGGCAGCGCGGGCGGTGCCCGCATCCAGCTCGAGACGCCCACCGCCCTGCCGGAAACCGTCAAGATCCGCTTCGTCGGCGGGGTCGCCGCCCCGGCGATCCAGCGCTGGCGCAACGGCGCGCAATCCGGCCTGGAACTGCTCGAGGAAGGCCGCCAGCTCAGCCGCCTCCAGGCGCAACAGGCCTGGACCGCCTATGAGGCGCTGCGCGACGGCCAGCTCGACCGCGCCGTCCGCCTGCTCCGCCAGGACCACTTTTTCGACGATGAGGCGCTGCGCGAGGCCGCCGAGGCCGCCGAGGCCGCCCGCAACCGGCTGGAAGCCGCGCTGCGGCTCCGCGCGCAGGAGCCTAGCCCCGCCGCGCCGCCGCCCAACTCGTGGTGACATGCGCGGCCGGCTCGGCCGCGCCCTCTGCCCGCAGCAGCACCTCGCCATAGGAGAGGGTGCGGCCGCGCTTGATCACTCGCGCCTCCGCCAGCACCGGCCCGGGGCCAGCGGGGCGGAGGAAGGTGATGGCGAGGTTGGCCGTCAGGCTCTCGTCGCGGCCCTCCGTCAGCGTCAGCAGCGCGGCCCACATCGCCATGTCGGCGAGGCCCATCAGCGCCGGGCCGGAGACGGTGTTGCCGGGGCGCAGCAGCAGAGGATCGCGCGGCAGGCGCAGCACGGCGCGGCCCTCGCCCGCCTCCAGCACTTCGACGCCCCAGGCCTCGCCGAGCGGGACGCCCGCGCGCACCCGCGCCTGGATCGCAAGCGGCGTCATGCGCCGGCCACGACCCTGCCGACACAGGGATTGCGGCCGAGCCAGTAGCAGAGCTCGGCCGGCCGCGTGACGGCGAACAGCGCCAGGTCGCAGCGCGTGCCGGGCGCCAGCACGCCGCGATCGCGAAAACCCAGCGCCGTGGCGGCGTGCCTCGTGATGCCGAGCAGCGCCTCCGCGACCGTCAGGCGGAAGAGGGTGCAGCCCATATGCGCCATCAGCAGCAGCGACAGTACCGGCGAGGAACCGGGGTTGAGGTCGGTCGAGAGCGCGAGCCGCAGCCCCGCCGCGCGCATCGCGGCGAGGTCGGGCGGGTGGGTCTCGCGGATCACGAAATAGGCGCCGGGCAGCAGCACGGCGACCGTGCCGGCCTTCGCCATCGCGGCGATGCCCTCGGCGTTCGCGTATTCGATGTGGTCGGCCGAGAGCGCGCCGAACCGCGCCGCGAGCGCCGCGCCGCCATCGTCGCGGAGCTGGTCGGCATGAAGTTTCACCGGCAGGCCGGCCTGCCGCGCGGCGTCGAAGACCCAGCCGGTCTCCTCCACGGTGAAGGCGATCTGGCTGTCGGTGAAGGCGTCCACCGCATCGGCCAGGCCCTCGGCGGCGATGGCGGGGATGATCGCGTCGGCCACGTGGCGCGCGAATTCGGCGCGGCGGCCGGCGTATTCGGGGGGCGTGGCATGGGCGGCGAGGCAGCTCGTCACCACCCTCACGTCGCGCTGCGTGCCGAGCCGGCGCGCGGCGCGCAGCATGCGGGCTTCGGTGGCGAGGTCGAGGCCGTAGCCGGACTTGATCTCGATGGTGGTGACGCCTTCGGCCAGCAGCGCGTCGAGCCGCGGCAGGGCGGAGGCGACGAGAGCGTCTTCGGAGGCTTCGCGCGTCGCGCGGACGGTCGACAAGATGCCGCCGCCGGCCTTGGCGACCTGTTCGTAGGTCGCGCCCTCCAGCCGCATCTCGAATTCCTGGGCGCGGTCGCCGCCGAAGACGAGATGGGTGTGGCAGTCGATCAACCCCGGCAGGATCCAGGCGCCGTCGCAGCGCGTGGTGGTGGCGGCGGGGCCGGGCAGATCGGCGCGCGGCCCGACCCAGGCGATGCGGCCATCCTTCGCCGCGACGGCGCCATCGCGGATGATCCCGAGCGGGCCCTCGCCCGCCTCCGTCATGGTGCAGAGATGGGCGTCGAGCAAGACGCGATCAAACATCCGGAATATCCACGAGCTGCGCGAAGATTCCGCGTTCGACGAGCTGCTTCGCCGCCTCGATGTCCGGCGCCATCACGCGGTCCTGGTCCCAGGGCGCGACGCGCTCGCGCAGGCTGGCAATGGCCGATTCCAGCGGAGGCGAGGAGGTCAGCGGGCGGTGGAAACCGATGCCCTGGCAGGCCGCGAGGATCTCGATGCCGAGGATCGTCGCGAGGTTCGCCGCCATCTCCTGGAGGCGCAGCGCGGCGGCGGTCGCCATGCTGACATGGTCCTCCTGGTTCGCGCTGGTCGGCAGGCTGTCCGTGCTGCGCGGCACCGCGAGCGCACGGTTCTCGGCCGCCAGCGCGGCGGAGGTGACCTGGGCGATCATGAAGCCGGAATTCACGCCGGAATCGGCGACGAGGAAGGCGGGCAGGCCGGAATTGAGCGCCGGATCGGTCAGCAGCGCGATGCGCCGTTCGCTGATCGCGCCGAGTTCCGCCAGCGCGAGCGCGCTGAGGTCGGCGGCGAAGGCGACGGGTTCCGCGTGGAAATTGCCGCCGGAAAGCAAGGAGCCATCTTCCGTGACAAGGGGATTATCGGTGACGGCGTTGGCCTCGCGCAGCAGCATCGCCGCGGCCTGGTCGAGCAGGTCGAGGCAGGCGCCGGCGACCTGGGGCTGGCAGCGCAGCGAATAGGGGTCCTGCACGCGGGTATCGCCCTCGCGGTGCGAATCGCGGATGGCGCTGCCGGCGATCAGTGCGCGCAGCGCGGCGGCGCAGCGGATCTGGCCGGGCTGGCCGCGCAGCGCATGGATGCGCGGATCGAAGGGCGTGTCGGAACCCCGCGCGGCATCGAGGCTGAGCGCGCTCGCGACCAGCGCGGTCTTGAGCAGATCCTGCGCCGCGAAGAGGCCGGCCAGCGCCAGCGCCGTGCTGACCTGCGTGCCGTTGAGCAGCGCGAGCCCTTCCTTCGGGCCGAGATCGAGCGGGGCGATATTGGCGGCCGCGAGCGCCTGTGTGCCGTCCAGTACCTGGTCCTTGTGGAAGGCCTCGCCCTCCCCGATCAGCACCAGCGAGAGATGCGCGAGCGGCGCGAGATCGCCCGAGGCGCCGACCGAGCCTTTCGCCGGGATCGCCGGCAGCACGTCGTGATCCAGCAGCGCGAGCAGCGAGTCCACCACCTCCGGCCGCACGCCGGAGGCGCCGCGCGCCAGCGACATCGCCTTGAGCGCGAGGATCAGCCGCACGACCGGCGCCGGCAGGAACGCGCCGGTGCCGGCGGCGTGGCTGCGGATCAGGTTGAGCTGGAGCTGCGCGAGCTTCTCCGGCGCGATGCGGGTGGAGGCGAGCTTGCCGAAGCCGGTGTTGACGCCATAGAGCGCCTCGCCGCCGGCCAGGCGAGTCCGCAGCGCGGCGACGGATTTTTCCGTGGTGACGCGCCAGGATGGGTCGAGCGTGAGCGTCGCGCCGGACATCAGCGCGCGGAGGTCGTGCAGCGCGGCGGCGCCGGGGGTGATCATGGCGCGCTCCATGACAGGACAGCCCCAATCCTCTCCCGCCCAGGCGGGAGAGGGGGAAGAACGGGCGCGGCGGTCGTGCTCATTCGAGTCACTCGCCTCAGCCCAGCATCGGCAGATCGAGCCCGTATTGCCGCGCGCAATCCTTCGCAATGTCGTAGCCCGCATCCGCATGCCGCATCACGCCTGTCGCGGGGTCGTTCCACAGCACGCGCGCCAAGCGCCGCGCCGCGTCCGGCGTGCCGTCGCAGACGATGACCATGCCGGAATGCTGCGAGAAACCCATCCCGACGCCGCCGCCGTGATGCAGCGAAACCCAGGTCGCGCCGGACGCCGTGTTCAGCAGCGCGTTCAGCAGCGGCCAGTCGGACACGGCGTCCGAGCCATCCAGCATCGCTTCCGTCTCGCGATTGGGGGATGCCACCGATCCTGAATCCAGATGGTCGCGCCCGATGACGATCGGCCCGATCTCGCCGCGCGCCACCATCGCGTTGAAGGCGAGGCCGAGCTTGTCGCGCAGGCCCAACCCCACCCAGCAGATGCGCGCGGGCAGCCCTTGGAACGCGATGCGCGCGCGGGCCATGTCGAGCCATTGGTGGAGATGCCTGTCGTCCGGGATCAGCTCGCGGACCTTGTCGTCGGTCTTGCGGATGTCCTCGGGGTCGCCGGAAAGCGCCGCCCAGCGGAAGGGCCCGATGCCGCGGCAGAACAGCGGGCGGATATAGGCGGGGACAAACCCGGGAAAATCGAAGGCGTTGGCGAGGCCTTCCTCCTTCGCCATCTGGCGGATGTTGTTGCCGTAGTCGAGCACGGCCGAGCCCATCTTCTGGAAGTCGAGCATCGCCTGCACATGCGCGACCATGCTGTGCCGCGCGGCCTTGGCGACGGCGGCGGGATCGCTCTCGCGCTTCGCCTCCCATTCGGCGAGCGTCCAGCCGGCGGGGAGGTAGCCGTTCACGGGGTCATGCGCGCTGGTCTGGTCCGTGACGATGTCCGGCACCACGCCGCGGCGGACCAGCTCCGGGAAAATCTCGGCGGCGTTGCCGAGCAGGCCCACGCTGATCGGCTTCGTGGCGCCGCGGATCATCGCGAGCGCCGTGTCGAGATCGTCGGCGCGGTGGTCGAGATACTTCGTCTCCAGCCGCTTCTCGATGCGCGAGGGCTGACATTCCACCGCAAGGACCGAGGCACCTGCAAACACGCCGGCCAGCGGCTGCGCCCCGCCCATGCCGCCGAGCCCGGCCGTGAGAATCCAACGGCCGGCAAGGCTCCCGCCAAAATGCTGGCGGCCGGCCTCGACGAAGGTCTCGTAGGTGCCCTGCACGATCCCCTGGCTGCCGATATAGATCCAGGAGCCCGCGGTCATCTGGCCGTACATCATCAGCCCCTTGCGATCGAGCTCGGAGAAATGCTCCCAGCTCGCCCAGCGCGGGACGAGGTTCGAATTGGCGATCAGCACGCGCGGCGCATCGGCATGCGTGCGGAACACGCCGACCGGCTTGCCTGACTGCACCAGCAGCGTGTGCTCCTCGTCCAGCCGCTTGAGGACGGAAAGGATCGTCTCGTAGCTCTTCCAGTCGCGCGCGGCGCGGCCGATGCCGCCATAGACCACGAGCTCGCCGGGCTTCTCCGCCACCTCGTCGTCCAGGTTGTTCATCAGCATCCGCATCGCCGCCTCGGTGGTCCATTGGCGGCAGGTCAGGTCCAGGCCGCGGGGGCTGCGGATGGCCGGGGCGTTGCGGAAGCGCTTGGGATCGGTCATGGCTTACTCCACACCGGGGACGGGGCGGAGGGCAAGCGTTGCACGCAGCGGTGCACGACAAGGGCCGCGACTTCTGGGCAGCCCACGCGCTGCTGCCGCAGGGCTGGGCGCGGGATGTGCGGATCGGCTTGGACGCGGCCGGCACCATCACGGCCGTGACGCCCGGCGCCGAGCCCGGCGCGGCGCGGCGCCTGTCGGGCCATGTCGTGCCCGGGATGCCGAATTTGCATTCCCACGCCTTCCAGCGCGCCATGGCCGGCGGCGCGGAGGCGCGCAGCCCGGAAGGGCTCGACAGTTTCTGGACCTGGCGCGAGACGATGTACCGCTTCGTCGGCCTGTTCTCGCCGGAGGATGCGGAAGCCGTCGCCGCGCAGCTCTACGCGGAGCTGCTGGAACACGGATTCACGAGCATCTGCGAGTTCCACTACCTGCATCATCAGCCCGATGGCACGCCGTATGGCGACATCGCCGAGATGGCGAAACGCCACATCGCGGCGGCCAGGCGCGCGGGCATCGGCCTCACCATGCTGCCCTCGCTCTACCGGCACGGCGGCATCTTCGGAAGGCCGCCGCATGACGGACAGCGGCGGTTCCTGAACGATCTCGACGCCTTCCAGCGTATCCTGGAGGAATCGCGCGCCGCCATGGCGGAGGATCCGCAAGGCGCGGTCGGCATCGCGCCGCATTCGCTGCGCGCGGTGACGCCGGCGATGCTCGGCGCGCTATCGGGCTTCGCCGGCCCGATCCACATCCACGCCGCGGAGCAGCCGAAGGAGGTGGAGGAATGCCTCGCCGCCACCGGCGCGCGGCCGGTGCGCTGGCTGCTCGACCACATGCCGCTCGACCGGCGCTGGGTGCTGATCCATGCGACGCATCTGGATGATTCGGAGGTCGCGGAACTCGCGGCGAGCGGCGCGGTCGCGGGGCTCTGCCCGACCACCGAGGCGTCCCTCGGCGACGGCATCTTCCGGCTGCCCGGCTATCTCGCGGTGGGCGGGCGGATCGGCATCGGCACCGACAGCCATGTCGGCACGGCGCCGGCCTTCGAACTGCGGCAATTGGAGACGAGCCAGCGGCTGCGCGATCATGCGCGGGCCGTCGCCACCAGCGAACAGCGCCGCAACCCTGGCCGCGCGCTGTACGAAGCGGCGCTGGCGGGTGGCGCGCAGGCCAGCGGCCGGCCGGTCGGCGCGATCGCGCGCGGGATGCGCTGCGACCTGGTGGAGCTCGACGACACGCATCCGCTGCTGCTGGGGCGCGAAGGCGATACGCTGCTGGATGCCTGGGTGTTCAGCGGCCAGGGCAATCCGGTGCGCACCGTCGCCTGCGGCGGCCGTGTCGTGGTGGAGGCGGGGCGCCACATCCACGCCATGACGATCCGCGACGGCTTCGCCGCGGCGATGAAGAGGCTTCTGACGTGACGGGACAGCTTTCGGGAAAGACAGCGATCATCACCGGCGGCAGCCGCGGCATCGGGCGCGCCATCGCGCTGCTCTTCGCGCGGGAAGGCGCCAAGGTCGGCTTCTGCCATCTCGACGATTCCGAGAATGCGAAGGCGGTCGCGGCCGCCACCGGCGGCTTCCAGCAATCGGTGGATGTCGGCGATCTCGATGCGCTGCGCGGCTTCCTCGATGCGGCGCAGGCCGCCCTCGGCCCCTGCGACATCCTCGTGAACAATGCCGGCATGAACCTCCGGGGCCCGATCGAGCAGGTCACCGAGGAGATGTTCGAGCGGATGATGGCGGTGCATGTCCGCGCCGCCTTCTTCGCCGCCAAGCATGTCTGGCCCGGCATGGCTTCGCGCGGCGGCGGGCGGATCATCACCACGGCGAGCCAGCTCGCCTTCAAGGGCGCCGCGAACAGCGTCCCCTATTGCATGGCCAAGGCCGCGCTGGTCGGCATGACGCGCGCGCTGGCGCGGGAGGGCGCGCCGAAGGGCATTCTCGTCAACGCCATCGCGCCAGGGCCGGTGATGACCGACCTCACCGCGCAGAACGGGCCGGATTGGGCGGCGCGCATCGGCGCGGCGCTGCCGATCGGGCGCGTCGGCAAGGTCGAGGAGATCGCCGCCTCCGCGCTGCTGCTGGCGAGCTCGCCGGGCGGCGATTTCTTCGTCGGCGCGACGATCTCCCCCAATGGCGGGGATGAGATGCATTGATCCGCACGCTGACCCCGGCCGAGGCGCAGCAGGCGGTGGATTGGGCCGCGGCGGAAGGCTGGAATCCGGGGCTCGCGGACCTCGATTGCTTCCTCGCGCAGGATGCGGGGCTGTTCCTCGGCGGGTTCGATCGCGGCGCGCTGGTCAGCGTGATCTCGGCCACGCGTTATCCGGGCTTCGGCTTCATCGGCTTCTACATCGCCGCCCCCGCCGCGCGCGGGAAAGGGCATGGCATCGCGGTGTGGCGGGCGGGGATGCGGCAACTGGCGGGCCGCCTGGTCGGCCTCGACGGCGTGGTGGCGCAGCAGGCGAACTACCGGAAGTCCGGTTTCGCGTTGGCCTGGCGCAACATCCGGTTCGGCGGGGTGCCCGTCGTCCCGTCGGTGCAGGGCACGATCGTGCCGCAGGCGCGTGGCCATGTCGTGCCCGTCGCGACCCTGCCCTTCGCGGCGATCGAGGCGATGGACGCGCAGGTCTTTCCCGCGCCGCGCCCGGATTTCCTGCGGCACTGGATCGGCGCGCCGGGCCATCTCGCGCTCGCGCTGCTGCGCGATGGCGCGCCTTCCGGCTTCGGCGTGATCCGCCCCTGCCGCAACGGGCACAAGATCGGGCCGCTCGTGGCGGAGGACGAGGCCGGCGCGGAGGCGCTGGCCGCGGCGCTCCTCGCCCGCATCGAGCCTTCCGAGGTGTTCTGCGACGTGCCGGAGCCGCATTGGGCCGCGGTGCGGTTGATGCAGCGCCTCGGCCTCGCGCCGGTCTTCGAGACCGCGCGGATGTACACCGGCCCGGCGCCGGCGCTGCGCATGGACCGACTGTTCGGCGTGACCACCTTCGAGCTGGGCTGATGCTGCCGCCCGAAAGACTGCACCTGGCCTTCGAGGACGGCCCGCACCGCATGGCGATGGGCCTCATGCCCTGCGCCGCCGCCGACTGGATCGAGGCCGATGAGCGCCGCGCCGAGGAGATCGCGCTGCGCCGCGCGCTGGTCGCGTCACGCCGCGACGACGTCTTCGGCGCGCTGCCCGGCAGCGAGGCGGCACGCGCCGAAGTGCTGGAGGTGATCGTGGATCATCTCGCCACGCATCACCCGGGGCTCGACGCCACGGCCGATCCCGCGCGCGATCCGCTGGAAGCCGCGGGGCTGCTGGTGCAGGAAGACCTCTGCCTGATCCGCCCGGAGCGCGACGGGCCGATCCTCGAAGCCGCGATCCTCTGCTTTCCGAGCCGCTGGCGGCTGCAGGAGAAGCTGGGGAAGCCGCTCGCGCAGGTGCACGCGCCGGTGCCGCTCTACGCTGAGCGGCTTTCGGCGCCGGTGGATCGCTTCATGGCGCATCTGCGGCCTGGGCGGATCGCGATGCGGATCAACTGGTCGCTCGCCGATGATCCCGCGCTGTTCCAGCCCGGTCCGCCCGGCGCGCCGCCCGATCCGCCGATCACCGCGGAGGATGCCGGGACACGGCTGTTCTACCGCGCGGAGCGGCAGACCTTTCGCCTGCTCGAAGCCAGCGGCCGGGTGCTGTTCACGATCCGCGTGCATGCGCATCCCGTCGCGCAACTCGCGGCGATCCCCGGCGTCGCGGCGCGGCTGGCGGGCGCGATCCGCGCGCTCCCGGCGGAGACCAGGGCCTACAAGGGCATCCCCGGCTACGAGGCGGCGCTGCTGGCGTATCTGGACGCGCGGTAGGCTAGCCCGGACTTCTCACCAGTTGCAGCCGCCCTCGCTTGTCCCTGGCGGCGCCTGGGCCGCCGCGTCGCTCGCCAAGACAGTCCGTCTTGGCCTCGCTCCGCAACGACCCAGGCACCACCAGGTCCTGCGCGATCATCGGCTGGCCTGGTGAGAAGGCCGGGCTAGAGCCGTTTCACTTCGATTGGCGACCATGGAACGGCTCCAGCTGTTTGTTTTGTCGCATTTTCCGAGTTGCCTCGCGTATCCGCTCGGCGTGAAAATGCTCTACGACCGCGCCCAGGGGTTCCGGGAAACCTTCCGCGCGCGCGCGGCCTCCACCAGCATCATCTCACCGAGATTCTCCTGGGTAAGCAGCCCGACGAGCCGGCCCGTCGAATCCACCACGCCGATCGGCCCGCCGGCCTCACGCATCGTCTCGAGCGCGCGGTCGAGCGGCATGCGGCTCGGGACCACCGGCACATCGGCCTGCATCGCCTCCAGCACCGGCGCCTCCGGCCCCTGCTCGCGCAGCGCGCGGATCAAATGGGAGCGCGTGAGGATGCCGCGCAGCCGGCCGCCGCCATCCACCACGGGGAACTCGGTCTGCGCGGTGCGGATCAGCAGGTCGGCGGCGTCCTCGACGCGGGCGGCGACGGGTAGCGCCTCGAAGCGGGTGATCATCGCATCCGCCGCGGTCAGCCCGCGCGCGACGGAACGCAGCGCGACATCCTGGCTTTCCGCCGCCGCGCCGAGCCAGACGAAGAGCGCGACGAACACCAGCAGCGGCCCGCCGCCGATCAGCCCGAGGAAGCCGAGCCCCAGCGCGACGATCTGCCCGACCGTCGCCGCGATCTCCGTTGCACGGCGATGGCCGAGCCGGTAGCCGAGCAGCGCCCGCAACACGCGCCCGCCATCCATCGGAAAGGCCGGGATCAGGTTGAAGACCACCAGCGTCACATTCACCCAGAACAGCCGGTCGAGCATCGCATGCGCCGGGCTCTGCGGATCGGCGGCGATCGCGGGCTCGGGCACGCCCCCCCGCAGCACGAGCAGCAGCAGCGCGATCACCACGTTCACCGCCGGGCCGGCGAGCGCGACGACCAGCTCCTCGGAGGGGTTCTCGGGGATGCGCTCGAGCCGCGCGACGCCGCCGATCGGCAGCAGCGTGATGTCGGGCGTCGCGATGCCGTAGCGCCGCGCGGCGAGCACATGGCCGAATTCATGCAGCAGCACGCAGCCGAACAGCAGGGCGATGAACAGCACGCCATCCCAGGCCGCGGTCGTGCCGCCGGCGCTGTAGTGGCTGAACCAGATCCAGGCGAGCAGCAGGAAGAAGGTGAGATGCAGCCGGATCTCGGTGCCCAGCACGCGGCCGAGCGGGATGGACCAGTTCATCGCGGCGTGTCTTGCAGCCGCGCGAGATCGAAGCCCTGCGCGGCGGCGGCCGCGCGCGCCGCGGCGAGGTCGGCGGGTGCCATCGTCGGCGTCCGCGAGAGGATCCAGAGGTAGTCGCGCCCCGGCGCGCCGACCACCGCCCAGCGATAGTCGGGATCGAGCCCGATCACCCAGTAGTCGCCGTAGAAGGGCCAGAAGAAGGTGACGCGCAGCTTCGCATTGTTCGTCCCCTCCACGGCGTAGGCGGTGGCGGTGGCGACCGCCTCGGTCCCGTCGCGGCTGGCATCGCGGCAGCGGTTGGTGACGGCGACCTGGCCATCGGGGCGCAGCGCGTAGCTCGCCGTCACGCCCTCGCAGCGCCGGCTGCGGTCCTGGAAGCTGTTGGGGAAGCGCGCAATCTCGTACCAGGTGCCGGCGTAGCGGGTGAGATCCACGGCGGCGACGGTCTGCACGGGCGGGCCGGAGGGTGGGGTGGCGCAGGCGGCGAGCAGCAGCAGCAGCGCAGCGGCAATGGCCTTCATCATGGCACCACCCCCTCCGGCAACCCCGCCACATGGTCGAACACCGCGCCCGCGGTGGTGATCCACACCCGCCCGCGCTCCCGCGCGATCGCGGCCAGCGCTCGGCGCAGGGCGCGCATCCGGTAGGGCTGGCCGATGATGTAGGGATGCAGCGCGATGCCCATGACCTGCGGCAGCCCGTCGCGCGACACCTGGCGCAGCCGCTCCTCGAAATCATCCAGGATCATCGCGGCGAACTGCTCGGCGCCGTCCTTGCGCGCGGCGATCGAGGGGATGTCGTTCACCTCCTGCGGATAGGGCACCGCGAGCAGCCTGCCTGCGCGGGTGCGCTTCCACACGGGCGCGTCGTCGGCGCACCAGTTCAGGGTGTAGCGGTATCCCGCCTCGGCCAGCAGGTCGGGCGTCGCGTGGCTCTCGGCGATCCAGGGCGAGAGCCAGCCGCGCGGCGGCTTGCCCTCATGCGTCGTCATCGCCGCCGTCGCCTCGGCGATCAGCGCGCGTTCCTGATCCTCGGGCAGCACGGATTGGCGTTCCGAATTGGTGCGGCCGTGGCCGGCCAACTCGTCGCCGCGGGCGCGATGCGCGGCGACGAGTGCCGGCGCGTAGTCGTACATCGCGCTGTTCAGCAGGACCGTTGCGGGCAGCGACAACTCGTCCAGCAGGTCGAGCAGCCGCCAGGCGCCGACGCGGTTGCCGTAGTCGCGCCAGGCGAAGTTCAGCACGTCCGGCTGCGGCCCGCCGGGCGCGAGCTCCGCGCCCAGCCCCTCGCCGAAGGCAAAATGCTCCAGGTTCACGCCGAGATAGACGGCGAGCCTAGCACCCCCTGGCCATTCATAGGGCGTCCGGCCCCGCCAGGGGGCGTAGTCGTAGCGTCCGTGGCTGCGCAGCATGCCCCGAGACTTGGCCGCCACCGCGCATCCGGCAACCCCGCCCGCCGGCTCCGCCGGCAACCCCGCCCGCCGGCTCCGCCGGCAACCCCGCCCGCCGGCTCCGCCGGCAACCCCGCCCGCCGGCTCCGCCGGCAACCCCGGATGACCAGTCGCGAAGCCTGCCCTATGGTCGTCCCCGGATGTCACGGCTGGTGAACGAGACGGATCGCGCCGCGGAGGCCCTGCTGCGGCGCGAGGTGAGGATTTCCCGCGCGCGGCTCGCCTTGCCGCTGGCGCTGGGGACGGCGCAGGTGCTGGCGGGGATCGCCTCGGCCTGGCTCATCGCGGCGCTGCTGGCGCGGCTGCTCGGCTTCGGCGACGCGGGCTGGGGCGAATTCGCTGCCTCGGTCGCTCTGGCGGCGCTCGCGGCCGGTCTCGGCATGGCGCAGGAGCGCGCGCTGGTCGCCGCCGGCGAGGAGGCGAAGGCAAGGCTGCGCGATGCCGCCTTCGCCCGCCTTCTGGCCGATGGCCCCGCCGACCTCCGCCCGGTCGGCGAGCGCGCCGCCCTCGTCGTGGACCGGATCGAGGCGATGGAGGGATTCCTCACCCGCTGGCTGCCGGCCGCGGTGCTGGCGGTGGTCGGGCCGCTGCTCGTCGCCGGCGCCGCGGCGCTGGTGGACTGGACCAGCGGCCTGATCCTCGGCCTCGCCGGGCTGCTCGTGCCGGTGGCGATGGCAGGAACCGGCATCGGCGCCGCGCAGGCGAGCCGGCGGCAATTCGACGCGCTCGGCCGTCTCTCCGGCCGCTTCCTCGACCGCATGCGCGGCCTGCCGACGCTCGTGCTGTTCCGCCGGCAGGAGGCGGAGGCGCAGGCACTCGGCGTGGCGGCGACGGAACTGCGCGAGCGGACGATGAAGGTGCTGCGCGTCGCCTTCCTCGGCTCGGCGGCGCTGGAAGTGCTCGCGGCCGGCGCGATCGCCTGCCTCGCGATCCGGCACGGGATGGTGCTGGGCGCGGCGCATCCCGACCCGACCGCGGCGATTTTCTGTCTGCTGCTCGTGCCGGCCTTCTTCCAGCCGCTGCGCAATTTCTCGCAGAGCTATCACGAACGCCTTGCGGCGCGGGGCGCGGCGGCGGACCTCGCGCCGCTGCTGGACACGCCGGCCGCGACAGGGCTGCTGCTGGAGGCAGTGCCGCCCAAGGTCGTCGTGACCTTCACCGATGTGAAGCTGACCTACGATCCCTCCCGCCCGCCGGCGCTGGACGGGCTTTCCTTCCGCGTGATGCCCGGCGAGACGCTGGTGCTGAGCGGCACCTCGGGCGCGGGCAAATCCTCGGTGCTGCGGCTGCTGATGGGGTTCCGGGCGCCCGATTCGGGCCGCATCGCGCTGAACGGGCAGGATGCGACGCGGCTGCGGCCCGAGGAGTTGCGGCGGCTCTCGGCCTATGTCGGGCAGCGCGCGCATCTGTTCCGCGCGACGCTGCGCGAGAACATCCGCCTCGCCCGGCCGGGGGCGACCGATGCGGAGGTCGAGGCGGCGGCGGAGGCCGCGCAGGTCATGGAATTCGCGCGCGGGCTGACGCAGGGGCTCGATACGCTGGTGGGGGAGGGCGGCTTCGGCCTCTCGGGCGGCCAGGCGCAGCGCGTGGCGGTGGCGCGCGCCTTTCTCCGGGATGCGCCGCTGGTGCTGCTCGACGAGCCGACCGCGCATCTCGACCCCGGAACGGAAGCCGAGGTGCTGGAAAGCCTGCGGCGGCTCTGCGCGGGCAGGACGGCGATCGTCGCCACGCATTCGCGCGCAGCGCAGCGCGTGCTGGGGCGGGTGCTGGAGCTGGAAGCGGGCCGCGCCGCCGGAGCCAGGATGGCGGGGGAATGACGCGATGACCCGCGACCTCCTCCGCGTCCTCGCGCTCTGGCGGGCCCGCGCCGGCTGGCTCGCGGCCGGCATCCTCGTCAGCGCGCTGGCGGCGCTGCTCGGCCTCGCGCTCATGGCCCTGGCGGGCAGCCTGGTCGCGGATGGCGTTTCGGCGGCGGCGGTCGTGCTCGCGGGTGCCGCGGCGATGGGATGGATGAAATTCGCCGCCGCCGCGCGGCCGGTCGCGCGCTATCTCGACCGGCTGGTGAGCCATGCCGCGACCTTCCGGGCGCTCGCTGATACCCGCATCTGGTTCTTCCGCCGGCTCGCCGAAAGGCTGCCGGCCGGCGTCGGGTTCCGGCGCACGGGCGATCTGCTCGGGCGGCTCGTCTCGGACATCGATGCGCTGGACCGCGTCTATCTCGGCGCGCTGGTGCCGGCGGTGACGGCGGCGGCCTCGGTGCTGGCGATCGCGGTGGTGCTCGGCGCCGTCGCGCCGCTGCTGGCGGCGATGGTCGCGGCGCCGCTGGCGCTCGCGCTGCTGCTGCCGCCACTGCTGGCGCCGGGCGCGGCGGCGGCCGGGCAGCGCGTGGCGGCCGCGCAGGGCGGGCTGCGCGCGGCGGTGGTGGACCCGCTCACGGGCATCGAGGACACGCTGGCGGCCGGCGCCGAGCCGGTGGCGCGGGCGCGCGTCGCGGCGGCGGGGGCGGAGCTCTCGGCGGCGCAGCGGCTGCTGGCGCGGCGCGGCGCGGCGGGCGGCGCGGCGGGGCAGGTGCTGAGCCAGGCGGCGATGCTCGGCGCCATCGCCTGGGGGCTGATGGCCGGCGAGACGGGCATCGCCGGCGCGGTGCTCGGACTGTTCCTGGCGACCGCCGCGGCCGAGGCGCTGGGCCTGATGCCGCGTGCCGGCGCGGCGCTGGCCGCGGCCGGCGCCAGCGCGCGGCGGCTCTTCGAGGCGACGGATACCGCGCCGCCGGTGGCCGAGCCCGCGCAGCCGGCGCCGCTGCCGCCTGGCCACGCGATCCGCGTGGAGGGCGTGCGCTTCGGCTGGGCCGCCGACCGCCCCGCCGTGTTCGACGGGCTCGACCTGGAGGTGCCGGAGGGCGCGCGGATCGCGCTGCTCGGGCCGTCCGGGGCGGGCAAGTCAACGCTCGCGGCGCTGCTGCTGAAACTCGCGGCGCCGCAGGGGGGGCGGATCGCGCTGGGGGGCGTGGACATCGCCACCCTCTCGGCGGATTCGGTGCGGTCCCGCATCGCCTGCCTGACGCAGGATGCGCGTCTGTTCGATGCCTCGATCGCCGAGAACCTGCGCATCGCCCGGCCGGAGGCGGAGGAGGCGGCGCTGTGGCGTGCGCTGGATGCCGCCGGGATCGGCGAGGTGGTGCGCGGCCTGCCGGAGGGGCTCGCGACGCGCTGCGGGGAGGCTGGGGCGCGGTTCTCGGGCGGCCAGGCGCGGCGGCTGGCGCTCGCCCGCGCGCTGCTCAGCGAGGCCCCGGTGCTGATCCTGGACGAGCCGGCCGCGGGCCTGGACCCCGAGACGGAGCGCGCCTTCCTGGAGACGCTGGGCGAGGCGACGGCCGGGCGCAGCGTGATCCTGATCGTGCACCGGCTGATCGGCGTGGAACGGCCGACGCGGATCCTGCGGCTGGCCGGCGGACGCGCCCTGGCGGCGATGGGGTAGGGACTTCCCCCTCCCCCGCATGCGGGGGAGGGAGATCGGTGGGAGCGAGCGAGCGCTATCCTACCGCCACTTGTCGAGCGGGCTCAGCACCGGCGCCCAGCTTTCGAGCGGCGTGCCGGAGAGCCAGAAGCCGAGCGTCGCCTTGGTGGGGCTGGTGGATTCCAGCCCTGCATAGGTGATCTCGACGCGCCCGACCTCGTTCCCGTTGCTGTCCAGCACGGCATGGCCGAGCGCGCCGATCAGCGCCTCCGCCTCGGCGACGCGCATCACCTCCATGCGGGAGAGCGCGCGGACCAGCACGCCGAACTTCACCCGCCCGTTCGGATCGCCATCGGCGACCTTCACGGCGATGCCAAGCCCGTGGCTGCGCAGGAAGCCGAGCAGGTAGCCATCCGCGCCACCCTTCACCACGAGCCCCGGCACGGCGCGCATCAGCTTCGCGGTCGGGCTGTCCTTGAAGGAGAGGTGGTCCGGGTTCGCCTCCATCGCGTCGAGCACGCGGCGCACCGCGGCGCGGCGGCCCGCGGTCGCGGCCATCGCCACGCTGAACCGCGCGGCGGCGCGCGCCATGGCGCGGACCGGCACGGAATAGGCGGGCAGGCCGCAGCCATCCGTGCCGTGCCGGAGCGACCCGGCGGGAATGCCGGTGAACTCCGCGAGGATGTCGCGATAGAGGCGCTGGGCGGGATGCTCCGGATCGGCATAGCCGAGGCCGCCGCCGATATGCTTGGCGACGCTCAGGAAGCCGCAATGCTTGCCGGAGCAGTTGTGGAAGAAGCGCCGCGCCCCGCCATGCGCGTAGGCCGCCGCGACATCGGCGGGATCGCGCGGGAAGGCCGGCCCGCAGACCAGCGCATCCTCCCCGAGGCCGAGCTTGCCGAGCCAGTCCGCGACGAGCGCCACCTGGAAGGGCTGCGCGTGATGCGAGGCGCAGGCGAGCGCGATGTGCTCGGGCGTCAGGCCGAGCGCGTCGGCGGCGCCCGATTCGACCAGCGCCACGGCCTGGAAGGGCTTGAGCGCCGAGCGCGGCGTCGGCGCCCAGGAGGTGTCGCCCCGCGCATGGCGGATGCGCCCTTCGAGATCGGCCACGGCGATGACGCCGCCATGCACCGATTCCACCACCGGCCCGCGCCAAACGCGCGCGAGTTCGGCCAGCTCCGCTTCCTGCTGCATCGGCGCCCTCTTCCTGCAATCGCCCCAGGGTGAACCTTCGGGCCGGAGTGTCAAGAACGATTTACATAACAGACGTCAAGACAATCTGACAGTCCGCCTGTTACGCATGCTCGTCAGCCGCCCAGCAGCCCCGCCAGATGCGCCCCGAAGGCCCGGGTTCCGAGCCGGCCACCGAGGTCGGGCGTGCGCGTCGCGGGATCGGCGAGCGCCTGGTCCACCGCCGCGTTGATCGCCGCCGAGGCGGCGCCGGCGGCCTGGTTGCCGCGGTGGCGCGCATGCCAGTCGAGCAGCATCGCGGCCGAGAGGATCAGCGAGGTCGGGTTCGCCTTGTCCTGGCCCGCGATGTCGGGCGCGCTGCCATGCTGCGCCTGGGCGCAGCAGAGCAAATCGTTCTCGTTGGTGCTGCCCGCCACGCCGAGTCCGCCCGAGAGTTCCGAGGCGAGGTCGGAGAGGATGTCGGCGTGGAAATTGGTGGCGGCGAGCACGTCGAAGCGCTCCGGGTTTCTCACGAGAAGCGCGGCGCAGGCATCCACGATCACCTCGTCCAGCGCGACGTCGGGAAACGCCTTCGCGACCTCCCGCACGCAGCGCAGCCAGAGGCCGTCGGTGAGCTTGAAGGTGTTGGCCTTGTGCACCGCCGTCACCTTCTTCCGCCGCCGCCGGGCGAGCAGGAAGGCCTCGCGCGCGATGCGGGTGGAGGCATGCGCGGTGATCTTGCGGAGCGACATCGCGACATCGGGCGTCGGCATGAATTCGCCGGAGCCGGCGAACATGTTGCGGTCCGGATAGAAGCCCTCGGTCGCCTCCCGCATGATGACCAGGTCGAGCGGACGGTAGCCGATGCCGGGCCGGGTGCGCGCCGGGCGGACATTGGCGAAGAGGTCGAGATCCACGCGGAACGCCGCCGAGACATTGATGCCGCCCTGCTCGCGCGGCGGGTAGTGCAGGTGGCCGATCGGGCCGAGGATCACCCCGTCGCTGGCCTTGGCGGCCTCCATCACGGCGGGCGGCAGCGTGGTGCCCTCGGTCTTCAGGCTCGCCATGCCGATCTGGCGGATGTCGAAGGCGAGGCCGAGCGCGAAGCGGGCATCCGCGGCGCGGAGCACGGCGAGCGTCGCTTCCGTGATCTCGGGGCCGATGTCGTCGCCGGGGAGAACGAGCAGGCGCAGCATCCGGGTCCCTCCTTCGACGCGTGGCGCGCCTTCTCGCCCACGCGGCGCCGCGCCACAAGCCGCCCCGGCGATTGACCTGCGGCAAGGTGGACGGCCGCGCCGAGGCGTAGGCTGCCTCTCAACCATGGGGGGACGCCATGACCACCATCGGCCCGGGCGAGAGCCTGGACGTGACCGCGGGGCAGACCGTCACCGACGTGCTGCTGCGCAGTGGCGGGAAGCTCAACATCCTGGCCGGCGGCGCGGCGATCGGCACGCGCAACCAGGGCGGCTTGATGGAGGTGTTCGCCGGCGGCAGCGTGACGGGCACGCAGCTCACCGGCAGCGGGCTGGAGATCGTCTACACCGGCGGCACTGCGACCGGCACGCGTCTGCTCAACGGCGGCTACCAATGGATCCATGGCGGTCTCGCGCTGGGCTCGATCGTCGGTGTCTTCGGGCAGATGGAGGTCAAGCCGGGCGGTACGGCCGATGGCGCGACGATCGAGCCGGCCGGCAGCCTGACGGTCGAGACCGGCGGCACGCTTCTCGGGACTGTCGCCAATGCCGGCGTGCTGGTGCTGGAAAGCACCAGCTTCGCCGGCACGCTCGGCGGCATCGGGTCGGTGTTCGTCTACTTCAACGAGAACGCCCTGCTCGGCGGCACCAACGACCTTGCGGGCAACATCACCGTGGCGCGGGGCGCGAGCCTCCTGCTCAGTGCCACGGGCGCCTATTCGGGGCGGCTCGTGGTGCAGCCCGCCGGGCTTGCGGAGCTCGCGCATCCGCTCGCGGCCGGCAGCGGCCCGGTGGTGCTGGAGGGGCAGGGCAGCACGCTCCGCATCGCCGGGCTCGTGATGCCGGCCAACACGATCGAGGCGTTCAGCCATGGCGACGTCATCGAGCTGCCTGACCTCACCTGGGACCCCGGCGGCGCGGTCACGCTCGGTGCCGGCAATGTGCTGGAGGTGACGGCCTGGGGCGATGCCTATGCGCTGCAGCTCGATCCCGGCCAGACCTTCACGCGGGACTTCTTTCGCCTGGTGCCGGAGGGCGGCGGCACCGCGGTGACTCTGTTCCGCGCGCCGGCGCCGGATGATTTCAACGGGGACGGCACCTCCGACCTGCTTCTCGGTGAGCCGGGCGGCGGGCTGATCACCTGGCTGATGGAGGATGCCGGCTATGCGGCATGGTGGCCGCTCGCCAATCCCGCGCCGCAGGGCTACCGCTTCGCCGCGGCGGGCGACTTCAACGGGGATGGCCGCTGCGACCTGCTGGTCCGCAACGACGCGGGCGACCTCGTGGACTGGTTCTTCGAGGATGGAAGGCTGGTGGGATGGTACCGGATCGCCAGCTACGGGACCGGCCCGATCGTCGCCGGGCGCGAGGTGATCGCGGCGGCGGACATGACCGGCGACCACACGGCGGACGTGCTGCTGGAGGCGCCGAACGGCGCGCTCGTCGCCCTCGTGCTGAGCCAGGGCTCGTTCAGCGACGTGAAGCCCATCGGCAACCCGGCACTGGACGGTTTCGGCGTGCTCGACACCGGCGACTTCAACCGCGATGGCGTCGCCGACCTGCTGCTGGCCAATGCCAATGGCGACCTGATCGCCTGGCTGCTGGAGGACGGCGCCTATGCGGGCTGGCTCCCGATCGGCAATGCGCGCGGCGAGGGGTTCGGCGTGGCCGGCACGGGGGATTTCGACGGCGACGGCACCACCGACCTGCTGCTGGCCAATGGCAATGGCGACCTGATCACCTGGCTGGTCGCGGATGGCGGCTACGCCGGCTGGGCGCCGATCGGGAACGCGCGGCTGCAAGGCTATGGCCTGCTGCGCACCGGCGACTACGACGGCGACGCCAGCACCGATCTCCTGCTGCAGGATACCAACGGCCGGCTGGTGGTCTGGACGGTTGCCGAGGCGGCTTTCGCCGACTGGCATCCGGTCGGCAACGTCAGCGGCTATGGCGTGCTGTAGGCCGCGGCGACCATCCCGCAGAACCGCC
>VFQR01001248.1_pt1 | contig 20788 bp, 16 predicted proteins | sample 3512321 | NCBI WGS metagenome assembly VFQR01 (sample SAMN10412374, study PRJNA504923) | tailings metagenome | isolation source: Relicate 3 Philex TSF1 revegetated site | place: Philippines: Tuba, Benguet | collected 2017-08-29 | reverse complement strand
CGGCCTTCGGCGGAACGGTGCCGCGCAGGCCGATCAGCCCCGCCTTGCAATGCTCCTTCAGAAGCCACGGCGAATAGAGCTTGTGATGCACGGCCGCCGAGCCGAAGTCCCACAGGATCGGCTCCTGTCCCTTGGCCAGCAGCGCAAAGCGCGAGAGCTTGTCGCGCTCCCATTCGCCGATCTTGGTCGAGGTGACGTAGCGGATGTTGTTCACGTCGAACAGCAGCACGGCACCCACCTCGGACTTTTCGAGGGCCGCGCGGGCGCGGGAAATGCGGTAGCGCCGCAGCCGGTCGAAATCGACGCGCAGCTCGAAATCGACGCCCATCGAGCCCCATGCGGGCAGATGCCGGTCCCACTGATAGTTGGGGTTCAAATCATCGGGTTCGATGCGTTTCGGGCGCACGATCTGGTCCATGGCGCGTTCTTTCCTCGTCGCGTGTTTCGGATTTCGGAGCGGAGTATAGGCTTTTTCAAATGGCGCGGCGAAGGAATTACGCCGCCGTTTTGCGGCCCCAAAGCTTGGCCGAGGCAATGTCGGCGCCCTCGCGGATCGTCCGCAGCTTCAGCCAGACGACGCTCGGCACGACAAGCTCGCGTCCGGCAAACGTGCCGAAGCCGCAATCGGTGGACGCGATCACGCGCTCGCGCTCGCCCACCGCACCGACTGCCTCGATGATGCGGCGCGCGACCACCTCGGGATGCTCGACGAAATTGGTGGTGGAATCGACGACGCCCGGAAACAGGATCATGTCCTTCGGCAGCGGATTTTCCTTCAGAGCCTCGTATTCGTGCTGGTGCGCGGGATTGGCGAATTCCATCGAGAGGCCGCCGACTTTTGCCTTGTAGAGGATAGGCAGGAGTTTTTTCAGCGGAATGTCGTGGGTGTGCGGGCCTTCCCAGTTGCCCCAGCAGCAATGCAGACGGATTTTTTCACGGGGGATACCGCGGATCGCCTCGTTCACCGCTTCCAGATGCCGCTCGGCGATGCGGATGAACTCCGCATCCGTCTTGGATTGGAAATTCATCGTGCGCTCCATCGCCAGATCCGGTGCGTCGATCTGGAGCGTCAGCCCGGCCTCGGCGATGGGGAGATATTCGTTCCGCAATTCACGCGAGAGCGCGGCGAGATAGTCGTCGTCACTTTTGTAGAAGCCGTTGGTCATGGTGGTGGAGACAACACCCGGCGAGGGTGCCGTCATGAACATCTCCGCGAACTTTCCTTTTGCGGCGGCGACACGCCGGAAGCGCGCGATCTCGTCGCGCAAATCCTTGTCGGAAAGATATTTGATATCGGCGACGGCCTGCGGGGCGCTGGTGATCTTCGACGTATGCGGAAAGCGTTGCAGATAGGCTTCGACGAGATCGGGATGCTCGGCATAATCGCGCAATACCGGCCGGCGCGAGCGCCCGCCATAGCCGGACATGCGCTGCGGAATATACGTCTGAAAACCGACGCGCTGCTGCTCACCGTCATTCGCGATGTCGATGCCGGCTTCCATCTGCTTTTCGATGATGCGTTCGACCGAACGATCCATTTCCGCGGCGAGGGCAGCCGGATCGACGCTTTCGCCGGCTTCGCGCTGGATCAGAAGATCGGTGAGTTCCTGATTGCGCGGCAGGCTGCCGACATGAGTCGTGAGAATACGGTCACGGCTAAAAATCATTTTGCGAGTCCGAGCGAGAAAAATTCCGCGTGCCGAATCTCCACGAAACATTTGCGCGAACAAGCGGATTTACGGAGCGGCCGCCTGCAATTTCATGTGCGCTTCAAACGGCGCGTTTACAGAAATTTATTCTCGGATGCGCCGCAGCAATTCCGTTCGCTGCCGCAAAACATTTCTTTTTGGACTCTTTCAAGCTGGTGTGCATTATTACAGCTCAAGATTTACCGACTGAATACGCCCCCATCGGGCGAGGCGGATTAACGAAGGCAAAGAACCTTCGCCGTCTCTGTCAAAAGTCCGGTGGGCAAAAACAACAAAACGCGATTCAATCATCGCGATCTTTGGATCCAGGGAGGAAATCGAATGAAGCACCCAATCCGTAACTTTACTTATTCTGCGGTCGCGGCCGTTGCGGCCACGATGATGATTGCTCCGGCCTCGGCTCAGAAGTGGGAACCGACCCGTCCGGTTGAATTCATCATCCCGGCAGGCACCGGCGGCGGCGCCGACATCATGGCCCGCACCATTCAGGGCATCGTTACCAAGCACAATCTGATGAAGCAGCCGATGGTCGTCATCAACAAGGCTGGTGGCGCCGGCGGCGAAGGCTTCCTCGACGTGAAGGGCTCGGCCAACAACCCGCACAAGATCGTCATCACGCTTTCGAACCTGTTCACGACGCCGCTCGCCACCGGCATTCCGTTCAACTGGAAGGATCTCACTCCGGTTGCGATGCTGGCGCTCGACGAGTTCGTGCTCTGGGTGAATGCCGAGAAGCCCTACAAGACCGTGAAGGACTACATCGACGCGGCCAAGGCTGCGAACGGTACCTTCAAGATGGGCGGCACCGGCTCCAAGCAGGAAGACCAGATCATCACCGAAGCGATCCAGAAGAGCACGGGTGCGAAGTTCTCCTACATCCCGTTCCGTGGCGGCGGTGAAGTCGCGGTGCAGCTCGTCGGCAATCACGTCGACTCGACCGTGAACAATCCGAACGAAGCGGTCGCTCAGTGGAAGGCCGGCAAGGTCCGTCCGCTCTGCGTGTTCGACGCGAAGCCGATGCCCTACAAGGAAGTCGTTGCGGAAGGAAAGTCCTGGGCGGACATCCCGACCTGCCGCTCGCAGGGTCTCAACATGGACTACCTGATGCTCCGCGGCATCTTCATGTCGCCGAAGGCGACCCCGGATCAGGTCAACTACTACGTCGAGCTGTTCAAGAAAGTTCGCGAGACGCAGGAGTGGAAGGATCTGATGGCGAACGGTGCGTTCAATCAGACTTTCATGACCGGTGCTGAATACACCAAGTGGGTTGAAGCGGCTGAGAAGACTCACCGCGAACTCATGAAGGAAGCGGGCTTCCTCGCTTCCAACTGATCGAGACAATCGCCGCCGGTGGGAAACTGCCGGCGGCTTTTTCCTGCGCTGGGGAGGTATACATAATGGCACGCAAGGCAAACGCACTCGAAGGGCCGAGGCATCGCACCGTAGAAATCGGGGTCGCGCTGGTCATCCTGGCGCTCGGCGCCATCACGGTTTACGGCTCACTCTTGGTGGGTATCGGCTGGGGCGCAGAGGGACCGAAGGCTGGATTCCTTCCCTTTTACATCGGCCTCATCGTCATGGCCTCCAGCGTCATCAATCTTTTCAACGCGGTCGCCGGCGGAAATTCAGACCGGCTGTTCGCGGAGTGGAGCCAACTGCGCCAGGTCGTGTCGGTCGTCATTCCGACCACGATCTATGTGTTCGCGGTGGAGCCGCTCGGGATCTACGTCTCTTCGTTTTTCCTGATCGCCGTCTTCATGAAGTGGCTCGGCGGTTACAGCTGGCTGAAGACGCTCGCCATAGCGATCGGCATGCCGCTCATCAGCTACCTCGTCTTCGAAAAGTGGTTCCTCGTTCCGCTGCCGAAAGGCCCGGTCGAGTACATGCTCGGACTCTGAACAGAATTAGCGCCGAACCGGACGCAAGAGCCGGCGGCAGGGAAAACCGGATAGCGGTTGGGGAGTACTATGGAAGAAATCGTCAATCTGTTCCACGGGTTTGGAACCGTCTTGCAGCCCTACAACATCGTGCTGATGTTCGTAGGCATCATCCTCGGCATTCTGATCGGCGTGTTGCCGGGTCTTGGCGGGGCCAACGGGGTGGCGATCCTGTTGCCGCTGACCTTCTCGATGTCGCCGACCTCGGCGATCATCCTGCTCTCCTGCATCTACTGGGGAGCTTTGTTCGGCGGCGCGATCACGTCGATCCTGTTCAACATTCCCGGCGAGCCATGGTCGGTCGCGACGACCTTCGACGGCTATCCGATGGCGCAACAGGGCAAGGCGGGTGAGGCACTCACCGCCGCCTTTACGTCTTCGTTCGTCGGCGCGCTGTTCTCCGTCATCATGATCACGCTGATCGCGCCTCTGGTCGCGGCCTTCGCGCTCAGATTCGGGCCAGCGGAAAAATTCGGGGTCTACTTCCTCGCATTTTGCAGCTTCATCGGCATGAGCAAGGAGCCGCCGTTCAAGACCATCGCGGCGATGATGCTCGGCTTCGCGCTGGCTTCCGTCGGCCTCGACCAGGTCACCGGCCAGCTTCGCCTTACCTTCGGCTTCACCCAGCTTCTCACCGGCTTTGACTTCCTGATCGCGGTGATCGGCCTCTTCGGCATCGGCGAAATTCTGCTGACGATGGAAGAGGGACTGTCGTTCCGCGGCGGCAAGGCGAAGATCGAACTGAAGGTCGTCATACAGACCTGGAAGAAGCTGCCGAAATTCTGGATGACGTCGTTGCGATCCTGCATCATCGGCTGCTGGATGGGCATCACGCCCGCCGGTGCGACGCCGGCCTCGTTCATGAGCTATGGCATCGCCAAGCGCATCTCGAAGAACGGCAAGAATTTCGGCAACGGCGAAATCGAGGGCGTTGTCGCGCCCGAGACGGCGGCGCATGCCGCCGGCAAGGCGGCGCTGCTGCCGATGCTGGCGCTCGGCGTTCCCGGCTCGCCGACGGCGGCCGTGCTGCTCGGCGGTCTTCTCATTTGGGGTCTTCAGCCCGGACCGATGCTGTTCGTCGAGAACAAGGAGTTCGTCTGGGGTCTTATTGCGTCCATGTATCTCGGCAACATTGTCGGCCTGCTGGTCGTGTTGACCTGCGTGCCCGCGCTCGCCGCGATCCTGCGCATTCCGTTCTCGATCATCGCGCCGATCATTCTCGTGCTGTGCGCGATCGGCGCCTACAGCGTGAACAACAACACCTTCGACGTGGTGATGATGATGGTGTTCGGCATCGCGGGTTATTTCCTGAAGAAGACGAACTATCCGCTGGCGCCGCTGGTGCTCGCGATCGTTCTGGGTGCGAAGGCGGAAGAGGCGTTCCGTCAGTCGCTCCTGTCTTCGCAGGGCAGCCTATCGATCTTCTGGTCGAACGGTCTGGTCACCTCGATCATGGTGCTTGGCCTGATCGCCCTGTTCTGGACGGTGATCTCCAACACCATCAGCCGCCTGAAAGGCGAGCCGAAGGCTGCTTGAAGTACACCCCGGCGGCGGAAAAACCCGCCGCCGGGGGCTTTCTAGATATACGGTAATTATGTATACCAGCGCATCTTAGGCGCTATTCAGCGAGCAAAGCACAGCAATGAACGAGTCCCCGACCCGTAGCCGCGAACCTGCCGCCACGACGACCCGGATTCAGCTGGCGCCGCTCGACGACACCTCGACCTTCAAGGATCGCGCCTACGCATCCCTGAAGGACGTGATCGTCTCGCTCAATATCTATGAGCAGCAGTCGGAGGTCCGCCTCGACGAGCGCCGTCTCGCGCAAGACCTCGGCATTTCGCGCACACCGGTGCGCGAAGCGATGGCGCAACTGGAGCGCGAAGGCTTCGTCCGCTCCGTGCCGCGCCGTGGCATCTATGTGGTGCGCAAGACGAAAGCCGAAGTGATCGAGATGATCACCGCCTGGGCGGCGCTCGAAAGCATGGCGGCGCGGCTCATTACGCAAGTGGCATCCGACGCCGAGATCGCCGAACTGCACGACGTCTTCACCAAGTTCGAAGACGGTTCGCTGCACGCCAAGCTCGACGAATATTCCGAGGTGAACATCGAGTTTCACCAGACCATCATCCGCAAGAGCAAGAACCAGGTTCTGATCGACCTCGCGGAAAATCTGTTCACGCACATGCGCATGATCCGGCGCAAGACGATTACGGAACAGGATCGCGCGGACCGTTCGATCCGCGATCATCTCAACATCATCAAGGCTCTTGAGTCGCGCGATACAGAACGCGCCGGCGATCTCGTGCGCGATCACGCGCTCGGTCTCGCCGAGCACGTCAGACGCACGGCCGATTACCTAGACTGAAAAAACTGAATACGAGGAGGATTTCACCATGGCAGAGGCAGCATTGAAGGCCGTATCGCAGGACACCGAAGACCTGACCGACGGCTTCCATCTCATCATCGACGCGCTCAAGCTGAACGGCGTCAAGACCATCTACGGCGTGCCGGGCATCCCGGTCACCGATTTCGGCCGCATGGCGCAGGCCGAAGGCATTCGCGTGATCTCGTTCCGCCACGAACAGAATGCGGGCTACGCGGCTTCGATCGCGGGCTTCCTCACGAAGCAGCCGGGCATCTGCCTCACCGTTTCCGCACCGGGCTTTCTCAACGGCCTGACGGCACTCGCGCATGCGACCGTCAACTGCTTCCCGATGATCCTGATCTCCGGTTCTTCCGAGCGTGAAGTCGTCGACCTGCAGCAGGGCGACTACGAGGAAATGGACCAGCTCGCCGTCGCCAAGACGATGTGCAAGGCGGCTTATCGTGTGCTGCACGCGCAGGACATCGGCATTGCAGTCGCGCGCGCGATCCGTGCGGCGGTGTCGGGCCGTCCGGGCGGCGTCTATCTCGACCTGCCGGCAAAACTCTTCGGCCAGGTGATGAACGCCGATGCGGGCGCGAAGTCGCTCGTGAAGGTGATCGACGCCGCTCCGGCGCAGATCCCGTCGCCGGAGTCGGTGAAGCGCGCAATCGATGTGCTGAAAAGCGCCAAGAAGCCGCTCATCATTCTCGGCAAGGGTGCTGCTTATGCGCAGGCCGACGAAGCGATCAAGGCGTTCGTCGAAAAGACCGGCATTCCGTTCCTGCCGATGTCGATGGCAAAAGGTCTTTTGCCGGATACGCATCCGCAATGCGCAGGTGCCGCGCGCTCGACGGTGCTGAAAGATTCCGACGTCGTGCTGATGATCGGTGCGCGCCTCAACTGGCTGCTCAGCCACGGCAAGGGCAAAACCTGGGGCGAAGCGCCGAAGAAGTTCATCCAGATCGACATCGAGCCGAAGGAAATGGATTCGAACGTCGAGATCGCGGCTCCGGTCGTCGGCGACATCGGTTCCTGCATTGCCGCGTTTACGAAGGAAGTCGGCAACGGATTTGCGCCGGTGTCGGCCGACTGGATCAAGGCGGTCACCACGAAGCGTGACGACAACGTCGCGAAGATGGCGCCGCGCCTGATGAACAACAACTCGCCGATGGATTACTACGGCGCGCTCGGTGTTCTGCGCGAAGTCATCAAGAACCGTCCCGATGCGATCTTCGTGAACGAAGGCGCCAACACGCTCGATCTCGCCCGCGGTGTCATCGACATGTACAAGCCGCGCAAGCGTCTCGACGTCGGCACCTGGGGCATCATGGGCATCGGCCAGGGCTACTCGATCGCCGCCGCGATCGAGACCGGCAAGCCGGTGCTGGCACTTGAAGGCGACAGCGCGTTCGGCTTCTCCGGCATGGAGGTCGAAACGATCTGCCGCTACAAGCTGCCGGTCTGCATCGTCATCTTCAACAATGACGGCATCTATCGCGGCACCGACGTCAACCATGCGAGCAGCGATCCCGCCACGACCGTGTTCGTGAAGGGTGCCCGCTACGACAAGATGATCGAGGCCTTCGGCGGCGTTGGCTACAACGCGACCTCGCCGGACGAACTTCGCCGCGCCGTCAACGAAGCGATGGATAGCGGCAAGCCGAGCCTCATCAACGCGGTGATCGATCCGGCGGCGGGCAGCGAGTCCGGCCGCATCGGCAACCTCAATCCGCAATCCGTGGTGAAAAAGAAGAAGTGATTGGAACGAACGCTGGTTGCCGCCCGTGGAAACGGGCGGCCCAGTTACCGAAGCGATAACTGGATGCCCCGAGCGGCATGACCGGAGAGACAGGAGAGAAGTCATGGCAAAGAAATCGAAAGCCAAGGGCAAGGCGAAACCGGCCGCGAAGAAAAAATCCGCGCCGAAAAAGATGATGGCGAAGGCGAACGGCAACGGTTTGCCGAAGCCGTCGAGCAAGCCGTTCGGCAAGGACGGAAAGGCGCTGCAGGGCGTCAAGATCCTCGACTTCACGCACGTTCAGTCGGGTCCGACCTGCACGCAGCTGCTCGCGTGGTTCGGCGCCGACGTGATCAAGGTCGAGCGTCCGGGCGTCGGCGACATTACCCGCCAGCAGCTCGTCGATGTGAAGGGTGCGGACAGCCTCTATTTCACGATGCTGAACCATAACAAGCGTTCGATCACGATCGACAGCAAGCACAAGAAGGGCAAGGAAATCCTCGATCGCCTCATCAAGGAGTGCGACGTGCTCGTGGAAAATTTCGCGCCGGGCGCGCTCGACCGCATGGGCCTGACCTGGGAACACATCCACAAGCTCAACCCGCGCATGATCGTCGCCTCGGTCAAGGGCTTCGGCCCCGGACCGTACGAAGACTGCAAGGTCTATGAAAATGTCGCCCAGTGCACCGGCGGCTCGGCTTCGACTACCGGTTTCCGTGACGGCCCGCCGCTCGTGACCGGCGCGCAGATCGGCGACTCGGGCACGGGCCTTCATCTCGCCCTCGGCATCGTCGCCGCACTCTTTCAGCGCAACCGCACGGGCCGTGGCCAGAAGGTGCTCGCCGCGATGCAGGACGGCGTGCTCAATCTCTGCCGCGTGAAGCTGCGCGACCAGCAGCGCCTCAAGGCGGGTCCGCTCACCGAGTTCAGCCAGTACGGCGAAGGTATCCCGTTCGGCGATGCGACGCCGCGTGCCGGCAACGACTCCGGCGGTGGTCAGCCCGGCTGGATCCTGAAGTGCAAGGGCTGGGAAACCGATCCCAACGCCTACATCTACTTCATCACGCAGGCTCCGGTGTGGGAGCCGATCTGCGACCTGATCGGCGAGCCGACCTGGAAGACCGATCCGGAATACGCAACGCCGAAGGCGCGCCTGCCGAAACTGAAGGCGATCTTCGCCCGCATCGAACAGTGGACGCAGACCATGACCAAGTTCGAAGTCATGGAGAAGTGCAACGCGGTCGACATTCCGGTCGGCCCGATCCTGTCTATGAAGGAAATCGCCGAGGACCAGTCGCTCCGCAAGACCGGCACCGTGGTCGAAGTCGATCACCCGGCTCGTGGCAAGTACTTGACTGTCGGCAACCCCATCAAGCTGTCAGACTCCATCTCGGAGGTGAAGCGTTCGCCGCTGCTCGGCGAACACACCGAGGAAATCCTCACCAAGGTGCTCGGCTATTCCGCGAAGGAAGTCGCCGAGATCAAGGTGTCCGGCGCCATCACCGCGGAAGAAAAGAAGAAGGCCGCGGCGTAATTCTAACTGTCGTCCCGGGCGAGCCAAGCGCAAGCAAGGCGAGACCCGGGACCCATAACCACCGGAGGTGATTATGGATCCCCGCTTTCGCGGGGACGACGCGAGGGAAGGCTAGGGGGAATCGAAAATGCGTATCGTCGTTCACGGCCAGCAGGCATTCGGCAAGGCCGTTCTGGAAGCGCTGCTGAAGCGCGGAGAAAATGTCATCGGTGTGTACGTGGCACCGGAGAAGGAAGGCCAGAAGGCCGATCCGCTGAAGGAAGCGGCTGTCGCGGCGAACCTGCCGGTCTATCAGCCGACGTCCTACAAGACGCAGGAAGTGCAGGACCAGTTCCGCGCGCTGAAGCCCGATCTTCAGGTCATGGCGTTTGTCACGCTGTTCGTGCCGGAAGAATTCCTCAACATCCCGACCCACGGTTCGATCCAGTATCACCCGTCGCTGCTGCCCGAATATCGCGGTGCCTCGGCGATCAACTGGCCGATCATCAAGGGCGAGAAGGAAACCGGTCTTTCGATTTTCTGGCCGGACAACGGCCTCGATACCGGCGACATCCTCATCCAGAAAAAGACTCCGATCAGCGAAACCGACACGCTCGGCACCGTTTACTTCGATCGCCTGTTCCCGATGGGCGTCGATGCGATGATGGAATCCGTCGATCTCGTGAAGGCCGGCAAGGCACCGAAGATCAAGCAGGACCACGACAAGGCGACTTACGAAGGCATCTGCCGCGCCGAAAACGCGAAGATCGACTGGGCGAAGCCGTGGTCGCAGATCGACCGGCTGATCCGCGGCTGCAATCCTGCACCCGGCGCCTGGACCACGCTCGATGGCAAGACGCTCAAGATTTTCGACGCCAAGCCCATTCCCGCCCGCGATCCGAAAGGCATCGGCGGCAAGATGGGTGAGATCGTCGATGTCGCGGCCGACGGCTTCACGGTCGTCTGCGCCGACGGGCGTTTCAAAGTCACCCGCGTGCAGCCCGCCGACGGCAAGAAGATCGAAGCCGGCGAATGGGCGAAAGCTGCCAACATCGCCAAGGGCGCCCGCTTCACATGATTTTTTGGAAACGCGTCCCGTATCGAGCGGGGCGCGTTTCTCTTCCAGCACTCACCCGCAACAAGAACAATAACAACTAATTCCTCATACCGGACCTCAGCCCATGCCCGCTTCTCAGCACCAGAATCCGAAATCCGATATTGAAATCGCGCAGGCGTCCAAGCCGAAGCGCATCCTCGACGTTGCCAAGGACAAGCTCGGCATCGCCCCGGAAAATCTCGAGCCCTACGGCCACTACAAGGCGAAAGTCTCGCTCGACTACATCAATTCGCTGAAGGGCAAGAAGGACGGCAAGCTCATCCTCGTCACCGCGATCTCGCCGACGCCCGCGGGCGAAGGCAAGACCACGACGACCGTGGGCCTCACCGACGCGCTCAATCACATCGGCAAGAAAGCCATGTGCGCGCTGCGCGAGCCGTCGCTTGGCCCGTGCTTCGGCGTGAAGGGCGGGGCCGCGGGCGGCGGCTACGCTCAGGTGATCCCGATGGAGGACATCAACCTCCACTTCACCGGCGACTTCCACGCGATCACTTCGGCACACAATCTGCTCAGCGCGCTGATCGACAACCACATCTACTGGGGTAATGCCGCGGGCATCGACACCCGCCGCGTCGCCTGGCGCCGCGTGCTCGACATGAACGACCGCGCGCTGCGCGAAATCGTCTGCTCGCTCGGCGGTGTCGCCAACGGCTATCCGCGTGAAGCCGGCTTCGACATCACCGTCGCTTCGGAAGTGATGGCGATCTTCTGCCTCGCGAAGGACCTGACCGACCTGCGCGAGCGTCTCGGCAAGATCATCATCGGCTACACCCGCGACCGCAAGCCGGTGCGCGCCGCTGAAATCAACGCCAACGGCGCCATGACGGCGCTGCTCAAGGATGCCATCGCCCCGAACCTCGTGCAGACGCTCGAAGGAACGCCGGCGTTCATTCATGGCGGCCCGTTCGCCAATATCGCGCATGGCTGCAATTCGGTGTCGGCGACAACGGCGGCGCTCAAGCTCGCCGATTACGTCGTGACCGAAGCGGGCTTCGGTGCCGATCTCGGCGCCGAGAAGTTCATCGACATCAAGTGCCGCAAGGCAAACCTGAAGCCCGATTGCGTCGTGATCGTCGCCACCATCCGCGCGCTCAAGATGCATGGCGGCGTCCAGAAGGCCGACCTCAAGAAGGAAGACCTGAAGGCGCTCGAAGCCGGCATGTCGAACCTCCAGCGCCACATCGAGAACGTGAAGAAGTTCGGCCTGCCGGCGGTGGTTTCGATCAACCGCTTCTCGGCGGATACCGATGCCGAGATCAAGATGGTCAAGGACAAGTGTAAGGCGATGGGCGTCGAAGCATTGATGGCCGACCACTGGGCCGAAGGCGGTGCGGGTGCGGCCGATGTCGCCAAGGCCGTCGTCAAGGTGATCGACGAAGGCAAGGCGAACCTGAAGCTGCTCTATCCCGACGAGATGCCGCTGTTCGACAAGATCCGCACGATCGCGAAGGAAATCTATCGCGCGGACGATGCGACCGCCGACAAGTCGGTGAAGGACCAGCTCAAGCAGTGGGAAGAAATGGGCTTCGGCAAGCTGCCGGTCTGCATCGCCAAGACGCAGTATTCTTTCTCGACCAATCCGGATGCGAAGGGCGCACCGACGGGCTTCAACATTCCCGTCCGTGAAGTTCGTCTCTCTGCCGGTGCGGAGTTCATCGTCGCGATCTGCGGTGAGATCATGACGATGCCGGGCTTGCCGAAGGTGCCGTCGGCTGACACGATCGACGTGAAGGACGGCAAGGTCGTCGGGCTGTTCTAAAAAACACCGGAGGGGTTCGGATGCTGAAGTTTTATTTCAATACGGCGCCGAACCCCACCAAAGTAGCTTTGATGCTGGAAGAAACCGGATTGGCCTATGAGCCGATCCCGGTCGATACCCGCAAGGGCGACCAGCACAAGCCGGAATATCTCGCCATCAATCCGAACGCGAAGGTGCCGTCGATCGTCGACGGCGATGCGGTCGTGTTCGATTCCAGCGCGATCCTGCTCTATCTCGCCGAGAAGACCGGAAAATTCCTGCCCGTGAACACGCCGAAGCTGCGCGGCGAACTGCTCTCATGGATGATGTTCATTGCATCGGGCGTCGGGCCTTATGCGGGTCAGTCCGTGCATTTCCGCGTCTTCGCGCCGGAGAAAGTGCCTTACGCGGTGAACCGCTATCTCTTCGAAGCGGAGCGGCATTTCAAGATTCTCGATGCGCGGCTTTCGAAGCAGCAATACATGGTCGGTGACAGCTACACGATCGCCGACATGAACATCTGGGGCTGGGCGCGGCTCTTGCCGGTTGTGCTCGGCGAGGGCGCCTGGGACAAGTTTCCGAACCTGAAGCGTCTGTTCGATGAGGTGAGCGCGCGCCCCGCCGCCGTGCGCGCGGTGGCGCTGAAAGACCGCCACAAGTTCAAGACCGAGATGGACGACGAGGCGCGCAAGAACATGTTCCCGCATCTTGCGGTGAAGATGGGTTGAACGCGCGAACGACTAGCGCTTCGCCCGTTCGATCGCTTCCAGGATCAATCGTTCCGCATCCGCCACATCGAGCCATTTCGCGACGTTGACCCATTTGCCCTTTTCCAGATCCTTGTAGTGCTGGAAAAAATGCGCCGTCTGCTCGCACATGATTTGTGGCAGGTCGCGATAGCTCGAAATTCCCGTGTAGAACGGATGCAGGGCATCGACCGGCACGGCGAGAATCTTCTCGTCCTGTCCGGCCTCGTCTTCCATGATCAGCGCACCGACCGGGCGGCAGCGGATGACGGCACCGGGAACGACCGGCACCTGGCTCACCACCAGCACGTCGCAGGGATCGCCGTCTTCCGACAAGGTTTGCGGAATGAAACCGTAATTGCCCGGATAGAACATCGCGGTGTGCAGGAAGCGGTCCACGAACAGCGCGCCCGATTTCTTGTCGAGTTCGTATTTGACGGGAATCCCGCCGAGCGGGATTTCGATGACGGCGTGCACATCCTTGGGGGGATTTTGTCCGGCCGGGATTGAGCGCAGGTCCATGGGCTGCCTCCTGCGCCGATTTAACTACCCATCCAGCAATTGCGCCAGCCGCTTCGCCTCGTCCACGAGGGCGGTGTTGAGCGGCGTCATCGGATCGCGGTCCGGCACCACGAGGCCGATCGTGTGCACGGCATCCGGCTCGGTGATCGGGATTGCCCGCACCGTATCGCGCAGCCCGAGCACTTCGGCGAGTTTTTCCGGCATCACGCTCGCCCAGCGTCCGGTGCGCACATGGGTGAACAGCACGATCATGGAGTTCGATTCCAGCATCGGCTGCGGATCGCCGCCGGCACTTTTAAGCAACTGGTCGATGATGCGCCGGTTCTGCATGTCGGGTGTGAGCAGGCAGAGCGGCACATTGGCGACGTCCGCCCAGGTGACGCTGTCGCGGTCGCCGAGCGGCGAGCCGATCGAGGTGATGAGCCGGTACTGTTCGCGGTAAAGCGGAACGCGGTTCAGTTTTCCAAGCGGTTCGTTGTCCAGGTATGTGATCCCCGCATCCACTTCGAGATTTTCGATCAGGTCGAGGATCTCGACCGACGTGCGGGAGAAAATCGAGAAGCGCACATCCGGGTGCTTGGCGCGGAACGGCGTCGTGAGCTGCGCGACCATTCCTAAAGCAGTCGGAATCGCGGCGATCCGGAGCTGGCCGGTCAGCCCATGGGTGAGGGCGCTGATCTCCTGCCGCATCGCGCGGCTGTCGCCGACGATCCGCCGCGCCCATTCGAGGCTGCGATCGCCCTCCGGTGTAAAGCCGATGAAGCGGGAACCCCGCTGGACCAGCATGACGCCGAGCTGGGTTTCGAGCTGCTTGATGCCGGCGGAGAGGGTCGGCTGCGTGACCCCGCAGGATTCCGCCGCCCGGCCGAAATGCCGTTCGCGGGCCAGTGCCAGCAGGTATTCGAGCTTATCGATCAACTCTATTGCCCCGGTGCTACTTTGGGCGAGTATATCGAAATTTTGCTGGAATACCAGAGGTAACGATAGAGAACGTCAATCACCGGATCGGGAGGACGGGATTGTTTCGAGCGGCTCCAAAGCGCGAAAAGGGCAGCCGAGGAGCCAACTATAATGAACAAGCATGTTCCGGCGCCGTCGCCGACGACCGAAAGCGAAATCCGCCGCACCAAGCGCGCGAAGCGTACGCCGAAAGGCCGTCAGGTCGATCCCAAGGCGCTCGATGAAATCCAGGCGCTGCTTGGCTCGCGTTCGCGCCAGCGCGATCTCCTGATCGAGCATCTGCATCTCATTCAGGATAAGTACGCCCATCTTTCGGCCGCGCATCTTGCCGCGCTCGCGCATGAGATGAAGCTCGCGCAGACCGAGGTGTACGAGGTAGCGACCTTTTACGCGCATTTCGACGTGGTGAAGGAAGGCGAGACACCGCCGCCGCCGGTAACTGTGCGCGTCTGCGATTCTCTTTCCTGCGCGATGCGTGGCGCGGACAGGCTGCTCGCCGAACTGCCGGAAAAACTAGGGAAAAATGTTCGCGTGGTGCGCGCGCCCTGCATGGGTGCCTGCGATCACGCGCCGGTTGCCGCCGTCGGCCACCTGCAGAGTTTCAATGTCGACGCCGCGAAAGTCGTGGCCGAGGTGAAGAAGCACGCGCATCCGCATGCCTTCCCGACCCCAAAGAATTTCGACGCTTATCTGAAAGAAGGCGGCTACTCGCTGCTGAAAGATTGCCTCAGCGGCAAGCGCACGCGCGAGGAAATGATTTCGATTGTCAGCGACGCGGGTCTGCGCGGCCTCGGCGGTGCTGGCTTTCCGACCGGCCGCAAATGGGCGCTCGTCAGCGCCGAGCCCGCTCCACGCCTGATGGCGGTGAACGGTGACGAAGGAGAGCCGGGCACGTTCAAGGACCGGTACTATCTCGGCCTCGATCCGCATCGCTTCATCGAAGGCATGCTGATCGGCGCATGGGTCGTCGACGCGAAGGAAGTCTATTTCTATCTGCGCGACGAATATCCGGAAATCCGTTTGCTTGTGGAGCAGGAAATCGCCAAGGCCGAAGCGGCGGGGCTGACCAAGCACGCCAAGGTCATCATGCGCCGCGGCGCCGGCGCCTATATCTGCGGCGAAGAATCCGCGATGATCGAATCGATCGAGGGCAAGCGCGGCCTGCCGCGCCATCGTCCGCCCTATGTCGCGCAGGTCGGCCTCTTCGGCCGTCCCACGCTCGAGCACAATGTCGAGACGCTCTACTGGATCCGCGACATCGTCGAGAAGGGTCCGAAGTGGTTCACCGATCAGGGCCGCCGCGACCGCAAGGGCTTTCGCAGCTTCTCCGTTTCTGGGCGCGTGAAAAACCCGGGCGTGAAACTGGCGCCCGCCGGGATTTCGATTCAGGAACTGATCGATGAATTCTGCGGCGGCATGCAGGACGGCCACACGTTCAAGGGCTATCTGCCGGGCGGTGCATCGGGCGGAATTCTTCCCGCCTCGATGAACGACATCCCGCTCGATTTCGGCACGCTCGAACAATATGGCTGTTTCATCGGCTCGCACGCCGTCGTGATCCTGTCCGACAAGGACGACATGAAGGCGGTGGCGCTGAACCTCATGAAGTTCTTCGAGGATGAAAGCTGCGGCCAGTGCACGCCATGCCGCGCCGGCACCGAGAAGGCCGTGAAGCTGATGGAAACCGGCCCCTGGAACGAGGCGCTGCTGAACGAACTCTCCAGCGCGATGCGCGATGCCTCGATCTGCGGCCTCGGGCAGGCGGCACCCAATCCGCTGCTGTCGGTGCTGAAATATTTCCGCGAAGATCTCACAAAACCCATGGGGTCATGGTGAGCGATGTTCGAGAAGCTGCTGGAAGGGGATCTCGCCTGTCCGCATTGCAAGAAGGAAGCAATGTCGCCGATGCGCAAGCAGTTCATGGGACCGTTCGGCACGGCGACCTGCCCGCATTGCAACGGCAAGCTTGGTGTTCCCGGCTCGTCCGCATGGACGCTGCTGCCGTTCGCGTCGATCGCGATTTTCGCGCTCCAGTATCCCGACAGCTTCGCGCGCTGGAGCATTCTGTTCGGGGGCTATGTGGTGATGGCCTATCTGTATCACCGCTACGTTTCCTTCGTACCCAAATGAATCCGGTTGCATGGTGAAGAACATGAGCAAGCAGAACGGTGCGTCCAACACGATCAAATTCACGCTCGACGGCGTGGAGGTCGAGGCGCGCGACGGCGAAACGATCTGGCAGGTGGCCAATCGCATGGGCACCGAGATTCCGCATCTGTGCTACGCGCCGGAGCCGGGCTACCGCCCGGACGGAAACTGCCGCGCCTGCATGGTGGAAGTCGAAGGCGAGCGCGTACTCGCCGCGAGCTGCATCCGCAAGCCCACCGCCGGCATGAAGGTGAAGTCCGCGTCCGAGCGCGCGAAGGCTTCGCGCAAGATGGTGTTCGAGCTGCTGCTCGCTGACCAGCCCGAGCGCGAAACCGCGCACGATCCGCAGTCGAAATTCTGGAACTGGACCGACAAGATGGGGATCGCGACTTCGCGCTTCCCCGAGCACGAGGCGCACGACACCGACAGCTCGCATCCGGCGATGGCGGTGAACCTCGACGCCTGCATCCAGTGCAATCTCTGTGTGCGCGCCTGCCGTGAAGTGCAGGTCAATGACGTGATCGGCATGGCCGGCCGCGGCCACAACGAAAAGATCGTGTTCGACTTCGACGATCCGATGGGCGCTTCCACTTGCGTTGCCTGCGGCGAATGTGTGCAGGCCTGCCCGACCGGTGCGTTGATGCCCGCGACCGTGCTCGACGAGAAGCAGGTCCGCACCGAATTTCCCGACAAGCAGGTGGACAGCGTTTGTCCCTATTGCGGCGTCGGCTGCCAGCTCACCTACAACGTGAAAGAGGACAAGCTTCTGTTCGTGACCGGCAAGAACGGCCCGGCGAACGAAAACCGCCTCTGCGTGAAGGGACGTTTCGGCTTTGACTACGTCCACAATCCCGACCGCATCACGCAGCCCATGATCCGCAAGGAAGGTGTCGCGAAAGTCCCGCACGAGCAGATCGATCCGAAGAATCCGTGGACGCATTTCCGTCCCGCGACCTGGGACGAGGCGCTCACGAAGGCGGCCGAAGGCTTCATGAAAATCCGCGAGAAGCACGGCCCGAAGGGTCTTGCCGGTTTCGGCTCCGCGAAGTGTTCCAACGAAGAGGCGTATCTTTTCCAGAAACTCGTCCGCACCGGCTTCGGCACCAACAACGTCGACCACTGCACGCGGCTTTGCCACGCATCGTCCGTCGCGGCGCTGCTCGAAGGGGTAGGCTCGGCGGCCGTGTCGGCGACCTTCAACGAGGTGAAGAATTCCGATGTGATCGTCGTGATCGGCGCGAACCCGACCGAAAACCATCCGGTCGCCGCGACCTTCTTCAAGCAGGCCGCCAAGCGCGGCGCCAAGCTGATCGTCATGGATCCGCGCGGCACGGCGATGAAGCGCCATGCGTGGAAGATGATGCAGTTCAAGAACGGCGCCGACGTCGCGATGCTAAACGCGATGCTCAATGTGATCGTCGAGGAAAATCTTTACGACCGGCAATATGTGCAGACCTACACCGAAGGCTTCGACGAACTCGCCAAACACGTGAAGCAGTTCACGCCGGAGGAAATGGCGCCGGTCTGCGGCATCGAGGCGGACGACCTGCGCGAAGCGGCCCGCACGTTTGCGCGCGCCGAAAGCGCCATCATCTTCTGGGGCATGGGCGTTTCCCAGCACACCCACGGCACCGACAACGCGCGCTGCCTGATCGCGCTCTCGCTCATCACCGGCCAGATCGGCCGCCCCGGCACGGGCCTGCACCCGCTGCGCGGACAGAACAACGTGCAGGGTGCTTCCGACGCGGGCCTGATTCCGATGTTCTTCCCCGACTACAAGTCGGTGGAGAACGCGGAAACGCGCGCGCAATATGAAGCGAAATGGAAAGTGCAGCTCGATCCGAAGCGGGGCCTGACCGTGGTCGAGATCATGGGCGCGATCCACGCCGACACGATCAAGGGCATGTACATCATGGGCGAGAACCCCGCGATGTCCGATCCCGACCTCAACCACGCGCGCGAGGCGCTGGCGCATCTCGAACATCTCGTGGTGCAGGATATTTTTCTCACCGAGACGGCGGTCTATGCCGACGTGGTGCTGCCGTCCTCCGCATGGCCGGAAAAGGACGGCACGGTCACCAACACCAACAGACAGGTACAGATGGGCCGCGCGGCGATCCCGCTGCCGGGCGATGCGCGCCAGGACTGGTGGATCACGCAGGAAATCGCCAACCGCATGGGCCTCGGGTGGACCTACACCCATCCGCGCGATGTGTATCCCGAGATGGCCTCGATGATGCCGGCGCTGGACAACATTTCGTGGGAGCGCGTCGAGCGCGAGGATGCGGTGATCTATCCGGCGGAATCGCCGGACAAGCCGGGCAAGGATGTCGTCTTCGACAAGGGCTTCCCGCGTCCGGGCGGCTTCGGCAAGCTCGTCACGGCGAAAGTGACGCCGGCCGACGAAATGCCGGACACCGAATATCCGTTCGTGCTGTCCACCGGCCGCCAGCTCGAACACTGGCATACGGGTTCGATGACGCGACGCGCCACCGTGCTCGACGCACTGGAACCGGCGCCGATTGCGCAGCTTTCACGCGGCACCATCGCGAAGCTCGGCATCGATGCGGGTGACTATGTCCGTGTATCGACGCGCCGCGGCTCGGTGGTGCTGACCGCACGCCAGGACGAGGCGGTGCCGGACGGTGTCGTGTTCATTCCGTTCGCGTATCAGGAAGCGGCGGCGAACCTTCTGACCAATCCCGCACTCGATCCGTTCGGAAAGATTCCGGAGTTCAAATATTGCGCGGCCAAGGTCGAGGCCGTCGGCAAGACGCTGCCGCAGGCGGCGGAGTAAGTTTTCCGATCAACAGAAAAACGGCGGGTCCACAGGACCCGCCGTTTTTATTTGAGGCTTGCTCAGCCCACCCATTCACCGCTGCGGCAGCCGCGCGGCGGCTGGTTATCGATGAAGGGCGCGAACAGCGCGCGGAAGCCGCGGCAGGGCTGTGTCGCCGCGTCGATGAAGGCGACGGTACCGACACCCGTCAGAATGCCGAGTGCAGCGGAGCCGGCGACCGTGCGCTCGATTCCGCTCGTGCCGCCGAACCAGCGCTTGCCGAACCATTTTTCGTGATGGCCCACGCCGACAACGGTGCCGACCGCAGCCCCGGTGGCGAGTTTCGGTCCCGCGTAATGATCGCGCGGACCCTGCGCCATCGCGGGCGTTGTGAGAACAGCGGCCGCTGCGGACAAGGCGATGAGAGTTTTACGCATATTGCACTCCTTGCTTCTGCTTGGTTTGCCGCCCCGATGGCTAACCATGCTTTCGCGAGTGCGTTCCTGAAGTTCCCCGCCACATACGGGGAATCATCGTGACCATGAAGTGACGATCATCCGAGCGTGAACGCCTCGTGCACGGCGCTTTGCACGCTGCCGCCCATGATCGGACCGCCACCTGCCACGTGAATGAAGTCACCGATGGCAACGGCGCCGAGCCCGTGCCGCGGTGTCGGCATCGGCGCGTAGGATTCCCACTTGTCGGCAACGACATCATAAGCCTCGTTCTGGCCATAGACGCGATTGGTGCCTTCACCGCCCATGATGAAAATACGCTCGCGATAGAGCACCGCACCGTGACCGGAGCGTGCTGTGGGCAGCGGATTCCGCGCCGTCCACTGGTCGGTCTTCGGATCGTAGCTGTGATGCAGGTTTGAATTGGTATGGAACGTATCGACCCGGCCGCCGATCACATGGATCAAACCATTCACGATCAATGTCCCGGTGTGATCGCGCCCGAGCGGCATCGGCTTGCGCTCGCTCCATCTGTTGTCCTTCGGATCGTACACGAGATGCCAGTCGACGGATTTCTTTTCGGGAAACGTGTCGCCGATGGCACCGCCGACCGCGTGCAGCACGCCGTTCAGCGCGACGAGGGCAATCGCCGCGAACGGTTCCGGCAGCGGCGCAATCGCACGCCACGCATTGCCTTCGAGTACGTAGCAAAGATTATCCGGCTTGCGGTTCTGCTCGACGAAGCCGCCGATCGCATACAATTTTCCGTCCAGCACCGCGACGCCGACATGATTGGCGCCGCGCGGAAGCTGCGGCGCGTCGAACCATTTATCCGCCGCCGGGTCGTAGACATGATGATAGGGCCTGTCGACGCGCTGCTCGCCGTAACCGCCGACGATGTGCATCCTGTTGTCGAGTACGGTCGCCCAGGCCATTTCGCTGCGGGGCAGGGGAAGCGGAGCGCGGGTGATCCACTTGCCCTGTTGCGCAGCCTTCGGTGCCGGGCTGTCGGTGACCCATTGCTCCTTCGCGATTTCCGGCACGCCGACGCGGCCTGC
>VFQR01001245.1_pt1 | contig 20840 bp, 17 predicted proteins | sample 3512321 | NCBI WGS metagenome assembly VFQR01 (sample SAMN10412374, study PRJNA504923) | tailings metagenome | isolation source: Relicate 3 Philex TSF1 revegetated site | place: Philippines: Tuba, Benguet | collected 2017-08-29 | reverse complement strand
GCGCCCCTGCCGGTGGCCGCGATCGGAGAAAGCATCATGTCGGCCAGCGGTGCCACCTTCTTCGCCAGCTTCGTCCTGCCGATCGCGTCCCTGGGCGCCGACCGGTGGCTGCTGCGCCTGGATGACGGGACGGACAACAACGCCATCGGCGTGGTCGTGCCGGCCGGCTCCGCCAGCATCGTGCCGCGCGTCGTGAAGGCGGGGGTGGTGACGAGCGGCATCGCGGCCGGCGCGGTCGCCCCTAACGCACCGCAGCGCGTCAGCCTCGCGGTTGTGTCCGACGCGCTGCGGGTCTCGGTGGATGGCGCGGAGGCGGTGGTGCAGGCGCATGACGTGAGCGGGCTGACGCAGCTCCGGCTCGGCGCGAATGCCGCGGGCGGCGCGGCCCTCGGCGGCCCCTGCGGCGGGCTGCGCCTGCTGCCCTTCGCCGTATCGGACGCCGGGCAGGCGACATTGACGGCCATCCTGCCGTAAGCGAAGACCGGGTGGCCCTCACGCCGCGGCGCGGGGCGGAGCGCAGGCGAAGGGGTGAACTGGTGGCAGGGGATACACAGCTCGGGCCGGTGGTCGTCATGGCCTTCAACCGGCCGGACTATCTGCGCGAGACGCTGGCCTCCATCGCCGCCCAGCCCTGCGTCATCGCCGGGCGGCGAGAGGTGCACTTGTTCCAGGACGGCGCGGTGAACTTCCATTCCGGCAACCGCTACGCTACGGACGAGGACATCGCCGCCTCCGTCGCGGTCTTCCGCGAAGTGATCCCGGCCGGCACAGTGCACGCCGCCGGCGCGAATATCGGCATTGCGCTGAACTTCGACCGCGCCGAGCGCTACGTCTTTCTGGAGCGCCGCTTCCCGAGCGCCTGCTTCTTCGAGGACGACATGGTGCTCGGCCCGCACTACCTCGCCACGCTGCAGCGCTTCTTGGATTTCGCGATGAGCCCTGCCTCGGAAGGGCTGGTCGGGCATGTCGCCGCCTATGGCGACCACAAGGCCAGCCTAGAGGAGCAGATGCGCCGCCGGCGGGACGTGATGATGATCGGCCATGCCTGGGGCTTCGGCATAACCCGCGCGCATTGGCTGGAGATGCGCGAAGTGATCGACCCCTACATCAAGCTCGTCGCCGACTGCGACTACCGCACTCGCCCCAAGGGCCGCATCTGTGGCCTGCACAAGGCGCTCGGCCTGGCGCGGCAGGCGCTCTCGCAGGACGCGATCAAGCTGATCGCGACGACGAAGCTCGGCCGCGCGCGGATCATGCCTTTCATCTGCCAGGCGCGCTATGTCGGCCAGCACGGCGTGAACTTCACGCCCGAGGCCTTCGCCAAGCGTGGCTACGGGCAGGAGGCGATCTTTCCCGAGGAGCAGGCTGATTTCGCTTGGCCGACGCCCGACCAGCTCCGCGCCTTCGTCGAGAAGGAACGCGCGCCGATGGCCGCGACCTGCCGCGAGCTCTACGCCGACAAGCCGATGCCCGTGCCGCCCTTCGGGACCTTCAGGGCGGCGGAGCATCGCTAGAGCATGCTGCGTTCACATGCGTTCACGCCGCATGCTCTATCTTATTGTTTTCACGGCATCTTTACGCGTTCAGATGAGTCCATCTGAACGCGATCTGCTCTGAGCGGCGGCAGCCTGCCGTAGATCAGCGGACGCGCGCGCTGCGAAAGATGGATGCCGTCGGCGAACCAGCGCCGGTCGGTCCGACCCGCCGCATCCAGAAGCTCTTCGACCAGGCCAAGGAAGGGCAGGCCCCTGCTCGTGCAGGCCTCGGCCATGCGCGCGTTGAAGCGCCGCGTCGCGGCAAGGCGCTGGCCGAAGCTGCCATGGATCGGGTGCTCGGGATCGCTGCCGCGCTCCAGCCAGGAGGGAGCGACGGCGCCCCAGATGCCAGGCCGGTAGCCGGCCTGCGCGAGGCGATCCAGCAGCCCGGCATAGGCGGCGCAGGTCTCGTCCACGATCTCCTCGATCGGGCGCCCCTGCGCCTCGGCCTGGCGGACGACGTGATAGCGGCAGTCGATCTCGCCAAAGGACAGCAGGATGCACGCGCCGCGCGGGATCGCCGGGGTTGGCCCCTCGATCAGCCGGCAGAGCTTCTCGAAACAGCGCGAGCGGGCGCCGGGACGACTAGCATTGTGCGCGAGGCCCGGCCCGAGATGGATGCCGACGATCCGCGCGGACATGTCCGAATACCAGTTGGTATCGCCGCGGGTCTCGCGCCCGGATGTCTCGTCGCGCCCGGCAAGGAACCGGACATGGCTGTCGCCCACCGCGAAAATGCGCTCCGGCCAGGCGGGATCGGGCCGGGCCGCTGGGTCTGGCCGCGCGTCGAGGATCAGCGACGACATGCGCAGTCCCGGCGTTGCGGCGCGCGGATCGCTGCGGCTCGACCGCGAGACCGCGCCGAACCTCTCGGCTTCGAGCGGCTCGGCGACGAAGGTGCCGTCGGCGAGGTAGCCTTCGACCAGCCGTGGCGCGAAGCCGAGCCGCCGGAGCGCGACCATCCAGTCCTCGGCGGTCCGCAGGCGGCCGCGCAGACGGGCGATCCGCGCCTGGTAGGCCGGCGACGGGTGCCGCGGGTCGGGCAGGGAGATGCGAAGCACCCCGCCCTCCACCAGCGCATTGCGGCAGAAGACGAGCAGGTCGAGTTCGCCCTCGGGCGCCAGCCGGGGCAGTTCATGCTCGATCAGGAAGCCCGCTGCCGGCGTGCCGAGGAAGCGCCGATACCAGGACAGGTCGGCCACCGGCAGCCGGTTCCCTGCCGGCTCGGCGACGGCCGAGGACAGCCGCACCAGCCCCGCGGGGCCGCGCGCGCCGGCGCGGCCCGCGCCCGGTTCGGGACCGCCCATGCCCGCGCCTCGCGTCAGCGCTCGGTGATCACGCCCGTCATCGGCCCGACGACGCGCCCGTTGACGAAGATCGGGTCGGCGCGGCGGAGCACCGGGTAGCCGCGCCCCTCAAAGGCCTGGCCGTGCAGCCAGAACAGGTGGAAGCCCTGGTCCGACAGGAAGTCGAAGACCTCCGCGAAGGGCACATGGAACCGGTTGTAGCGGTTCATGCTCACCTCGACCTGGACGAAGTCGACTTGCGGCAACAGGCCCGTCGCGCCCCTGAGCACGTCGAGGTCATGCCCCTCCGTGTCCACCTTGAGGAAGTCCACATGCGCGATGCCCCGCGCGGCGCACCAAGCGTCGAGCCGATGCACCGCGACCTCCTTAACATTGGCCGAGAGCGGCGCCTCGGTGATGCGGTTGCGGGTGGTGGTGCCGTGCATGATCATCCTGAGCGTGCCGGGCGCCGCGCTGAAGGCGCATTGCGCGGCAGTGACGTTGCCGAACTCGGCGGTCGCCTCGGAGAGCGCGCGGAAGCTCGCCTCGGCGGGCTCGAAGGCGAAGATGCGCGCCTCGGGGAAGGCGGCAGCAAAGGCGAGTGTGGACTGGCCGACATTCGCGCCGATGTCGAGGAGCGTCGCGAAGCGCTGGTTCGGGCAGCGACGCAGGATCTCGCGGAAGGGCGAGAGCGTCTCGGGGGTGGGGCGTTGGGTGACGGGCATGAGGCAACTCCTCCAAGCGCAGTAGGCGGGCGAGCCAGCCCGCGCAAGGCCGCCGCTGCGGCCTTGCCGGCCGCGGCGATGGGGCCGCAAAGTGGCGCGGCCCCGCCGGGACCGGACCTGACCTAACCTTGCCCCCGACAAAGACGATCCTTAGCCAATGCGTCCTAAAGGGCGCGACCGTGCATCTGCCAGGTGGCACCCTCGGCTGCCTGCTCGCGCTCGAAACGCCCTTCGACGCGGTCCGTCTCGTCTTCCATGTCAACCGCGCCGAGCCCTGGCGAATCGCGGCCGCAAGCGTGGCTGTCGCCGCACGGGAACGCGACGACACAGACCCGGTGGATGCGGACGACCGGGCGCTGCCCTTCACGCCGGTATCCTTCGACAGCCGGGGCACCGATGCGCCGGCGGATGCGCCAAGCGGGACCAGGCGCTCGCTCGACATGCCAGCGAGCGCCGAGGAGGCGATCTTCGCCCTCGCCTTCTCCGATTGGGTGCCGCTCGCATCGATCCCGCGCGCAGAGGGCGGCGGCGACGGCAGGCCGCTCCTCGTCTGCCGCGTGTATGCTCCGGGCGGCCTCTGGGCCGGCGGCGGAGCGAGCCTGGTGGCGCCCGATGGCTGGCCGGCCGAGCATGAAGGACGCCTCTTGCGCGCCGTAGCGAGCCCGCGCGGCGATTTCACCGCGACCGCCTTCAACGCCGCCGCGCGGCCGTCGCGCTGGCATCTACCCGCCATCGTCCAGTATCGCGCGCGTCGCCCGGGCGCGACTGTGCTCGCGGTCGGCGACAGCCTAGCGCAGGGCGTTGTCACGGCGAATGGCGACCGCTTCGCCTGGGGGCATTATGCCACGGCAGCCATCTCCACGCGCGCGCGGCCGGTGGCCTTCGTCAATGGCGGTTGCGCCGGGCAGCCGAGTCGGAATTACCTCCGCAACGGGCGCACCGATCTCGACCTGCTGCGGCCCGATATCGTCACCATAGCCGTCTGGTCGCCCAACGATCCCAAAGCAGCCGCGGCAACGGATGTCGCCTGGCAGGCTGTGCTAGACTTCGCGCGGCACGCACGATCATGCGGCGCCGTGCCGATCCTGGCCACCGCGGTCCCCTTCAACCTGCGGCCGGAGCGGGACGCGCTGCGGCAGGCCAACAATGCGCGCGCGCGTGCTCTCGCAGCGAGCGGCGCGATCTTGCTTGCCGACCTCGACGCGGCGTTGGCCGATCCGGCGGCACCCGCCTCGGTGCGGGCACCCTTCCGCGCGCCCGCAGGCAACCATCTCTCGATCGCCGGCTATCGCGAGGCGGGCGCGGCGGCAGCACCGGTGATCGCGCGCGCGTTGGCCGCGCTGGGGCTGGGGTGCGGCGGGCCACCGGCCTAGGCCCGTACCGGATACTGCGATAAGACGCTGCAGATGACGGCCCGGTGCGGAGCGGCGAGACCCTGATGAAGCACCTGTTCCTGCATGTTGGCATGTACAAGACCGGGACCACCTCGATTCAGGCGACGTTCTTTGCCAACCGCGCCCGGCTAGCGCAGGAGGGCCTTCACTATCTCGACGCGGCGGTGAGCCATTCGCGGCTAATTGCAGCCGCGTTCGGCGAGAGCGGCGAGCCGACGCCACGCGCCGCGGCGCTGCGCGAGCGGCTCGCCACGTTCCTCGCCTCGGCGCCCGATGGGCGCTTCGTGATCTCTGGCGAAGGCATGGGGCGGATGGCGGCGGCGCGCGTGCGGCCGATGCTCGAAATCCTGCGGCCGCTCGTCGGCCGGATCACTGTCGTCTGTTTCCTCCGCCCGCCGCGCGGCTATCTTTCGAGCAACCTGCAGCAAAACATCCGCGGCGGGATGCCACTCGGCGAGCTTCGGAAACTCGGCAGTCCCAACTACCGCGGCCATGTCGAGAAGTTTCTCGATTGCGCGGACCTCGCCGATACCACGCTACCGCTCTGCGACCGGGCGTCGCTAGTGCGCGGATGCAGCATTGCTACAATGCTCGCGATCTGCGGCGCGCCGCCCGACCTCTACGATCGGCTGGAGCTGAGGCAAGAGAACTCATCGTTGTCTAAGCCGGCTGCCGCGCTGCTGCTCGCGATGGCCGACGCGGGGCTGCCGCGGCGGCGGACGGAGATGGCGGCCGAGGACAGCCGCATGCGGCGCCACGCCCAACGACTGGCCGAGGCGATCCCAGGACCGCGTTTCGCGGTGCCGCCGGCGCTGATCGAGGCGGCGCTCAACCGACCCGAGGCGCAGGCCGATATGCGCTGGGCGGAGGAGCGGATGGGCCGCCCCTTCCCGGATCGCGCTCCTCCGCCGGAGGCCGCCGCGCCTGACGCCGCCGCGCGCGCGGCGGCTTGGCCGGCGAGCGAGCTCACGACCCTCCCGCGGCCAGCGGTGGAGGCACTCGCTCGGACGCTAGCGGCCGAGACGGTCGACCTCGTGCGTCACGGCGCCTCGGAACTTGGCCTCGCGCGGGCTCTGGGCTGGGCCGAAGGCTGGCTGGCCGGCGGCGCACCGGAACTCGACCGGGCGGGTCTCGCCGAGCTCGCCCGGCGCCTTGTTGAGGCGGTGGAGTGCCGCTCCGAGTTCCAGCGGGCGGCGGCATAGGGCGCTCGGCTGCGCCTGTCCGGCCCCCGACAGGCGCAAAATCAAACAGGGTCGGGCTACACCGAGAAGTATTTCGCCCGCGGGTGATGCAGCACGATCGCGCTCGTGGACTGCTCCGGATGCAATTGCCACTCGTCGGAAAGGTCCACGCCGATCCGCTCGGCCCTGAGCAGCTTCAAGAGCGGCGCCTGGTCCTCGAGCCGCGGGCAGGCGGGGTAGCCGAAGGAATAGCGGCCGCCGCGATAGCCCTGCTGCAGCATCTTCTCGATGTCGCGGTCGTCCTCGCCCGCGAAACCCCATTCGGCGCGGATGCGCTTGTGGACGTATTCCGCCATCGCCTCCGCCATCTCGACGCCGAGGCCGTGCAGGTAGAGGTAGTCCTGATAGCGGTTCTCCTCGAACCATTCGCGCGCGACGTCCGACGCCTTCTGGCCGACCGTGACGACCTGCATGCCGATCACGTCGCGGCCATCCTCGATGTCGGTCACGAAATCGGCAATGCACTCGCCATCTTCCTTGGGCTGGCGCGGCAGGTTGAAGCGCGCGGCTTCCGTCACGCCGTCCTCCTCGAAGAGGACGAGGTCGTTGCCCTGGCCAGCGCATTTCCAATAGCCGTAGATCGCCTGCGGCTTGAGGATCTGCTGTTCTTCCGCCAGCGTCAGCATGCGGCGCAGCACCGGTCGCAGCTCCTGCTTCGCCCAGCCCAGAAAATCTTCCAGGCTGCGGCCCGACTTGCGAAAACCCCACTGGAATTGATACAGGCTGCGCTCGTTGATGAAGGGCACCAGCGCCTTGGGCGCGGCCTCCATCACGCGCGCGCCCCAGAAGGGCGGGGTCGGCACCTGGCTTTCCGCCGACACGCGACGCCGGCGCGCCTGCGCGTAGTTCACGTCAACGGCGGCAAAGCCGCGCGGATCGGCCTGGCCGAGCACGCGCTTCTCGTTGCGCGACTTGCCCTTCCGCTTGGCCTGGAGGGCGGCGAGGTAGTCGTCGAAGCCGTTGCCGACGACCTTGTCCATCAGGTGCAGCCCGTCGAAGGCGTCGCGCGCATAGGCGACGCGGCCGCAGGCGTAGGATTTCACGCAGTCGTCCTCGACATAGTTGCGCGTCAGCGCCGCGCCGCCGAGGAGGACGGGAATCTCGATGCCCTGGCGGCTCATCTCCTCCAGGTTCTCGCGCATCACGACGGTGGATTTCACCAGCAGGCCGGACATGCCGATCGCATGCGCCTTGTGGTTCCTCGCGGCTGTGACGATGTCGGCCAGCGGGACCTTGATGCCGAGATTCACCACCTTGTAGCCGTTGTTGGTGAGGATGATGTCCACCAGGTTCTTGCCAATGTCGTGCACATCGCCCTTCACCGTGCCGAGCACGATGATGCCCTTCTCCTGGCCCTCGACGCGCTCCATGAAGGGTTCGAGATAGGCGACGGCGGCCTTCATCGTCTCGGCGGATTGCAGCACGAAGGGAAGCTGCATCTTGCCGGCGCCGAACAGGTCGCCCACCACCTTCATGCCGTCCAGCAGGATGTCGTTGATGATGGCGAGCGGCGGATGCGTCTTGAGCGCATCGGCGAGCTCCTCCTCCAGCCCCTTGCGGTCGCCATCCACGATGCGGTCCTTGAGCCGGCCTTCCACCGTCTCGGCTTTCTTCTTGGCCACCGCATCGGCGGCCTTGCGGCCGGCGAACATCTCGAGAAGCTTCTGCAGCGGGTCGTAGCCCTCGCGGCGGCGGTCGTAGATCAGGTCCTCCATCACCTGCACTTCCTCCGGCGGGATCAGGTGCAGCGGCTTGATCTTGGAGGAATGCACGATCGCGCCGGTCATGCCGGCCTTCACGGCGTGATCCAGGAACACGCTGTTCAGCACATGCCGTGCGGCAGGGTTCAGGCCGAAGGAGATGTTGGAGAGGCCGAGGATGATCTGGATGTCCGGGAAGCGCTCCCGGATCATGCGGATGCCGTCGAGCGTCCAGAGGCCGAGCTTGCGGTCATCCTCGTTGCCGGTCGCGATGGTGAAGGTCAGCGGGTCGATCAGCAGGTCGGATTGCGGCAGGCCGTGCCGGTCGCAGGCGAATTCCACCAGGCGCGTGGCGATGCGCAGCTTGTCCTCGGCGGTCTTGGCCATGCCGACCTCGTCGATGGTCAGCGCAATCACGCCGGCGCCGAATTTCTTGGCGAGGATCATGCGGTCCCGCGCGTGGCCTTCGCCATCCTCGAAGTTGATGCTGTTGATGATTGGCTTGCCGCCATGGAGCTTCAGCGCGGCCTCGATCACCGGCGTCTCGGTGCTGTCGATCACCAGCGGCGAGTTCACGGAGGAGGTGAATCGGCGGATCACCTCGTTCATCTCGGCCATCTCGTCGCGGCCGACGAAGGCGGTGCAGACATCGAGGCTGTTCGAGCCCTCGGCCACCTGTTCGCGCGCGATGGCGAGGCACCCGTCCCAGTCATGCGCCGCCTGGCGCTCCCGCCAGGCCTTCGAGCCGTTGGCGTTGCAGCGCTCGCCGATCGAGAAGTAGCTGTTCTCCTGCCGGAGCGCGGTCGCGGTGTAGAGCGAGGCGACGGAGGGCACCCAGACGGGCTTGCGCGCCACGGGCGCCGGCCGCGCGCGCGCGCCGCCCAGCTTGCGCAGCAGCGCATCGAGGGCCGCGATATGCGGGTTCGACGTGCCGCAGCAGCCGCCGATCAGGTTCAGCCCGTCCTCGACGACGAAGCGCTCCATCCAGGTGGCGAGCTCGTCGGGGCGCAGCGGATAATGCGTCTTGCCGTCCACCAGCTCCGGCAGGCCGGCATTGGGCTGCACGCTGAGCAGGCCGGGCCAGTTCCTCGAAAGCCAGCGCACATGCTCCGCCATCTCCTGCGGGCCGGTCGCGCAGTTGAGCCCGATCAGCGGCACGTCGAGCGCATGCACCACCGCGGCGGCGGCCGAGATGTCTGGGCCGACCAGCAGCGTGCCGGTGGTCTCGACCGTCACCTGAACGAAGATCGGGATGTCGGATTTCGCCTCGGCGCGGGCGATCTTCGCGGCGTTCACCGCGGCCTTGATGTAGAGCGTGTCCTGGTTGGTCTCGGTGAGGATCGCATCCGCCCCGCCCGCGATCAGCGCGCGGCACTGGACGGTGAGCGCGGCTTCCAGCGCGTCATAGGTGATGTTGCCGAGCGTCGGCAGCTTGGTGCCCGGGCCGATGTCGCCGATCACCCAGCGATGGCGGCCATCGGCGAAACTGTCGGCGGCCTCGCGCGCGAGTTCGACGGCGAGCTTGTTGATCTCGAAGGCGCGGTCCTCCAGCTCGAACTCGCCGAGCGTCACGGGGCTGCCGCCGAAGGTGTTGGTCAGCACCATGTCGGCGCCGGCCTCGTAGTAGCCGCGATGGATCTCGCGCACGATGTCGGGGCGGGAGAGGTTGAGCACCTCCGTGCAGTTCTCCTTGTCCCAGAAGTCGCGCTCGATTTCGAGCGTCATGCCCTGGATGCGCGCGCCGAAGCCGCCATCGCAGAGCAGGACCTGGTCACGCAGCGCATCGAGCAGATGAGGACGAGCCATCATTCTAGCCTTGGGCAAGGGTATGGGCCGGCTGGCGGCGCGCGGACCAGAGGCGCACGGAGAGCGGGCCGGGCACGGTTTCGGTGGAGGCCGGCGCGCAGCCGGCGGCGCCGAGCCAGCCGGCGATCTGCGCATCGTCGAAGCCAGGCCAGCGGTGCGCGTGCTTCTCCAGCAGGTGCGCCTGGTCATGCGGCGCGAGATCGGCGACCAGGAGCGTCCCGCCGGGGCGCAGCACGCGCGCGGCCTCGGCCACCGCGGCGGCCGGGTCCTCGGCGTAGTGCAGCACCATCTGCATCGCGACGGCGTCGAAGGCGGCATCGGCGAAGGGCAGGCGGTACATGTCGGCCTGGCGCACCGCGGCGCGGTCGGCGAGGCCGCGTTCCGCGAGCCGCGCGCGGGCCAGCGCCAGCATGTCGCGGCTCATGTCCACGCCGAGGACGTGGTCGGCCTGCGGGGCGGCGAGTTCCAGCAGCCGGCCGGTGCCGGTGCCGACATCCAGCAGCGCGTCCATGCGTGGCGGCAGGGCATCCAGTAGTGCCTGCTCGATCTCCGCGGCGGGCAGGCCGAGGGCGCGCATCTCGTCCCATTCCATCCCTTGGCGCCGGAAGGCCTCCGAGGCTTCGCGGGCGCGCTCGGCGGCGAGGCGGGCGGCGACGCGGCGATCGGCGGCGAGGCGGGGGTCATCCTCCGGCAGGCGGGCGAGGATCATCCGGGCGAGCTCGGCGCCGGCGGGCATCTGGAAATAGGCATTGGCGCCTTCGGGGATGCGTTCCAGCAGCCCCGCCTCGGTCAGCAGGCGCAGATGGCGCGACAGCCGCGGCTGCGACTGGCCGAGCACGGCACAGAGATCTGTGACGCAGAGCGGATGGCGCGCGCAAAGGGCCAGCAGGCGGAGCCTGGTGGGCTCGGCGGCGGCGCGGAGCTGGGACAGGAGTTCGTCCATGGCTTGTGTTTTACATAAAGATATCCTTATGTCCAGCACATGCCCTGGCTGGACGCCCGCATCCCCTTGGAGACCGTCGCCGACGAGGCCGCGCTGGCGGCCGCGTTGGCCTCCGGCAAGCCCGCCGCCGTGCTGGCGGAGGCCCCACCACCTGTGCTGCCGGCGGGCGCTGTGGCGATGGTGAGCTTCGATCTCTCGGGGCCCATCCATGCCGTCGGCTGCGCCTGCTGCGCGGGCCGCGGCCCGGCGGCCACGGCGCTGGACCGGCTGTTCCAAGCCCGGACACGCGGCGCCTGCGCCTGGTTCGAGCGGGTGGTCGCGCTGGCCGAGACCGACCGCGCCCGCGCCGAGATCGCGGGGGCGCTGAAGGACGACGCGGTGACGGCGGCGCGGTTCCGAGGGGCGTAGGCCTCCGCTATCCAACCCCAAGAAGCCGGATCAGCCCGTCAAGCTGGTCGAGGTCGTTGTAGCGGATCGCCAGTTCGCCCGATTTACCCTGGGTGCGGATCGTGACCTTGAGGCCGAGGCGTTCCATGAGCGCCCGTTCAAGGGCCGCGATGTCAGGGTCGCGGCGGGTGGAGGGGCTGGCGGGGTTGGACGGCCGTGGCCGGTTGCGGGCCGTGACGAGGGCCTCGGCCTGGCGGACATTCAAGCCACGCGCGATGATCTGGGCCGCGAGCGCGGCGGGCTCCGGCGCCCCGATCAGGGTGCGGGCGTGACCAGCTGAAAGGATCCCGTTGCCGACCAGGTCCCGTACTTCCTTCGGCAGGTTCAGCAGCCGGAGCGTGTTGGCGACGTGGCTGCGGCTCTTGCCGACGGCCTGGCCAAGGCCGTCCTGGGTCAGTCCGAACTCGTCCAGCAGGCGGCGGTAGCCCTCGGCCTCCTCCATGGCGTTCAGGTCCTGGCGCTGGAGGTTCTCGACGAGACCGGCGGCCATCGCCTCGCGGTCGCCAAGTTCGCGCAGAATGACGGGAACCTCGTGCAGCTGGGCCAACTGCGCGGCGCGCCAGCGGCGTTCGCCCCCGATGATCTGGTAGATGCCCGGGGCGCCAGGCTTCGGGCGAGCGAGGATGGGCTGGAGGATGCCGTTCTCGCGGATGGAATCGGCGAGTTCGGCGAGGCTCGCCTTGTCCATGCCGCCGCGTGGCTGGAAGGGGCCCGGTTCGAGCGATTCCACCGGCACCGTCCGCAGGTCTCCGCCCGCTTCGGGCGCGCCCGGTGGCGGCATGTCGGGGATCAGGGCCGAGAGGCCACGTCCGAGACGCGGCGGTGGTGGCTTGCGTGTCGTGCTCATTCAGGCGCGGGCGCGCGCACGCTCCCTCTTCAGGAACTCGGCGGCGAGCTTGAGATGCGCCTGCGCGCCCGGAGAGCGGAAATCGTAGAGCAGGACCGGCAGGCCATGGGAAGGGGCCTCGCTGACCCGGACATTGCGCGGAATGACCGTCTCGAAGACCGTCTCGCCGAAGAAGGCGCGGACATCGTTGGCGACGGCCTCCGAGAGATTGTTCCGGCGATCGGCCATCGTCAGCACGATGCCGGTGAGCGCCAGACGGGAATTCAGGGCGCGGCGAACCCGCTCGATGGTACGGGTGATCTGGCTGACCCCTTCCAGGGCGAAGAACTCGGTCTGCAGCGGCACGATCACACCATCGGCGGCGACCAGCGCGTTCAGCGTCAGCAGGCCGAGAGAGGGGGGGCAGTCCAGGAAGACGAAGTCGAAGCCGGCGAGGGTGGCGCCGGCGGCGCGAAACGCGGCCGCGAGGCGACGCTCGCGGTCCTCCATCGCGACCAGTTCTACCTCGGCGCCGGCGAGATCAGGATCGGCGGGCAGGATGGAGAGGTTCGGGATGGCGGTTGGGCGGATGAGGTCGGCGAGGGGGCGGTCTTCGACCAGCAGGGCGTAGCTGCCCTGCGCGCGGGCCTCGCGCGGCACGCCGAGGCCGGTCGAGGCATTGCCCTGCGGGTCGAGGTCCACCAGGAGCACGCGATGCTCGGCCGCCAGCGCAGCGGCGAGGTTGATCGCGGTCGTCGTCTTGCCGACGCCGCCCTTCTGGTTGGCGAGGCAGAGGATCCGCGGGGCGGCGCGGTCAGGCATGCGGGGCAGCGTGGATATCGCTCAGGCGGAGGATGGTGGCGTCGGGGTCGGTGCGACTGACGAAGCGCTCGGCGGTGAATGTCCATGCCGCGCGGGCTGCGGTCAACTCGGCCTCGCCGGTGCGGCCCTTCGGGAAGAGGGCGATCCCGCCGGGTGCGAGAAGACGCGCCGCATGGGTGAGAAGCGTGGCGAGCGGTGCGAGGGCGCGGGCAGTAACCGCTGCGAGGGGCGGGAGCCGGACCTGCTCGATGCGGCTCGCGCGGACGCGGACATGCGGGAGGGCGAGGCGGGCGGCGGCTTCGGTGAGGAAGGCGGCCTTTCGGCGGTCCGATTCGACCAGATGGATTGGGCGGTCCGTGGTGATGGCGAGCACCAGGCCAGGGAGGCCGGCGCCGCTGCCGAGGTCGGCGATCGGGCCGTGTCCGGCTGGCAGCAAGGGAAGGAGTTGCAGGCAATCGGCCAGGTGGCGGGCGCGCAGAATGGCCGGGTCGCGCTCCGCCACCAGGTTGATGCGGCTGTTCCACTGGATGAGCAGCGTGAGATAATCGTCGAGCTTCGCCTCGGTCGCGGAATCGAGGGCCGGCATCGGTGGCGCGGGACGCTTCGCGTGGGCAGACCCATCCACAGCCTGTTTCACGTGAAACACTCTGCGTCCACCAGAACGACCGCCTCAGAGCCGAGGCGGACCCGGCAGCGCGTCATGCGACGGGATCCCGGCGGAGATGGACCGCCAGAGCCGCGATCGCCGCAGGGGTGATGCCGGGCACCCGGCCAGCGCCGCCTAGGGTCGCGGGCCTCACGCCGGCCAGGCGCTGCTGCATCTCCCGCGACAGCCCGGGCACGGCGGCAAAATCGAGCGAATCGGGGATGGTGAGGCGTTCCTCGCGCTCGATCAGGCGGCGCTCGGCCTCCTGGCGGCGAAGATAGGGCGCGTAGAGCGCCTCCGCCTCCAGTTGGGTTGCCACGTCCGGCTGCAATTCGGCGAGCCAGGGAAAGAGACGTGCGGCCTCTGCTACCGTGATGTCAGGAAGGGTGAGGAACTCCAGGACGGTGCGGCGCCGGCCATCCTGGCGCACTGGAAGGCCAACGCGTGCCGCCGCCGCCGTGCTGGCGCCGTCCAGGCCGGCGCGTTCCAGGGCCGCGTCGACCGATGCCGCAAAGGCTGCATGGCGAGCGGCCCGCTCACGGCCCACGCAGCCCCAGGTCTCGCCACGCGCAGTGAGTCGCAATCCCGCATTGTCGGCACGAAGGCTGAGCCGGTGCTCGGCGCGTGCCGTGAGCATCCGGTAGGGCTCGGACACGCCGTGGAGGACCAGATCGTCAACCAGAACACCGATATAGGCCTCGGAGCGGCCCAGCACCCGGTCCGGCTTGGCACCGGCCGCCCGCTGGGCGGCGTTCACGCCAGCCATCAGCCCCTGGGCGGCCGCTTCCTCGTAGCCCGTGGTCCCGTTGATCTGGCCCGCCAGGAACAGGCCCGGGACGGTTCGCGCCTCCAGCGTCGGCCGCAGGGCGCGCGGGTCGACGTGGTCATATTCAATTGCGTAGCCCGGGCGCAGGATCGTGGCCCGCTCCAGCCCCGGGATGGAGGCGATGACCACGGCCTGGACCTCGGCTGGGAGGCTGGTGGAGATGCCGTTCGGATACACCGTATGGTCGTCGAGCCCTTCCGGTTCGAGGAAGATCTGATGGCGGTCGCGGTCGGCAAAGCGGACCACCTTGTCCTCGATGGAGGGGCAGTAGCGGGGTCCTACGCCCTGGATGCGCCCGCCATAGACGGCCGTGCGGTGCAGGTTGGCGCGGATCAGCGCGTGCGTCTGCGGCGTGGTCCAGGTGATGCTGCAATGGACCTGCGGATTGGTGATCCGGTCGGTGAGCCACGACAGCGGTTCGGGCGGTTCGTCGCCTCGCTGGGTTTCCAGTGCAGCCCAGTCGATAGTGCGGCCATCGAGGCGAGGTGGTGTGCCGGTCTTGAGGCGCGCCAGCGGCAGGCGGAGCCGCTCCAGCGCGAGCGCGAGGCCGACCGATGGGGCATCGCCATGGCGGCCTGCGGGCCGCCGCTCCTCGCCGAGATGGATCTCGCCGCGGAGGAAGGTGCCGGTGGTGAGGACGAGGGCGCCGCAGGCGATACGCCGGCCGGCTTCGGTGATGACCGCCGCGAGGCGACCGCTCGCGTCGCACTCCACGTCCCCGGCGGCTTCGGCGAGGATGTCGAGCCCTGGGGCCTCCCGCAACAGCGCCTGGATGGCCTCGCGATAGAGCCGGCGGTCCGCCTGGGCACGGGGGCCGCGCACGGCCGGGCCCTTGCTGCGGTTGAGTTGCTTCACATGGATCGCGGCGCGGTCCGCCGCCCGGGCCATCAGGCCATCCAGCGCATCGATCTCGCGCACCAGATGGCCCTTGCCGATGCCGCCGATGGCGGGGTTGCAGGACATCTCCCCGATCGTCTCGATGCGATGCGTCAGCAGCAGCGTGCGCGCGCCGCAGCGGGCTGCCGCGGCGGCCGCCTCGCAGCCGGCATGGCCGCCGCCCACTACCACCACGTCGTAGGTCAAGCTCGTCATGCCGACCGTATAGGCCGCCTACTTGCCGATGCAGAAGTCGGCAAAGACGATGTCTAGCACGGCCTCCACGCCGGTCCGGCCGGTGATCTGGCCGAGCGCCGCGACGGCGCCTCGATAGGCTTCCGCGGCGAGCTCCGGCAGCGGCGCCGTGGCGCCGTCGCGCAGGCACGCCGCGGCGGCGTTCAGGGCGGCGCGATGCCGGCCCCGGGTGAGGGAGGGGGCTTCGGTCAGGCCGGCAAGGCTGGAGGCGGCGCGGGCAAGGGCGGCCTTCAACGCGTCCAGCCCGGCCCCTGTCCTGACGCTGGTCGCCAGGAGGCCCGACGCGCCCAGGCGTGCCGGCGGTGGCGCGAGATCGGTCTTGCTGGCGACGAGGATCGCATCTGGTCGGGTGGCGACGAGACGCATCGTGTCCTCGTCGGGCGTCGCATCGGCGGCGAAGACGGCCACGAGCAGATCGGCTTCCTCGGCCTTGGCGCGGGCTCGGCGGACGCCTTCGCGCTCAATCGCTTCCTCTGTCGTGCGCAGACCGGCGGTATCGGCGAGGATGGCGGGGACGCCGCCGAGGTCCAGGCGGCATTCGACCACGTCCCGGGTCGTGCCGGGATGCGGCGAGACGATCGCTGCCTCACGCCCGACCAGCGCGTTGAGGAGCGAGGACTTCCCTGCATTGGGCGCGCCGACAATGGCGATGGTGAGGCCCTCGCGGAGCCTTTCGCCGCGGCCACCATCATCCAGGTGCCGAACGATCTCCTCGGCAAGCAGCAGCGCCTCGCGCGCGGCCCGAGGGCCAAGATCGCTGGGCAGGTCATCTATCTCGAATTCGATGGCGGCTTCCTGATGGGCGAGCACACGCGCCGCGCGGGCGGTCCAGCCGCCATAGAGCGCTGTCAGCGCACCCAGCGCCTGGCGGCGCTGGGCCGGGGTCTCGGCGGCGATGAGATCGGCGATCGCCTCCGCCTGCGTCAGATCGAGCTTGCCGTGCAGGAAGGCGCGCCGGGTGAACTCGCCAGGCTCGGCCGGGCGGCAGCCCAGCGCAATGAGGGCGTTGACCACACCGCCCAGCACCGCTGCGCCGCCATGGAGATGCAACTCGGCTGCATCCTCGCCCGTATAGCTGGCGGGGCCGGGGAACCAGAGCACCAGAGCGTGATCCAGCACCTCGCCGTCGCCAGGCGCGATCAGTCGGCGAAGCGACGCCATGCGGGGTTTTGGCGGGCTGCCGACCAGTGCGCTGAGGACCGCCGCGGATCGCCGGCCGGATAGCCGCATCACGGCCACCGCGGCCTGCCCGGCGCCAGAGGCCTTGGCGAAGATCGTATCGAGCGGGTCGCTCATGCCCATCCGCCGATGCGCCCGCGATCCCCCGTCGGACGCTGCGAAAGTTTCACGTGAAACATTGGACCGATCGCGGAACGAGGCCCACCCCTGCTACGCGGGCGCTTATCGCTTGGGCGGAACGACATCCCGCTCAGTCAGCATCAGGCGGTCGGCGCGCCGCCCGGCAACGAGATGCGCCTCAAGGATCTCGTCGATATCGGCCCGCGATTTCGGACTGTACCACACCCCTTCCGGATAGATCACCAGAGTCGGGCCGAACTCGCAGCGGTCGAGGCAGCCCGCCATGTTCACCCGCACCCCTTCTAGTCCCAGCTCCTTTGCCCTCGCCTTCATGTAGTCCCTCAGCTCCTCGCTGCCCCGTGCGGCGCACGAGCCGCGACGGTGCCCATCGGGACGGCGGTTGCAGCAGACGAACACATGCGCCCGGAAATAGGGCGGCGGATCGGTCAGCGCGGAGCCAGACGTGGAAGCGGGTGGGGCATCTGTCACGGGCGGCTCCGCGGCGGCAGGGGCAATTGATGTCGCAATTGATGTAGCGAGTGCCCGGCAAGGCTTCCAGCGGCGCCGTCGCCAGCGCCATTCAGGCCCCCGGCGCCGCGCCCCGTCTCCGCGTGATCCGTGCTGCCGAAGGGCGCTGATCACCCATCCCGCTTGACGGATGCCCCCAGGTTGTGGCGCATGGCGCGCCCTGGACACGAGAATGCCGCAATCCTCCTGCCTCACGCCGCTGGGTGAGTTGACCGTCTCCGAAGAGGATGGCGCGATCGTCGCCCTGGATTGGGGGCGCGGTCGCGACCAGGCGCGCACGCCGCTGCTCGACCGCGCCATCGCCCAGATCCAGGACTATTTCGACGGCCGCCGGACCGGTTTCGACCTGCCGCTTGCGCCCCATGGCACCACGTTCCAGCAGCGCGTCTGGGCCGCCCTCATGGAGATCCCCTATGGCGAGACCCGCAGCTATGGTGAGCTTGCCCGCTGCCTCGGCTCCGCAGCCCGCGCGATCGGCCAGGCGAATGGCGCCAACCCGATCCCGCTGATCATTCCTTGTCACCGCTGTCTCGCCGCCGGCGGGGCGCTTGGTGGTTATTCCGGTGGCGAGGGGCCGCCCACCAAGGCCTGGCTCCTCGACCATGAGCGCCGCGCCCGGCGCACCGCCCGTGACGCCGCGGCGCTTCCGCGACAGCCCGATCTCCCGCTCGATCCCCCCGGATCCAGCCTTGCATGGACCTCTCCGCGATGAACCACGCCATCCGCGTCCACGACTATGGCGGCCCCGAGGCCCTGGTCTGGGATGAGGTGCCCCTCCCCGCCCCGCGCGCCGGCGAGGCCCTGGTCCGCCACAAGGCGATCGGCCTGAACTACATCGACGTCTATTTCCGCACCGGCCTCTACAAGGTCCCCGCCCTGCCCGCGACCATCGGCATGGAAGGCGCGGGCGTCGTCGAGGCGGTCGGCGAGGGCGTCCGCGACATCGCAGTCGGCGACCGCGTCGCCTACGCGACTGCGCCGATCGGCGCCTATGCGGAGGCGCGCACCATCAAGGCGGACCGCCTGGTCAAACTTCCAGCCTCGATCTCCGACGAGCAGGCGGCGGCGATGATGCTGCAGGGCATGACCGCGTGCTTCCTGCTGACCCGCACCTTCAAGGTTCAGCCCGGCCAGACGATCCTGGTCCATGCGGCGGCCGGCGGCGTCGGCCTGATCATGGTCCAATGGGCGAAGCACCTCGGCTGCACCGTCATCGGCTCGGTCAGCACCGAGGAGAAGGCCGCCCTCGCCCGCGCGCATGGCGCCGACCACGTCGTGATCGGCACCGATAGCCTGCCAGCCCGCGTCAAGGAGATCACCGGCGGCGCGATGCTGCCTGTCGTCTATGACAGCGTGGGGCGCGACACCTTCATCACCTCGCTCGACTGCCTCGCCCCCTTCGGGATGATGGTGTCCTACGGCAATGCCTCAGGGCCGGTTTCCGTGCCCGATCTCGGGATCCTCGCTGCCAAGGGCTCGCTCTACGTCTCGCGACCCACCCTGGTGACCCACACCTCGAAGCCCGAGGACCTCGAAGCCTGTGCCAAGGCGCTTTTCGACGTGGTCGGCAAGGGCGCTGTGAAGATCAACGTCAACCAACGCTTCGCTCTCAAGGACGCAGCGGAGGCGCATCGCGCGCTGGAAGGCCGCAAGACAACCGGGAGCACGGTCCTTCTGCCCTGACAGGGACCCCGGGCGTCTCCCCAATCGGAGGTTGAAGATCATGCGGCTGGCCGTACTTGGCGCCGGCGCCGTCGGGCCGGCGGCGGCGGTGCTGGCTGTCTCGCGCGGCCACCAGGCCATCCTCTGGTCGCCTTCGGGGAGCGGCACGGCCGGCATCAATGGCGAGCTTCGCGCGGAGGGTCTCTTGCAGGGCCCCTTCCCGGTCGAGGTCGCCGCCTCGCTCGAGGACGCCTTCCGCGGCGCCGATGCCGCGTTCCTCGCCGTGCCAGCCTACGCCTTCGCCGCTGTGCTGCCGCGCATCGCCGAGGCGCTGCCGTCCGATCTGCCGCTGCTGATCTCCCCCGCGGCGTCGCTGGCGCCCGTGGTGCTCGATGTCCTGCTCGCCCGTCGGGGCGCGCAGAGGCGCCGGGCGCCGATCGGGGCGATGGCCACCACACCAGGCGGCTCCCGCCGCCTGGGCCCCGATCGTGTCCGCGTCGCCATGCTGCGCAGCGCGCTGGAGATGGCCGCCGTCCCGGCCGCCGCCGCGCCGCAGATGGCGAAGCTCGCCCATGACCTTTTCGGCATGGATTTCCCGCTGTCGCCCGACGCGCTCCACGTCGCCTTCCTCAACATCAACCCGATCGCGCACAGCGTCCTGGCGCTGACCAATGTCACGCGCATGGAGCGCGCCGAGGATTGGCCGCAATACGCGATGATGACGCCCTTCGCCTGCAACCTCATGCTGGCGATGCAGGCGGAGCGGGACGCGCTCGCCGCCGCCTACGGGCATGAACTCGGCGGCCTCGCGGAGTTCCTGCATCGCGCCAATGGCGTGCCTATGGGCTCCCTGCCGGAGATGACGGCCGCCATCGCCGCCGCTCGCCCCGGCGTACTCGGCCCCAAGGCCACGGAGAGCCGCTACGTCACCGAGGACGTGCCGTTCGGGCTCGCCTTCTACCTGGCCGTCGCGGCGCCGAAGGGCGTCGCCATGCCGGTCACCGAGGGTATGGTCCGCATGCTGGAAGCCCTCTGGGCGCGCGACTTGCGCACCAATCTGCTTCTCGGCCTGCTCGACATCGCCGACCTGCCACGCCTTCTCGTCGAAGGCGCGGGCCGAGGCTGAGCGCCCGGACGCCTCTGAGTCGTCTGGGTCAGGATCTCAGTCGAGCGAGATGTTCAGCGGCGCGGCCACCCGCGTCCACCGTGCCAGGTCGTCACGCAGCAGCGCCCCGAACTCCGCCGGGCCCGCGCCGTTGACCACCGCCCCCAGCGTGTCCAGCCGCGCCTTCACGAGGTCCGTCTCCAGCGCCTTGGCGAACTCGCTGCGCCAGCGCTCCACGATGGCGGGCGGCAGGTTCGCGGGTCCGGTCAATCCCGTCCAGATGGACGCCTCGAAGCCGGGGACGCCGCCCTCGATCAGCGTCGGCACGTCCCGGATCGCGGGAAACCGCGTGCGCGAGGTCACGCCCAGGATGCGGAACTGCGCCCCCGTCACCGCGAGCGCGGAGGGCACCGAGACGAACATCAGGCCGATCCGCCCCGCCGCCAGGTCGTTGAAGGCCGTGGCCGCGCCGCGATAGGGCACGTGCTCGACATTCAGCCGCTCGCGCGCCTTCAGGTCCTCCATGATCAGATGCGTGTTGGTGCCGACGCCGGTCGAGCCATAGGCCACCGGCTGCGGCGCGCGGCGCAGGTAGTCCAGCAGCGCCGGCAGGTCGCGCGGCGGCAGGTTCGGCGCGGCGCAGAGCGCCACCGGGCTGTCGCTGAGATGCATGATCGGGGTGAAGTCCGTGATCGGGTCGTAGCCGAGCCGCCGCCCGATCGCCTTGGCGATGGTGAGCTGCCCCGCCGTCGCCAGCAGCAGCGTGAGGCCATCCGGCGCCGCGCGCGCCACTTCCTGGCCGCCGATGATGCCGCCCGCCCCGCCCCGGTTCTCCACCACGACGTTCTGCCCGACGCTCTGCGACACCGCCTGGGCGAAGAGCCGCCCGAGCACGTCCTGCGCGCCACCGGGCGCGAA
>VFQR01001244.1_pt1 | contig 20879 bp, 20 predicted proteins | sample 3512321 | NCBI WGS metagenome assembly VFQR01 (sample SAMN10412374, study PRJNA504923) | tailings metagenome | isolation source: Relicate 3 Philex TSF1 revegetated site | place: Philippines: Tuba, Benguet | collected 2017-08-29 | reverse complement strand
GAAGATCACCTCCGGTGAATAGGGCAGTACCCGTGCGGTGGAAAGTGTTCGTGAGTCTTGCATGGTTGTAGTTTAAATTTAGGCGGCGACGGATGATGCAGCTTTACACTGTATATCAAAAGAAATTATGTTGAGGATGGCAAATGGACCTTACGAACGTCTGAGTTCACTTTCCGACCCTCGGTCAAATGCAATGCCAGGTCCGTCGCTTAGTATATACATGAACCATGGCGGTGTACTGTCCCAGAGCTGCATTTTGGGCATGAAGCATTCTCGTCGAACCACTGTCTCAGCGAGTCAAGACCTTCACAATGGGGACACGAAACAGGATCAAACGCCAATCGCGAAACGCCATCCTGTTCCGGTAGGTCTGCGTTCTCCGAATTCCTTTCCAGCACCGTAACAAAGACGCCGGTTGGCACATCATGTTCGCCATTAATCGTAAGCAATTGAAGTTGTTCACCAATTTTCGCGCCCCATTCTGATTGGCCTTCGCCAAGAATGAAGTGAGCGGCACAGTTGCTGCACACCACATGTTGCCCAGCAGAGTGATGCGACCATCCCGAGCAGAACGTAAAGTCGCAGGAATCGCATCGGTAGCTAATGCCAAACATTCTGCTCTCTTATCGACGAACTCTCTTTGTCAAAAGAAACTGCACTGAGACTACCAGACCCATTTCACTTATCAATATCAACTTTACAAGGGACTTGCGGCGGAGTGCCACAGGTTGCTCGTCTTCGAGCTAACTGTGGGCCGCAGGCAGAAGAGGTTGAAGGGATCGGCCAGCGAACGACTCTCGTTTCTCGCATGAAATGAGGTTGTTTCAGAACTGCCGTCGCTGACGGGGAATCAAACGTTGTGTGTCTTTGCCACCCCGGTAGAAATCAGAATTTCAACCGGGGCTACCCTGAGATTCACCGTGATCATACGGAGTTTTGCAGGCTATTTCTTTTGACTTTCGTCACCCAGACGTTCAAAGCCACGTCTGGGCCACCCGAACCGTCCAACTGCCCAGCAGGGCGACGGTTCGCTGCAGCGCTCTGGTTAGGCCATCCACTTGTATGTCTGTCTCTCTCCATGCTCAATCCAACTGGCCTCGCGGTTGTCGTAATCGTAGCTGAATCCCTTCCGGCGAGCTAACACCCACGAATAGTGAAACAGCGCCGAACCGGTGAACGCCAAACCGAACGGGATGGCGAAGAACCACAGCAAATCTGTGCGGAATGTGCCGACGATGCCTCGATAGCCCAAGAATGCACCTGTGGCAAAGAGCAGCAGCAAGCCGACAAAGCCGATGAGGTCTGAAATGACATGCAACGTGTAGCCCAACGGTGTGCATCTCTGCTTCCCGATGCGCTCGCTCTCATTGTCCCACATTGGATTGATAAAAAGCATCGCAGCGCCCTAACACGTATTCAACCGCCGAAGTGCAATAAAACATGACCGCAAATCGCCGGTGTGGCATGCACTTATCAATCTCAATACATGGAATCTCGAGCGAGTTGAGACGCATCACCCACAGTCGTTCCATGCTACATCGCACCCGGCACCCGGGCTATACCGCATTTTCGACATCGCGATGAGAATGACGGCACGATCGTATGAGAATTGTTTGCCAGAGTCATGCAGGGTGAGCTCGATATCGAGGATCAACGCTTACCCGAAGAACGAAAAAGCTCTTCGATGGAAATATCGAAGAGCTTTGGCACTGCGGCAAGCGGAGAGGGCGGGATTCGAACCCGCGGTAGGATTTGACTCCCACGCCGCTTTAGCAAAGCGGTGCTATCGACCACTCAGCCACCTCTCCAGCATCGGCGGGAAGTGGTCGCCCCACCGATCAACATAGTCTAACGAAAACCGATTCCGTGGCAAGAGAGTGGACCTGAGGCCGGTTTCCTCTCGAAAGCTGTGGTCGGCAGAAATCCCTGCTGGCGGTAGAATCCACAAACCTGGCAGGCCTGAAATCCCCCCCATACGATCAAGGACGCTGAAAATCATTCGTGCTTGGGACTGGTTTCTGTTAAGCTACGCGTTGCGAAGTTGCTTACTGTGAAAAGAGTTACGCCGTGGTGCTGGATGTTTGCGGCTGGCTCATGGTCAGGTTGACCACGGATGGAGGGAGACGCGGGATTGAGTGAGAGTGTTGCCAGGGAAGTTCGTGCCTGTGCGTCAGAGCCAGAACCCATGGATTCTCAGAAGGAATCACCGGGGCCAGGGAGATCATCGCCAGGCAAAAAAATCTGGCAGCAGCGATTGGCACTGCTGGCGGCCCTGATGGCGAGTGCGATGCTGGCCTTTCAGTGGGATTTGCCGGTGGCAAGGTGGGTCCATGCTCATCGCGCACCGGGAATCGTCCGCGAGTTTTTCGAGGCAGCCGAGTATTACGGGCAGGCCTTTGGGACGCTGTTGATTATCGTGACGGTGGGTGTTCTGGATCCTGCGAAGAAGCGACTGTTGCCCTGGTTACTGGCTGCGTCGCTGGGAGCAGGGCTGACTGCTGATGTCGCCAAGCAGTTGATCGAACGGCAAAGACCGCGCGAACTCGATTTGGCGAACGTCGAAATCACAACAACCATCACCTCGGTACTCCCATTTCTGGAGGGAAAAGTGGCCAGCCACAGCTTTCCTTCCGGGCATACGGCAACAGCCTTCGGGCTGACCGTCGCACTTTCGACGTTGTATCGTCGAGGAAAAACCTGGTTTGTGATCCTCGCATGCCTCGTCGGAGTGCAGCGAGTGCAATCGCTTTCTCACTTTCCCAGTGATGTGCTGGCCGGGGCGGCAATCGGTCTTCTGGTGGGCTGGCTGATTGCCGACTCGAAGCTGAAAGACGCTTGTTAAGTCTCGCGGAAAGAGTTGGACTGCCTCTGAGTGGCATTTTGGGTTAATCTAATTCAAGTCGTTCTGCCACGGGCTGATGTCTGTCAGGTGGCAGGCCGTCAAAATGGGCAGAACCCGTCGAGTTGTGGCAGTGTTCCCGGGAGCGATGGAGAGTGGCCAGTCTGAAGGTCATTAAAGGGCCGGTTGTTGGTCAAATCGTCGAGTTGCGCGAGCCTCGTATGATTCTGGGGCGGCACGCGACAAGCCAGATCGTGCTGGATCACCAATCGGTCAGTCGGCATCACGCACAGATCCTGCGAGAGCATGGCCAATATCGGGTTGAAGATCTCCGCAGTCTGAATGGAACGCACGTCAACCATGAATTGATCCCCGGCCCGCGCGAGTTACGGGATGGTGATCTTCTGCGAATCTGCGATTTTGTCTTCGAATTTCAGGCAGGCCCATTGACGCGCCGGATGAGGCCGCGAGATTTGGGCAGCCGGTCTGCTGATGGAGAACCGGGAGGGTTATCCTCTTTCTCGAATGAATCGATCGACCTGACCGAATCTGGTCGCTCGAAAATTGCCAGGTCGGAAAGCGGAAGGCTATCTGCCAAGCCTGCCGGGCGGCAGACAATTCCCGAGGCCAGCGATGAACTTTCAGCAGGAGTAGGCGGCGAAGATGGCAGTTCGTCGATTATTTCCACTTTAGATGCAGCCACTGGGCATGGCATTCGAATTAACGTCCGACCGGAAGTAAAGCTCAAGTCGATTCTGGAAATTGCGTCGGCATTAGGTGGCATGCTCGATATTGAGGATGTCCTGCCGGCTGTGCTGAGAGCTTTGTTTCGCATTTTCCCGCAAGCCGAGTATGGCTTCTTCCTCTTGCGAAACGACGACGAAGCTGAGGGGAGCCCTGCATGGGATCACAATCCTGCAGAGCGACTGGCTATCCGCGCGACGTGGTCACGGATGGGAGATCAGCAGGAATTCGTCCCTGTGAGCATGACCATCATCAACAAGGCCCTGGAAACCGGGCAGGCGATTCTTTCGGCTGATGCTTCGGAAGATGGTCGATTTCAGCGGAGTGAATCGCTGGCCTCGATGAAAATTCGCTCCGTGATGTGCGTGCCATTAATGCGAAGTAACGCCCAGACTTTAGGCGTGATTCAATTGAGCACGCTGGATCTCATGCAGCCATTCGGCGATGAAGATCTGGAATTGCTGGTGAGTGTCAGTAAGCCCGTCACGTTAGCGCTGGAAAATGCCGCGATGCATGAGGCCGTGGTACGCCAGCGGGAACTCGATCGCGAACTGCAGTTTGCGGCACAGGTACAACTTGGATTTCTCCCCTCATCAAAGCCCACCCTGCGAGGCTGGAGATTCGCCGACTTTTATGAAGCAGCCCGTAAAGTCGGGGGCGATTACTTCGACTATATACCACAGCCACCAAAGTCGGGCTGTGATGAACTGGCTGTGGCGATTGCAGATGTCGCGGGAAAAGGCGTACCGGCTGCATTACTCATGGCGAGGCTTTATGCAGCGACCCGCTACCGCGTGATCGCCGAAGCGAATTGGCCGGATGTGATGCGGGCACTCAATGGAGAAATGAGTGCCGGTGGGCTGGGGCATCGCTTTGTAACGATGCTGATGGTGATAATCCGCCCCGAAAGTGGCACCGGTAAAGTCGTCAATGCCGGCCACTTATTACCGCTGATTCGACGGAAATCAGGCGAGGTCGAACTGCTGGGTTTGAAGGCTTCGGGAATGCCATTGGGGTTGGCCCCTCTCGAAACGATATATAACGAACTGGAGTTCCAGCTCGAACCCGGCGAAATGATTGTGATCTATACCGATGGTGTGACTGAGGCCATGAATGCCGAAGAAGAAATGTTCGGTCGCGATCGGATTGTGGCCATGCTCAAAGAGCAGGAATGGAAGGCCGAAGAGTTTGTCGCCACTCTGGTCGAAAGGATTGAGACCTTCGCCGATGATCGCTCGCAACGTGATGATCTTTGTATCGTCGCCATGCAGTATGCTCCTGAGATGACGGATACAGGAGTTTGATGCTGTCATGTCGTATCGCTCGATTAAACGCATGCTGGGAGAAACCAGCCTCGAACGCAAATGCCGACTGCTCTTCGGTAGTGGTCTCTTACTGTTGATTACCGGCAGCTTTTATATTTATGCCCGGCAAACCACCGATCTCGTGTTTCGGCAGAATCAGACCACCGCTCGGCTGCTCGTGGCTCCGATCGTTATGGAGAAGCATTGGAAATGGTCGGATAGCGGGAACATCGGTACCGATAACGTCGAGCGCATGGCGGCTGAGCTGAAGCCGGAAGAACTCAAGGACTATAGCTGGACGCTATTAAACGCAGAGCTCTCGAATCCTTCCGCCAGGCCATTGGATGGTGAGGGGCATATCGCTCTCGAAGCGATTCGCGGCGGTGAATCAGAAGTGATTAAAGTCATTCGAGATCGTTCGAGGCAGCAGTATATTTATTACGGCGGCGTCTATGCGACTGATTCCTGTCTCGATTGTCATCGGCAGCACAATAAAAATCCGAAGCTGCGCGCCGGCGATCTCATTGGAATGGTGAAAATCTCGTTCCCCTTGGAGAAGACCCAGCGATCGCTGGCGTGGAACAATGCCATTCTGCTGACAACGGCCATTGTCACAGCATTTCTGGCCATGCTGGCTGCATACGCGATTGTGCGCTATGTAATTGTGAAACCTGTGCTACACTTAAAAGATGTGAGCGACGCCATTGCCCGTGGAAGTCTCGATATGCGGGCCGATATCCGCACGGGCGATGAGTTTGAAGAACTGTCCCATGCTTTTAACCGCATGCTCAGACATCTGGTGACTGTGCAGGAAGAGTTGCAGCATGTGAATCATGATCTTGACGGTAAAGTGGATGAACTCGCCCAGGTGAACCTGCGACTGTTTGAGCTGAATAAAATCAAGAACGAGTTTCTGGCAACGATGAGCCATGAGCTGAGAACGCCGCTCAATTCGATTCTGGGGTTCAGCGAAGTTCTGTTATCAAACTCGACACTCCCGGATAAACAACGCCGCTATGTCTCGAATATCCAGACGGCTGGTAAGAATTTATTGAACCTGATTAATGACGTGCTCGATCTGGCGAAGATTGAAAGTGGCCGGATGGAGTTGCACCCGAGCGACTTCTCCATTCACGATCTTGTCGAGCGGCAAGTCGGTTCATTAATGCCGCTGGCGGAGAAGAAGCATCTCGAGTTGACCAGCGAAGTTTCACCCGAAGTTCCTTTGTTGTGGCAGGATGCAGGCAAACTGCAGCAGATCCTCGGAAACCTGCTTTCAAATGCCATTAAGTTCACGCCGGATGGTGGTAAGGTGCGGGTAAAGGTGGATCTCTGCCCGGCTGAACAGTCGTCCGAAGAACAGACCGAGAGTTTCGAAGCGACTGATGTTCCTCCCGTGCTGGATCATTTCGCATTGATCGTCGAAGACACCGGAATTGGTATTCCCTTAGAAGAACAGGAACGGGTCTTTGAGAAGTTCCGGCAAGGTCAATCGACACCTGGTCAGAAAGATCTTTTGACGCGTGAATACGAAGGGACAGGGCTGGGCCTGTCGATTGTCCGCGAACTCTCGCGGTTAATGGGTGGCGAAGTTCGGTTGCAGAGCGAGTTTGGCAAAGGGAGCGTCTTCACTGTCGTTTTGCCACTCAAACTCAAGGCCCAGTCAGAATCGGAAACAATCCTGCCGCTGCCCAAGCTCGAATCGAACAGCAAACTGATGCCCCGCGTCATCCGCAGTTAGTCCGTGTTTCCTTCTGGAACCCTCGCCCGCGTCTCTAGACCCCAAAAATCAAAACACAGCGGTAGGCCGTGGTCTTTAACTCAAGGGTGGCCCGGCCATCTCGTGGCCGGGTTGCCATGCCATGGCAACAAGAAGCCGCGCCATGCACTTGCCCTGCCACCACACTTGACTTCGTCTTGGCGGGCAAGCTTTAGGGGCGCACTACCATGAAGCCACTAAAAAACTAAGACAGTGCGAACAGTCGTGATCTTTACGCTTTTCGACTTGATGTTTTCGTTCTGTCGGGTGGCAAGGGGCGGATTTCTTCATCCGCTTCCTGGTCAATCGAATTCACCAGCGCAAATGCATCCAAAACATGCCTTACCGACTTTCGACAGGTTCGCCATGAACAATCAAAGTTCCATGACCTGGGAGCAAACGAAGACGTTTGACCCCAGCCACCTCGTATTAAGCCACGCAGTCTCTAGCCACATCTTCAATCAATACACATGCAAAGTTGTGTGAATCAGGCAGTCGTATCGCACCTACTCCAGCAACTCGACAGCATCTTTGGCTTCCTTGAGGCCCATCCCAGTGGCATCGCGTAGAACTTTGATCGCTGCGATCTTCTGGCGCTGGCCAATGAGGTCGATGATCTCGTCCTTGGTAGATGCAGGGAGATCAGTCAGCAGTTTTTCAAAGCGGGCTTTTCTGGCATCGCGCTTCTGTTGTAGTTCGTGCTGATCGACCGGATCTCTCGCCGCAGGCGTACTCAGGAGTTTGAGAAGAAACAGGGCAATCACAGCCAGAAGGCCGAGGACAAAGATGCCTCCGCCAATGAGGACAATGGGCATAGCTTCCAAAAGGTTTTCCTGTTTTTTGAGAACGTGGCGGTGAACCTGTAAAGGTTACAGCAATCAGGATACTTTGAATCGGGAGTTTCTCGGATTTTCCTTATTCACACAAAAAAATCTCGCACCTGGCGGGTCATTGAGATTCAATCGGCAGAAGTCCTGGAATGAAACTTTGCTCTGCCAGACGTAAGGTGAAACATGGAGGAATCAATTGCTCTACAGCAAACTTGGCATCGACGTATCGCAGTGGAGGCCAATAACCGGGCCTGGGAACTGACGACTCAAGAGCGATCTCTTGCAGAAGATCTGGAGATGCTGACTGCCGCTCACATATCGGCATGGCACTGGTCACAGATTGGTACAGAACTGAATCAGCAACGGGCGACGATGCTGCTGGCTGAAGTGCATGCGGTGCTTGGTCATGGAGTCGTCGCACGATCACTGGCAAATTCCATGCGGAACTTTTTCGTCAATCGGGTAGAGACTCCCGACTGGGAGATGGCCTTTGTCCACACGATTCAGGCCCATGCCGCTTATGTGGCCGGTGAGATGGAGGACTACCGTAACTCCTATGCCACTGCACGGCAGGCCATTGAAAACATCGAAAGTGAGGAAGATCGGAGCATCGTGTGGCAGACTTTCCGCCTGGTACCGCAGGCATGACGTACTGCTGCCAATAGAGGATATCGGCCATGGACATCAAATCTCCCGCACTTCTCAAGATGAAAGGAGCATTGTTTGCCTTGCTGGCAATCATCTCGGGAGGTCTGCTGCTGGCACCGCAATTCTCGTGGCAGTCACTGGCCCTGCTGCTGATCACCATCTGGGCGTCGTGCAGAACCTATTACTTCTGCTTTTACGTCCTTGAGCATTATGTCGATCCCAGCTTTCGCTATGCCGGACTCTGGGACCTGCTTCGGCATGGCATGCGGAAAAGCAAAGGCGGACAACAGGAGGTTTTGCCAGATGAATGATGAAGGGCCAGAAAAAAACAATCAACGTCGACTGACGTGGCCAGGTATTGCTGTTGCACTTATTGTCATGATACTGGCATTAGTAGTTTATATTGTGGTGCCGATTATTGCCATGGCAAACATTTTGGCAGTCATGACATCTTGGAGTCTGCTCGTTCGTGGATTGGCATCACTCGCGATAATCCTGCTGCTAATCATTCTATGGGTATGTGTTGAATTAAGGTTGTATGGGCGTATTCAGTTTGATGTGGTCGAATGGGGCATGCCTCTATTGATAGTTGTTAGCCTCGTGACGTTTACCTCATTGATTGTTTCGCAATTTAAACATGCGAAATGAGCAGATAGTGCGTAAGCGGTATGCAGATTTGTCAAAGCAGTGAGAATCAATATCGCTCACTGATTTCCGCTTCACTCGCAAAAATTCGCAATGCGATCAATCGCAGGATGTATAACACGACTCCTGCGCCAAGAAAAATGAACGCGGCCTGTGCTCCAGAAAACACAGGCCCCAGGGCGAGATTGGCCCCATCAGTAATCAAAGCGTCCTGTTGACGAGGTGTGAGTTGTTCCCGATGCGCAGCAGCCCAATTTCGACGCAGTTGCCACTTCTCAGAAATCTCGCGGCCTGCAAAATCCGTCGCGAGGACCGTCAAGACAATCGCTATGAGAACTTTCAAGCTTCGCCGCCAAATCGCTGAGCGGATACATGACAGCCCGATGAGGAGCAGCACACCGCAAATGACGACTGTGGGGTATCCCCACGACCAGGCATTGGTGCGGGAAGACTCCCAGATCTGCTCAAAGGTTTGCATGAGTCATGATTCCGAGAAGATCAGGTGGGCTGCGCAGAGCCTTAACCCACCCTAAAAAAAATAATAGCTATACTTGAATATTATTTATCTCTTGCGGAAGACGTAGACCACATCTTCGGTGTCGCCGGAGATTGTGATTTCGCCGTCAATGTCATAGCGGAAGTCGTGGACGGCAATCAGCTCTAACTGCGGAACCTGCAGCAGCAGCATGGCCATCTGCTGGGCGGTATACGTCCGGAAGGTTGTTTCGTCCTCGATGCGAAACTGTTTCGTGGGTGTATAGACATCATAGTTCATCCCAATCCGCTCAATGCGAGTTTCAGGGTTGATATCTATCGACCATAAACGCGAATTCACCGTCAGGCTCCCCTTGGTGGCCGACCAGCATTCTTCCGTACAAACCTGCGGCGTAAGAGGTGTCAGATGCAACCCCAGCAGGTAGAGCCCTCCTTTGACGAGGTGATTCGCGACACATTGCAGATGACTTTCCGCAGCCGCTTCATCGGGCAGGTGGCGGAAGGTGTTGATCATGTTGAACATGGCATCCACCTTTTTGGGGAGCTTGAAGTTCGCCATATCCCCCACCGTTGCCACAGGTTCGAAACCCTTGCGCACAAACCGGTCGTTACAGAATTTGACGGCATGCGGATTGAGGTCGTTCCCAGCCACTTCATAACCGGCTTCAGCCAGCTTGATGAGCAGGCGGCCTGTGCCGCAGGCTGGCTCGTACAGTCTTGTCACAGGCTTTTTGGAATAGCGCTCGAAGGCGGCTTGAAGAAAGTCGAACTCGGCTTTCCAGTCAGAGCCGAAGATCAGGTCGTAGTACTTGGGAAAGTCGTAGAGGTGTCCCTGAATCGTTTCCATGCCGAACGCTGCTTCCGTGTATTGAGGTGAAGGCTGAGTCTGAGTTTTCGGATTGTATCGTGGAAGGATGATGGATGTCAGTGGATCGTGGTGGGTTGATGAAGAGAGGGGCAGCCGAAGTTGATGTTGACGGAATCTGGGAAGGAAAGGATCTTTGCGTCTTGTTCGACACGTCAGAAGTTCGGTGATTATGCCTTGGCCAAAAGGAGATGACGAACATGTTACGGATAATGAGCTGGGCATGTGCAGCGCTGGTCGCTGTGGTTTCCGTGACCCTGATGACTCATGAGAATCGGGCGGGGGCTGCCGAAGAGCCTCAGCCGGCATTTGTGGTCGAATGCCGGCTCGAAGAGACCGTTCACGGAAAAACGCAAACTCTCTCCGCACCAAAGATGGTGGTCAGGCCTGAGAGTAGCGGGAAAGTGTCGATGGAGAATTCGAACGAAAGCATCGAGATTGATGTCACGACAGGAACAACAGAGCCTGAAGCGACCCATCAAGTCAGTTTGCAGATGAAGAGCAAAGGCCACACGTTCCTGTCACCAAGAATGACACTCAGCACTGGCCAGACGGCTAAGGCGCAATGGGTCAGTGGGGAAAAGACCTGCACATTCACCTGCAAGGTCTCGAAACCATAGCCTTTTCGCCTCATTGGTGGGGATTCGATACCCAACCTCTGCTCTGAGCTGTTTCCCGGTCTGAGATGTTTCCCGAGCAGAGGCTTTTGCGTTCCTGGGGCGTGTGGGAATCGCTGCTTGCATTTTCCGCCACTCGATGATCGAGCGGAAATTGGATTAATGCCCCGCAGGCTGGCCATGCTTTCTGGGATCGCTGACTGCCCACAGCTTGCCATCTTTTCTCGTCACAAGCTGGCTGATAGCCAGGGATGATCGCTGGGAAATCTCGTGGCCGAAGGCAGCCAGTTCTTCGCCGAGACCTTCCAGCTTGTTCTCAATCACCAGTGTATTTGGCATCCACTGGTGATGAATCCGCGGGCTGGCCACCGCCGCAGCAGGTTCCAGTTGATGCTCAGTGCTGTTGAGAAAGACCTGGATCGTCGAGGAGATAATCCTGGGCCCACCGGAAGCTCCAACAGCCACTTGCACCTGTCCATCTTTAACAAAGAGTGTCGGTGTCATGCTCGAAAGCGGTTTCTTGCCGGGCTGAACTTCATTGCTGGCACTTTGAAGAAGACCAAACGCATTGGGCTTGCCAGGGACAGCGGCGAAGTCGTCCATTTCGTTATTCAGGATGATGCCTGACTCGGGAAGAACCACATAGCTGCCATAAGTGAGATTGATCGTCTCAGTGCAGGCCACAGCATTCCCATCACGATCGATCACGGAAAGATGGCTGGTCCCGGCATCATTCAGTGGGGCGAACTTGCCGTAATGTTCAGGTGGAAATGTCTTCGTCAGATCGATGCGGCTGGCCAGATCACGGGCATGTTCACGAGAAAGGAGTTTTTCCACAGGGACTTGGACAAAGTCAGTATCGCCCAAAAACTCAGCGCGATCGGCATAGGCATGCTTCATCGCTTCCGTCAGCAGATGCAAACCCTGAGGAGTGTTATGGCCGAGTGCCTTGAGTGATTGTGCCGGGTGCTTTTCGCTATAGGCATCGAGAATCTGCAGGACTTGCAGCAGGCAGATCCCGCCACTGGATGGAGGAGGCATGGTGTAGACTTTGCCTCCCCGCCAATCGAGCTGCAGAGGAGTACGTGGCCGGGGTTTGTAGTTCGCAAGATCTTGAGCCGTGATAATCCCGCCATGCTCTTTCATCCACTGGGCCATTTCGCGGGCAATGGTTCCCTCATAAAAGGCCTGGGGGCCATCTTTGGCGATCGCTTCAAGTGCAGGGAGTTGAGGAGAGTAAAACTTCTCGCCGAGCTTCCATGTTTTGCCGGCATTGAGATAGCGTTTGTAGAGTCCGGCATACTCTGCATCGCGCTGGCCTAACGTCTTGAGAGTTTCAGCCTGAATTGCAAGATCGTGCTCGTCGATCGCGTAGCCTTCACGTGCCAGCCGAATGGCAGGTGCCAGAACTGTGGCCAGATCGAGCGTGCCATGTTCTTTGAGAGCCTGGCAAAGACCGGCGACTGTCCCTGGGATGGCGACAGCTCTCGCACCGCGACGACTGCTCATCGGTGCCTCGAGATACATCTCTGGCGTCGCGGCCGCCGGTGCGATCTCACGGTAATCGAGGGCGAAAACTTTCTGCTCTTTCGCCTTCCAGATGACCATAAATCCACCGCCCCCAATACCACAACTGGCAGGCCTCACAACCGAGAGTGCGAATGAGGTCGCCACAGCGGCATCGACAGCATTCCCACCCTGACGCAACATTTGAGCGCCCGCTTCACTGGCTAAGGGATGATCAGCGGCGACCGCCCCTTGCTCAAAAGAGGCGGCAAAGCGATCAGCACGGGCATCATCTGCCAGAAGTGAACCAGAACAACTCACAGCCGCGATGGCCAGGCAAACGGCAGCAAACGTCTCGAAACGGCCCAGAATCGATAAGGATTTCACAACAACTCCGCATGAATCAGTTCAAAAGGGGAAAATTGCTGCGAGCGTAAAATTACTCTGCCACATAGAGAAGTTGTTCGCAACCAAGCTCGACGAGGATCCCATTAATCCTCTCAGGCGGAAAACTTTCGCTGGCTGATTTCCCGTGACATTCCGGAGAACTCGAAGCGACAAATCGTCTCTTGGGAATGTCGTCAACCAGCCAGCCGGAACTCATGTGGTAGGTTTCACCTGAATGCCCATGAATTTTCATGAGCTGCATCGACTTCACCAGGAAGCCTGAGTTTCCTGAAAACGCCTCTCAAGATGGAGGGACTGGCTTGTTATCTTTTCGAACCGATCAATTTCTGAACTGGCAGCGGGCCTGTCTGGCAGCAGCTCTTCCAGTGGTCACGCTGGTGATTGTTGAGCAAGCCCCTGCACAGGATGCGGGATACAACCCGATTCCTGCAGTGCGTCCTGTCGTCCCTCAGCCTCTAGTTCCTCAGCCTGTGCCTCCTCAAACCGTGCCTCCCCAGACGATGATCGCTCCCGGCATGGCCACACCACCGGCGATGGCACCGGCCGGCGCAGGCCTCCCAGGATCGACGGGCATGTTTCATCCTCCAGTGGCAACCCCTACCGAGATGTTGCCAGTGCAGCCACAGGTTCCGCCGGGCGCAGGTCTGACGGTTCGGCAGGGAATTCTCTCGCCAGCAACCAATCGCGATGGAATTTCGCCACCGCCGGGAACATTGGGAACGACCTACCAAAGACGTTCTCGCCTGGTTCCCGACGATAAGCATCCGCGAACAGCGATTGTCGACTTGTGGAATGTCCCTGAATCGGCAGATATCAACGCCCGCGGACTCAAACCACGCTGGTATCAGGATCACTGGCGACTGGAATCGGAGACGCCACTCATTCCCGGAATTCCCCACATCTATGGCATTCAGGTCACGAAAACGATCGACGGCCAGAAGACAGTCGATGTGAAATGGGTGCGACTGATCATGGGCCGCATTGTGGATCTCGACTTTTAGTTTGGTGACATTATAGAAACTATATCAATCCCACTTGCTAAACATATTATCAATCGAATCGATCCTCGCTCTCAGTGCCTGGTGTACTGAGAGCGATTTTATTGAATCGATGAGTTCGTCTTGGTTCTCACTCCAGTCCTCTGCTGAAATCCCAGCAACTCAGAACCCCCGAGTCTGTGAAGACAATTAACTTCGACTCGCTGGGATGCCAGGTAATCTGGGCATCATTTCTAAATCCGGGAAGTGTTCTCGACTTTCTGTCAGCATCACTTCGGTCAATTATGACAATCTCTTCGTTGCCGTTCTTTGACACGGATCCTTTGACGGCCGCCCAATACTTACCATCATGGGAAATTTGCAACTTGTCGCCGGGTGATGCAATGGGTGAAGACGTCGTCGATAAAAGGCCTTTTGTCTTAGTATCAAACTCTGCTGTCAACGTCTCCGTGGCGATAATCAAACGATTTGTGCCAGAATGAAAGTCTATATATCGAACAGTTCCGTTGGAAACCTTTACAGAACCGGAAATGTTGCCAGCTTTGATATCAATGAATGTTACAGTATCGCTTGCTGAAGCGATGGCTGCCATCGTGCTGTCGGACGAGATAACCATGGGGGTCTCAACACGATCAGAATACCGAACCAATTCCGGAAATGAAGCGACAGGAACTGCGTCATTCGATGAAATATCCACCAGAGAAGTCGTGAAGAAATTCTTTAGGCAAAGTACTCTAGAACAATCAGGACTTATCAGGGCTTGGGCATGATCGCGGATGTCCGGAAGAACACAAAATGATAAATTTTTATCTTTGATACGGATAACCCCTGACCCTGTCAGGATGGAGACACTGTTACTCTGATCACAAGCGATTTCACGGGCTGTATTTGGCATCATGGTGGCAATCTGGGATAATTGCTTGCCAGATTCAGAGTCAATTCGATGCAAGATTCCACCACGATCCACTAGAACCAACTGCTTTGATCCGGGAGTAAAACAGGCATCCACGATTGATGACTGAAAAGAGGTCCAAATCTGTTGTTTCTCTGGTGCTCTCTCGACCGCATCGTTCCACTCCGCAGTCTTAGAAAAGAACTGATCTTTGCTGGATAACTCAACATGTGACCCCAGCGATTGCCACTTTTTTTGGCGTTTCTCCCGACTTTCCTCCTCAGTCATCTGAGCCATGACACAGGTTGTTATCGTAGCGTAGTCCATGTGGTTAACACGCCGCATTGCCTCAATCAATGGGTCGAGATCGTCCGCTTCTAGCCCACATGAGTGCTGCCATGGTTCAAGCTCGTTGTTAATGACTCCGCTTACAAGGCGGCATGCCAAAGCATCACCCGCATCGCCCGGATACTGTAATTTAAACCGCTGCGCCAGTTTCATTGGTCCTTGCGCATCACCTGACCACCGCAGAAGAAGAAAATTTCCAGCTGCGTCAACCGCATCAAGGCACATATAACTGGAGGTGAATCCTTTCATCGTCAAATTGATGACTGAGCTGGAGGTCATCGGCTCGATCGGCGCAGAGGTCAGGTAGCAGAGGCTGACGTAAGGGTCGTTTCTTGGGCAATCAATCCCAATAAGGATATCGCGACTTTCCTTCAGAAGAGATTTGAATCTTTCCCGCTGATCACGCGGTGTCATTGCGTCTGACTCATATCCGCGAGTCTTCCAGGCGAGATCTTTGAAATAGTGAGACATCCCAATTTTCGCAACAAAAGACTTGGGGAACTTCTTTCTGTATTCATCCAAAAGCTCTCTCCGATTAGGCTTACTCTCCGCAGGTAACTCTTTCATTCCGCTGTAAACAGCGCCAATAGCAGGCATTCCGAATCCGAGCATCGTCTTGGACTTATGGAATTTCGTCGCCAATGCTTCGATTTCAGAAAACTTGCGTTCTTTGAAAAGCCAAGTAATCTTCTGAGACAGGATCTTATGCTGCGTAAATGGTGGAAAGGTTTTGTAAGTGGCTGGAGTCAAGTCAGTGATGTTCGGCACGAAATAAAGTTCGTCATCCTTTCCCACTGATGACAATAGACCGCCATGAGGTGTTTCTTCGATGGATTCCAGGCGGCAAAGCATTGTCGCATTCTTTCTCCATGGGCAATCACCGCAGTCATACCACCGATCGCGCCTTGTTAATATCTCACGAATGTCAAACCATTGTTTTTGTAACTCCAGGTTGCCCTCCGGTAAATCGGGAAATATATAATAGAGTACACCAGGTTTTGAAGTTTTAAGGTTGTCAAGCCTACCGTTGGCAAGCTTGGGTTTCAGTTGCCAAGCCCCATCCATATAGCTTGGGGCGTTTGCGAGCTTTGCGTGATCAACAAGAATCTCTGTGCCCCGAATTGGTGAAAGTGGATTGATATCCCGACTCTCTGCTATCAGTTTTTCCTGCCCTTTAGCGTTTAGTACCTTTTTTCCAAGCAAGGAATCCACTGAAGAGAAGTACTCCGCTGCTTTATTCAATTTCCAAACGCTTACGGTTGTTTCGCTCGAGAGGATCGCGAGGTGGTTAAAAGATGGATGAAATGCTAATTGCGTTATCGAGGCAGGAAGTCCATCAATGTTTGCCGCAAGCACATTGTCAACAACATTCCAGACAACGCCCGGGGTGACCGCCTGTTTGTGATTGATGCCTATGCAAATTGCGTGGGATCCTTTATGCGAAGCCAGTACACGGAACTGATCAAGTCCAGGAATTGTTGTTTCATGCGTGGGAGTGGATTCGAGGGTGAAGAATGGTACCAGCACACCACCGTCAAACGCACCCATATAGACTTCTCGGTTTTGTGAAAGCGACAGATTCCGGAGTGGCTTCCCCCGATGTCGAAAACCAGAGGTGAGGAACGTTGTCTGAGCTTTTGTTTTTGGTAGCTCGATCAACTTTTGTTCTTTTGGACCGCCGACAAATAGGCGAGATCCCTCCGGTGTGAAGAACAAGGTGGTGGCCGATTGATCGTAGGAATAGCTATTAAGAATATCTCCTTTTCTTATTCCGATCAATGCGATTTCCTCTGCGGCAACTGCGATATGTAACCCATATGCATGATCTGCAATATGAGTAATCTTGCCTTTGCAGGCTGATTGCGAAATCAATGCTCGTTTAGCTGTGTCAAAGATATGCACGACTGAGTCAGAGGTAGCGACAATAAAGTGTGTTCCTCCGTTTGCAAACTCCATTGCGACGATTGGCTTGTCCAGAACTGGCCATTCATCTCCAGTGATTTTCCCTTCATCGTTCCACCATCGAGCTTTTCCGTCCGCGTGTCCAGTAATTAATGTTGCCGGATGATTGGCGTAGGTCATGCAGGTGATTGGTGATGGCGTCTTAATGGAGAGCGATTTGCTGATTTTGGTAGCGGCAAAACTCACTTTCAATTCGGGACATAGGATTAGCCCTATCAACAAACCGACAATACGACAGCAGAATACTGGATTGGACATGTTCGTTAACCTTAACGGCACACAAGGAGCTTGTTGACAGAATCACTCTGATCCAGAATGAGTGTCATGTAGTTCGTTATTTCCCAAGATCGTAAGATGACGAGTGGAACATGAAACAACTGACTATCTCGACAGATGTGGTGCGGCTTGTCAACTCTCAAGGTGAGAATTATAAGTAGTTTTCCAGGGATAGAGATAAAAGTCGAGGAGGCAACGATAGACAAGCGGCAAGCAACCATGGGGTATGAATGGCCGAAATTGTAGACTGGTGGACGATGGAGGAGCCCTCGAAAGGGCATTCCAATGAATCACTGCTCGACAATCGATCGGAGATCCTTCATCGGGCGTTTGAATATGTGTGATTGATCCTGATGTCGGGATCCCATCGTGTTTGCCCGCGTTGAGCTGGTTTTGGCTTTAGCCACCTGTCGTTGACTGCCTGCCGCAGGACCGGGCTGCCGCAACGTTTTATGAGGTGACCCCACCTCAGGTTTACCTCCGCCCGAAAAAATACACGTACACACTGTTGGTCAAGCTCTTGACTCGTGCGACAAATCAGACTCTTCTCGATGTCGGCGCAGTGAACCAGGCATCCTTGCTCTCAATTCACCACTTCTAGCCAAGTCCCTTCATCACGCATTGAGAACATCCATGATTCACAGACATTGGCTCGACCACTTTCTCCCATGGCGATCGTTCCTGTGGCTGCTCGCCGTCGTCAGTTCGTCGATGGGTCTCAATCTCGCCGCCGCTGCTGAAAAGCCGAATGTCTTGCTGATCTGTGTGGATGATCTCAAGCCCACACTCGGTTGCTATGGCGATCCTCTGGCAAAAACGCCGAATATTGATCGACTCGCTTCCCGAGCCGTCCTGTTTGAAAGTGCCTATTGCAATCAGGCCGTCTGTTCTCCTTCACGCAATGCTCTCCTTACAGGCCTGCGTCCGCAGACGCTGGGTATTTACGATCTGGGCACCAACTTCCGTAAATCCCGGCCCAACGCCATCACCATGCCCCAGTTCTTCAAACAGCACGGCTATCACACCGCAGCCCTGGGGAAGATTTTTCATGTCGGTCACGGCAACGGCGAAGACCAGGCCTCCTGGAGTGTCCCGCACTTCAAAGCCAACGTCGTCGGTTATGCCCTGCCAGAAAGCAAGGCCCCCCGAGGTTTAACTCGCGAAGAAGCTCTCTTCGATAACAAGTCAGCCGCTGGCCTCCCGCGCGGTGCAGTCATCGAGGCCGCCAATGTTTCTGATGAAACCTATGCCGACGGCAAGATCGCCCAGGAGGCGATGCTCCGCCTGCAGCAGGCCAGCCAAAAGCCCAATGAACCCTTCTTTCTCGCGATCGGGTTTGTGAAGCCGCACCTCCCTTTTGTGGCTCCCCAGAAGTATTGGGATCTTTACCAGAGAGATCAGTTCTCGCTCCCCGAAATCACCAAAGCCCCGGTCGGCGCCCCGGCTTATGCCCCCACCACCTGGGGCGAACTCCGCCAATATCAAGGCGTGCCACAGGAAGGTCCACTCTCCGCAGACCTGCAGAAGGAGTTGATCCACGGCTACTACGCCGCCACCAGTTACATGGATGCCCAGGTCGGGCGCGTCCTTGATGAACTCGATCGTCTCCAGCTGACCGATCACACGATCATTGTCCTCTGGGGCGATCATGGCTGGCATCTGGGTGATCACGGCATGTGGTGCAAGCATTCCAATTACGAGCAGGCCACTCGAATTCCTCTCCTGTTCTCCGTGCCCGGCGGCCAGAAAAACGTGAAGACCAAAGCTCTCATCGAAACAGTCGATATTTATCCCACTCTCTGCCAGCTCGCCGGCTTGCCCTCACCTGCCGATATCGATGGCCACAGCCAGATGCAGGTTCTGAGCAATCCCAAGTCTCACTTGAAGGATCACGTGATTCATGTCTATCCCCGTTCTCCTCAGGGAAAGGGGCCCATTCTGGGCAGGGCGATTCGGACGGAGCGTTACCGCCTCGTCGAGTGGAAGGGCTATGGTGCCTCGCCGGAGACTGCAGAGTATGAACTCTATGATTATCAGGCCGACCCACTGGAGAGAGAAAATCTGGCGAGCCAGCAGCCCCAGGTTGTCGAGCAGCTCAAATCAATCCTGGCTCGCCATCCTGAGGCGAAACCTCAAGTTAAAGCGAACTCCACGTCGGCGAAGCCTGCCGGGGAAAAGTCCGCACAAAAACCCGCGGCAAAATTGGATCGGGTCCAACTCTTTGCCTCGAAAGACAAGAATGCGGACGGTCAATTAACCCACGAAGAGTTCATGAACAACCAACCCGACGGCCCCGCCGCCGCCCAAAGGTTTATCAAATTCGATACCAACAAAGACGGCACCCTGAGCCAGGAAGAATTCGTAGGCAGCGGTTCACCTCGTAAAAGCCATTAACAAGGCATTTAGTGTCATAAGTCAAAGGACAAACTTAATGCATCTTGAGGACAGTATGTCTACACACTAAAATAGAAGGAGGTTGCGCACAGTCCTGACAAATTCTAAAGAGTTTTGTGTTTCGTCTCTTAGGTGGCTCCAAAGGCAATGTAAAGTGGAAGCTGTGCGCAAACATTATACACTTTCTTCTATTATTATAATCATTATTGCTGCTTCAATCATCATTATCCCCGTGTACAGATTGGAGGAGAAAAACGCTCTAGCACTGTGGCCGCTTGGACTGAAAGGGTTCGTGGCAAGAGATCAACAAAATCTCTCGGTGTGTACACGCGTTCGTAACAACGCGAACGTCTCAGTCGACGTATTGTTTTGGAGCAGATTCGACGCGGCGACACCGTTCTGTGGACATTTCACAAGTTCAAAAGGTGAGTCGGGCTATCGACAGGGGGCGACCAAATGTGGGATTCCAGTTGAAATGATTCCCGATTCTACCGTCGTGTATTGGTTGGTGGAGGGCAGTGATGTGGAGTATCACCAAGAACTCGATCTTAGCGTTTTTCCACATTTAGATGTTGGCGGGGTACTGGTGTTTGAACTAGGCGCAGACAACAAGTGGAGAGTTTCACTTGAGAGGCCGTAGTATCCGGAGTATGTGTTTTGGTGTGCTAAGTATCGTGATTCTCTCTTCGCTTAAGTTATTATATGCGGTCTTGATGGTGACGAGCTACACCTTATTTCTGCTAGTTTGCTTTCAAGTGAAATGGATACGCTTATGCATGAGAAAGATGCAAGAAACCATCGCACGAGTAACGCCTTATGCGTTATTGCGAGTGTTTCCTTGCTTGCTGTAGGTCTTTTTCTATTCTTTTATATGCATTCCATAATGTTTAGGTCTTCAGTAATAAGTAAGTCCTCGTATTTCCCGGCAACGGAAGGAGTCTTCAAAATTGTAGTGCATAACAATACCAACAGAGGTGTTGAAATTAACTACTTGAGCAATCTTGGCAGGCCATCTAAATTCTATGGATTGTTCGAAGCTAATGAGTACAGGGTTCTGGTTTGTGATCGCGCGCAGATCGGAAAAATGACAACTGTCTACTGGAGAAAGCTGGGCGAACGTAGGGAAGCAGAACAAGTAGTCTTACTAGACTGCGTTCCACCAACTGCCACTGATGGCGTGATGATTTTAGAAATGCATGAGACAGAGGGGTGGTCAGCATCTTTTAAAAGATAAGTCAACGAATTATTGTCACTTCTTCTCGCCAAAGGCAGTACCTCGTTCAGGAAATGGAGTGTTGACCTGTCGTAGCTATATTTATGTACGTAAAAAAGGTTGCAAGCAATTTGGC
>VFQR01001243.1_pt1 | contig 20884 bp, 22 predicted proteins | sample 3512321 | NCBI WGS metagenome assembly VFQR01 (sample SAMN10412374, study PRJNA504923) | tailings metagenome | isolation source: Relicate 3 Philex TSF1 revegetated site | place: Philippines: Tuba, Benguet | collected 2017-08-29 | reverse complement strand
GACTCCTCGGATAACGAGGAAATGGCCGTGTTCAATGGCGGCCGCCGCAACATCGTGCTGGGCAGCACGCGGACCAGCGACGAGTTCATCTTCGCCGGCGGCCGCTACCAGTGGACCCCGGAGCTCGCCACCAGCTACTACTACGGCGGCCTCGACGGCATCTACAAGCAGCATCTGGTCAACCTGGTGCACCAGCTGCCGCTGGGCGAGGGTCAGAGCTTCAAGTCGGACATCCGCTACGCCCGCTCCACCGATGATGGCGGCAGCAACGTCGACAACGACGCCTTCGGTGCGCTGTTCACCTATCGCCTCGGCAGCCACGGCTTCACCGCCGGCTACCAGCACCTGTCCGGCGACACCGGCTTCGCCTACATCGCCGGGGCTGACAACGCGCTGATCAACCTGGTGCAGATCAACGACTTCGGCAACCAGGACGAGCGCTCCTGGCAGCTGCGCTACGACTTCGACTTCGCCGCCCTCGGCGTCCCCGGCCTGAGCCTGATGACCCGTTACCTGTCCGGCGACAACGTCGACCGCGGCGCCGGGCAAAGCGAAGGCAAGACCTGGGAGCGCAACACCGATATCGCCTACGTGGTGCAGAGCGGCCCGCTGAAGAACCTCGGCCTGCGTCTGCGCAACGCCACCACGCGCAGCAACTTCGGCCCGGATCTGGACGAGAACCGCTTCATCGTCAGCTACAGCCTGCCGCTCTGGTAAGGGCGCGCCCCGCCTATCGCGATTACTCCTCGTGAAAGCCTTGCCGGGCCAGCTGGCCCGGCCTTTTTCCGGCAAGCGCGAGCGGCGCCGCAGCCGCTGCAGCTTCATCTCACATGACAAGGAACCCCATGATGCTCAATGGAAAGACCGCTCTGATCACCGGCTCGACCAGCGGAATCGGCCTCGGCATCGCCGAGGTGCTGGCACGCAACGGCGCCAGCGTCATTCTCAACGGTTTCGGCGACTGGCAGGCCGCGGCCGAACAGCTGGCGCGCCACGAAGGACGCGTCGGCTACCACGCCGCCGACCTCGCCGACCCGGCGCAGATCGAGGCGCTGTTCGACTACGCCCGGCGCGAGTTCGGCCGGGTCGATATCCTGGTCAACAATGCCGGCATCCAGCATGTCGCGCCGCTGCAGGACTTTCCGGCCGAGCGCTGGGACGCCATCCTCGCGCTCAACCTCAGCGCGGTATTCCATTGCACGCGCCTGGCCCTGCCGGACATGCGTGCGCAGGACTGGGGGCGCATCATCAACATCGCCTCGGTGCACGGCAGCGTCGGCTCGCTCGGCAAGGCGGCCTACGTCGCGGCCAAGCACGGCGTGCTCGGCCTGACCAAGGTGGTGGCGCTGGAAACCGCCCTGAGCGGGGTTACCTGCAATGCCATCTGTCCCGGCTGGGTGCTCACGCCCCTGGTGCAGCGGCAGATCGACGCGCGCATCGCCGCAGGCGAATCGCCCGAGCAGGCGCGCACGGCGCTGCTGGCCGAGAAGCAGCCATCGCAGGCCTTCGTCACCCCGCAGCAGCTCGGCGAGCTGGCGCTGTTTCTGTGCAGTTCGGCGGCGCAGCAGGTGCGTGGCGCAGCATGGAACATCGATGGTGGCTGGCTGGCGCAGTGAGGCGTCCGTCATGCGGCAGGCGCTTGCGCCGCCTCGGCCGGTTCACGAGCGCGCGGCAATTTCCCGCGGCTGGCGCTCCTCGCGCTCGGCGACGAAGGCCACCGGCTGCGATCCATCGGCGTTGAGCTGGAGGATGGCGGTAGGCCGACCCTGTTCATCGAAGAACACCTGGCCGAGGCCGGCGCCGTTCCACAGGCGCTCGCCCGAGCGGCTGCGGTCGGGGATCAGTGGGGTGACGCGCATGCGCCGGCGCTTGGTCAGCCAGTTGAGTGGCGACCAGGGCGCGTAGAGCCAGCGGTTGAGGCGGTCGAACCAATCCAGCAGGCGCGGCGGGAACTCGTTCTTGATGCCGCTGCTGGTGATCTGCCAGATGGTCGGGCTGGCGCGCTTGTGGCGGATGCTCACGCGGTAGACGAAGGAGTAGTGCACGTCGCCGGAGAGAATCACGAAGTCCCTCGGCGTGCGCGAGTGACGGAAGATGTTGAGCATCACGCTGGCCGCGCCGCGATGGGCCATCCAGTTCTCCGCATCGACCAGCAACGGATGGCCGGCGTAGGTGAACAGCTTCTGGATGCCCTCGATCAGCTTCACCCCGAACATCGGCGCCGGCGAGACGATGATGCACGCCGGGTGATCGAGCAGCGCCTGCTGGAAGTCGCACAGCGCCTCCCAGTCCATCAGCCCCGAGGGTTTCGACAGGTGCCCTTCGCTGCGCCAGCGGCGCGTGCGGGTGTCCAGCACCAGCAGCGCCGGCGTGGTCGGCAGCACGTAATCCCAGCGCTCGAAGTGCAGCAGCTGGTCGATCAGCGAATCCTGCATCTCGGCCTGCAGGTGGTCGTTCTGGCGCTGCTTCAGCAGCTCGGCAAAGGCCTGCAGCGGCTGCTCGAACACGTCCGGGTTGTTGCCCCAGCCCTGGCACAGCAGGTAGGCGAGCAGGGCATTGCCGATGATGCGCTTGGAGAAGGGATGGCCGTAGGCGGTCTGTTCCCAGCGCGCCGAGAGGTTCCAGTCGTCGGTGACGTCGTGGTCGTCGAAGATCATCAGCGTCGGCAGGTGCGCGAATACCCGCGCGACCTGGCCGAGTTGGCGGCGGAAGGCGTCGACGCACGCGCGCTCCGCGGCGTAGCGCTGCTGCCTGAGGGCATCCAGCGGCGGCTGGTCTTCCTCGATCAGGGTCCAGGGCACGGGCGACCAGACCAGCAGGTACATGGCGATCATCTCGGCGAAGGTCACCAGGTGATTGTCGGCATTGGCGCTGGTGAAGATCGGCTTTTCCACCCCGCCGAAGAACTTGTCGCGCAGGGTCTGGTTGCTCTTCAGCGCCGGCAGCAGCTCGGCCCGCCGGTAGTAGCCGACCGGGTCGGCGTACAGCGCCTGGCTGTCCTCGACCACCGCACCTTCGAGGGTTTCGTCGAACAGGCCGAGGCGGGCGATCAGCTGGTGGATGGCGCACAGCATCGGCCCGGCGACGTCGTCGACGTAGACCTGGTCGCCACTCATCAGCAGCAGGGCCGGGCGCTGGCTGGCCTGTGTCTGGTCGGCGAGTAGACGGTCGGCGCACAGCAGGCCGTCGGTGGCGTGGTGATGCGGCTTGCGGCAGGAGCCATGCAGCAGGTGATCGAGGCGCGAGCGCAGGACGAAATCGGCATGCCCGGCGCCCGCATAGAGCAGGTGCGGCGCCCAGTCGGCGAGGCCGCGTGTGCCGCCGTCCTCGACGATCTGCAGGTCATAGGCGATGCGCACATCCTGCGGCAGGGGCTGCTGCAGCGGCAGGTCGATCAGGTGCAGCACGGCATGCCGGCCCAGCGGCAACTGCCGGCAGTGGTCATCCAGCGCGTGCAGCTGCGGCGCCTGGTCGTCGGGACGCAGCCACAGCTGCAGGCGCAGCGCGCGGCTGGCCACCAGCCACAGCACCAGGCGGCCGGGTTCCATGCGGCGCAGTAGCGGGCCGGCGAGGACATCGGGCAGTGCAGTGGCGGTGGCGGGCATCGAAGCAGGCATCCTGTGGCAAGACGGGCCTTGGACAGTGGCGCAATGCTGGCGGTTCAGCCGGCCAGCTGGCGCAAGTGGTCGAGGTCGAGAATTTCGATTTCGCCGTAGGTCAGGCGGACCACGCCCTGGGCCTGCAGCTCCTTGAGAATCTGATTGGTGGTCTGGCGCGACAGCGCGAGCATCAGCGCCAGCTGTTCCTGAGCCAGGTGCAGCACCCGGCGCGGCTCGCTCTCGCCATAGTTCTCGGCCATCAGCAGCAGGCGCCGGGCCAGGCGCGGGGCCGCCGGCAGCAGGCTCATGTCTTCCAGGGCGACGAAGGCCAGGCGCAGCTTGTGCGTCATCAGCAGGGCGAAATCGCGCCAGTACTGCGGCTGGCGTTCGAGCAGGGCGAGCAGCTCGTGCTGCGGCAACAGCAGCAGGGTGCTGGCGCTGTCGGCGAAGGCGTCGTGGGTGCGCGGCAGGCCGTCGAACAGGGAGATCTCGCCGAACCAGTAGGGCGGCTCCACCAGCGTCAGCAGCGCCTCCTTGCCGCTCTCGCTGACCGCGCCGACGCGCACCGCGCCTTCGACCACGGCGTACAGGCCGCAGGGTTTGTCGCCACGGTGGAACAGGCGCTGCCCGGCCTCCAGACGCTGCACCCTGGCCATGGCCAGCAGCGCCTGGCTCAGTTCATCTGGCAGCGCGGCGAACCAGTGACCCTGGCGTAGCAGCGCAAGATAGCGGTGTGGATCGGGCATCGCAGCTCCTGTCGGCTGTTGCGGTCGGTACGGCGATCCCTGCCATTGTCGGCTAGCCGACAGAGCGGTGGCACGGGCCGCGGTGATCATGAGCGGGCCTGTTCCACAGCTGAGGACGATAACAATGAAAACCCTCGTCGATCATCTGGCCCAGTATGCGGCCTACCATCGCGACCGGCGCAATATCGCCAGTCATTTCATCGGCATTCCCATGATAGTGCTGGCCGTGGCGGTGCTGCTGTCGCGGCCCGGCTTCGCCATGGCCGGCCTGTGGCTGGCACCGGCCACCCTGGTGGCGCTGGTTTCGGCCTGGTTCTACCTGCGCCTGGATACCCGTTTCGGCCTGCTGATGGCGGCGCTGCTGGGCCTCTGCCTGTGGGCCGGTGCCAGCCTGGCGCTCGCTTCCACTGCCCTGTGGCTGACGGCAGGCATTGGCCTGTTCGTGGTCGGCTGGGTCATCCAGTTCGTCGGCCATTACTACGAAGGGCGCAAGCCGGCCTTCGTCGATGACGTCATGGGCCTGGTGATCGGCCCGCTGTTCGTGGTCGCCGAACTGGCCTTCCTGCTCGGCCTGCGCAAGGAAATCGAGCATGCCGTGGTGGAGATCGCCGGGCCCACCTGCATTCGCGAGAAGAAGGCGCTGGCGTGAACGCGGTGCGCGCGGCGCCCCTACGCTAGAGCCGGCGCGCTCCGTAGGGTGCGCCGCGCGCACCAACGATCGTGCAATTTCCCTGTCCTGCACGCCCCGGCACTGGGCGCCGATCAAGTCGGTGTCGTTGCTGGCAGCGTAATTCCTGGCTATGCGACCGCGGAGCCCCCGGTGCGCACGGCGCACCCTACGTGGCTGTGGGCTTCAGCCGCGAACCTTTCTAGTACATCGACATCCACTGCGTCGTCAGCGAGCGCGTGTTGCGATCCACGGTGATGGGCGCGAACGGCCGGCCGGATACGCTCTCCAGCGTGTTGCTCTGGCTGTTCATGTCGGCCAGGGCGGCGCGCAGGTAGCTCCAGCGGGTCTGCAGCCTGGCCACCTGCGGGTCGGACTGATCGCTCAGTGCCTGCAGTTCGCTGTCGATGGCCGGCAGCAGCAGGCGTTCGTCCTGGCCCAGGTAGGTATCGGGTTGTTCACGGGCAATCTCGAAGGTGCCCAGATAGGAACGACTGAGGTACTGCACGCCGAGATACTCGATCTTGGCCGCCAGTTCGCTCTGCCCCTCGCCGCCCGGCAGGGCGCGGGCGGCGCTGAGGAAGTCGCGCAGGGCGCGGCTCAGGTCTTCCGGGAAGCGCCAGGGCACGTTGTCGTCGCCGGGGCCATAGGAAACACCGTTGCGCAGTTGGGTAACGAGGGCCTGATGGGCGCGGCTGAGTTCGGCGCTGCCCTGCGGCAGGCTCTGCATGGCGCCGGCCAGGGCGGCCAGGTCGGCATCCAGGCGTTGCTGGTGGGTCTTCTGGAAACCTTCGCCGCGTAACAGCATCAGGCTGCTGGTGGCGCGACTGGCGTGGATCTGAATCTGTTCCTGCAGGCTGACGGCTTCGGCGAAGGCCATTGGCGAGAGCCCGGCGAGAACTCCGAGCGACCAGAAAAAAGCATGGCGCAACAGTGCTTTACAGCGCATCCGGGGTGCTCCTTGTTATTGTTTTGAGCAGGTATGCAGTGGCGGCGTCAACGACGCAGCGCCAAGACTACTGCGTCAAGCGCAGCGGAGCATGACCCAAAAGAGTGATTTCGTCGGAAATCGCTACCGTTCAGGGGCTTTTGATCAGCGTGCGCAGGTACTCGGCGGTGAAGGCGTCGGCGGGGAAGAAGGTTTCCAGCGCCAGTTCGGCCAGGGTCACGTCATTGGGCGTGCCGAATACCGTGATGGTGCTGATCAGGCTCAGCACGCCTTGTTCGCTGTGCAGTTGCAGCGGTACCAGTACGGCGTCGCTCGCGGGCGCAGGAACCTCGGCCGGTGCCGGGTAGCCGCGCAACTCGTCGAGCAGGGTGAACAGCGCCCCGTCGCCGCTGATTTCCGCGTCGCGCTGCAGGCGCATCAGCAGGTGCGCGCGCCACTGCGCCAGGTTGGCGATGCGCGGCGCCAGGCCCTCGGGGTGCAGCGACAGGCGCATCACGTTGAGCGGCGGGCCGAGCAGGAACGCCGGTATGCCGGTGAGAAAGGCGTTGGCTGCCGCGTTGGCCGCCAGCAGGTTCCACTGGCGGTCGATGGCCAGCGCCGGATAGGGCTCATGGGCCTTGAGCAACTGGTCGATGGCCTGGCGCGCCGGTGCCAGCGCCGGGTCGGCCAGGTCGTGCTGGCTGTATAGCGGGGCGTAGCCGGCGGCGCCGAGCAGGCGGTTGCGCTCGCGCAGCGGCATGTCCAGCTGTTCGGCCAGGTGCAGCAGCATGTCGCGGCTGGGCTGGGCGCGGCCGGTTTCGACGAAGCTCAGGTGGCGTGTGGAAATCTCGGCCTCGCAGGCGAGGTCGAGCTGGCTCAGGCGGCGCCGCTGGCGCCATTGGCGCAACAGGGCGCCTGCGGTCTGGGAATCGTTCATGGCCAGCACGATAGTTCAGCGGCGTCATGCCGGCCATTACCTGGCAGGTAATCGACGCCCTGCGCGTTTCGGCGAACTCTGTGTGCCAGGCACCAGCCCGGTGCCGCTTTCAGGAGATTCGCCATGAACGCACTGCAACCTTCCCCGATGCTACGTAACGCTCTGCTGATCGATGGCTTGCTCAGCGGTTTCACCGGCCTGCTGCTGGTACTGGCGGCAGGCTGGCTGGGCGCCTTTCTCGAACTGCCGCGCCTGCTGTTGCTGGTCGCCGGCAGTGCCCTGCTGCCCTTCGCCGCTCTGCTGGTATGGCTGGCCAACCGCGCCGAAATCAGTCGCCAGGCGATCTGGGCGGTGATCGCGGTCAACGTCGTCTGGGTGGTCGACAGCCTGCTGTTGCTGGTGGTGGGTTGGGTGTCGCCGAACCTGTTCGGCCATGCCTTCGTCATCGCCCAGGCGCTGGCGGTGGCGCTGCTGGCCGAGCTGCAGTGGTTCGGCCTCAAGCACTCGCAGGCGACCGTGGTTTGATGAGGTCGGCTCAGAGGCCACGCAATGCCAGCTCGGCGCCGAGCAGCAACAGACCGATGAAGAACCAGCGTTTGAAGCGCTCCGCGCTGATGCGCTTGCGTAGCCACTGACCGGCGGCCATGCCCAGCAGTGCCGGTAGCAGAGCAAGCGACGAAAGGCCCAGCACCGCCGGTTGTAGCAGTTCACCGCTATGACCGAGCGCTGCCGCCAGGGCCAGGGTGGATACGCTGAAGGACAATCCCAGAGCCTGAACCAGGTCGTCCTTCTCCAGGCCGATGGCCTGCAGATAGGGTACCGCGGGAATCACGAAAACGCCGGTCACCGCGGTGATCGCACCGGTAATCGCGCCGATCACCGGGCTCAGCCAGCCTTCCCAGGCGCGTTCGGCACGAAAGTGCACCCTGCCCAGGCCGAGCAGTGCGTAAACCACCAGCGCCACGCCAAGCCAGCGGGTGGCGCCGGGCAGGTCGAGGCTCTGCAGCAGAGCGGCGACCAGCAGCGTGCCGCAGAGGATGCCCAGCAGCATCGGCCACAGGCGGCGCAACATCGGCAGCGGGCTGCGGCCGTCACAGAGCTGCCAGATGTTGGTCACCATCGACGGGATGATCAGCAGCGCAGCGGCCTGCAGTGGCGCCATCACCAGGCCGAGCAGGCCGACGGCGATGGTCGGTAGACCAAGGCCGACCACGCCCTTGACCATGCCGGCAAGCAGAAAGGTCGCGAGGATCAGCGGCAGGTGGTCGGTCATCGCGCTGTCCCCTGTTCGTGGATCTCGCGGCTGTCGGCCGGCGCCTGTTCGCGCTCGTGCAGGCCGTAGTCGCGCAGCACCTGGGCCACGCGCAGACGATAGTTACTGAAGAGCTCCTCGCGTCCTGCCGTCTGTACGCGTCGGTGTTCCTCGCGCTGGCGCCAGGCCTGGACCGAGGCGTCGTCCTGCCAGAACGACAACGACAGGATCTTCCCCGGCTGGGTCAGGCTCTGGAAGCGCTCGATGGAGATGAAACCAGGCTGTTCGGCGAGCAGCGGGCGCAGTTCTGCGGCGAGGGAGAGATAGCCCTGCTGTTGGTCCGGCCTGGCCTCGACTTCGAAGATTACGGCGAGCATAGATTTGTCCTTGGCTGGCTCTGGCTGAAGTTGCCTGCCAGTATCCTCATTTGTTGCACGCCATGTTTCGTCATGAGGTGAACTATGGAATACGCACCCGGTTTCAGTTCGATTGCTGCGCTGCTTGCCGATGCCGGACGTGCCAGCATGGTCTGGGCACTGATGGATGGTAGTGCGCGCCCGGCCGGTGAGCTGGCCTTGCTCGCGGGGTTGTCACCATCGTCCGCCAGTGCGCACCTGGCCAAGCTGGTGGAGGGCGGCCTGCTGGCGCAGCAACGTCACGGGCGCAATCGCTATTACCGCCTGGCCGGGCCGGAGGTCGGGCAACTGGTGGAGGCGCTGGCCAGTGCCGCACTGGCTGCACAGCCACGGCAGGCTCGCGCTATACCGGCCTCGCGCGGCACGCCGCAGCCCATGCGCGAGGCGCGAACCTGCTATGACCATCTGGCGGGTGAGTTGGCGGTCGGGGTGTTCGCACGCATGTGCGCCGCCAACTGGCTGAGCGAGGAGGGCGGTGCGCTGACGTTGACCGCAAGCGGCGAGCACGGGCTGCAGGCGCTGGGTATCGATCTGCAGCTGGTAGGCCGTCAGCGCCGCCAGCGTTTGTGCGCCTGCCCGGACTGGAGCGAGCGCAGGCCGCATCTGGGTGGTGCGCTGGGTGCGGCGTTGCTGAATCTGTGCGAAGGCGAGGGCTGGCTGCGGCGTAGCAAGGAGTCGCGTGCGCTGCAGGTTTCCCCGCAGGGGCGTAGGGCGATCATGGCGATCGCGGCCCCGTAGCTTCGTAGGGTGGGCCGGGCGGCGATCCGCTTTAGCCCACCAAATAAAGGTTGAGCTCTGTTTCGGTGGGCTAAAGCCCACCCTACGCCCACCCTACGTGAGGCATGGCCTCAACTGGCCGGTGTAGCGACCGGCTTGCCGCCCTTGGGCTTGAAGTACAGGGTGGTGCCGCGGGCGAGGTTGTCCAGGCTGACGTGATCCTTGGCCACCTCGGCCTCGATCAGCTCGTCCTGGCCCTCGACCTTGAGGGTGATGCGGGTGATGGCGCCGAGCAGGCGGATGTCGCGCACCTCGCCGCTCTGGTGATCGGCCGCCGGGTGCAGCGACAGGTCGACCTCGTGCGGGCGGAACAGCACGTGGCGGTCTTTGCCGACGTAGAGGCGGTTGGCGTCACCGAGGAAGTGGTAGACGAAGTCGCTGGCCGGGTTCTCGTAGACTTCGGCCGGCGTGCCGATCTGTTCGATCACGCCCTTGTTCATCACCACGATGCGGTCGGCCACTTCCATGGCTTCTTCCTGGTCGTGGGTGACGAACACGCTGGTCAGGTGCACGTCGTCGTGCAGGCGCGCCAGCCAGCGACGCAGCTCCTTGCGTACCTTGGCGTCCAGCGCGCCGAAGGGTTCGTCGAGCAACAGCACCTTGGGCTCCACGGCCAGGGCGCGAGCCAGGGCGATACGCTGGCGCTGGCCGCCGGAGAGCTGCTCCGGGTAGCGGTCGCCGAGCCAGTCGAGCTGCACCAGGTTGAGCAGCTCGTGCACCTTCTGCTTGATCACGTCCTCGCTCGGGCGCTCGCGCTTGGGCTTCATGCGCAGGCCGAAGGCGACGTTGTCGAACACGGTCATGTGGCGGAACAGGGCGTAGTGCTGGAACACGAAGCCGACGTTGCGGTCACGCACGTCGTGCTCGGAAACGTCTTCGCCGTGGAAGCCGATGGTACCGCTGTCCGGGGTTTCCAGACCGGCGATGATGCGCAGCAGGGTGGTCTTGCCGCAGCCGGACGGGCCGAGCAGGGCGACCAGCTCGCCGCTCTGGATGTTCAGGTTGATGTCCTTCAGCGCCTTGAACGCATTGAAGTTCTTGCTGACGTTGCGGATTTCGATACTCATGGCTTATTCCTCGCCAGCACTGGCTTTGCGGCGGTTGATACGGGACTCGCTCCACTGCTTGAGCAGCAGGATGAACAGCGCCAGAAGCAGCAGCAGACTGGCAACGCTGAAGGCGGCGACGTGATTGTATTCGTTGTAGAGAATCTCGACATGCAGCGGCAGGGTGTTGGTGTAGCCGCGGATGTGCCCGGACACCACCGATACCGCGCCGAACTCGCCCATCGCCCGCGCGGTACACAGCACCACGCCGTAGATCAGGCCCCATTTGATGTTCGGCAGGGTGACGTGCCAGAACATCTGCCAGCCGTTGGCGCCCAGCAGGCGCGCGGCCTCTTCTTCCTGCGTGCCCTGTTCCTGCATCAGCGGGATCAGCTCGCGGGCGACGAAGGGTACGGTGACGAAGATGGTCGCCAGGACGATGCCGGGCAGGGCGAAGATGATCTGGATGTCGTGCTCGCGCAGCCAGGGGCCGAAGAAGCCCTGGGCGCCGAACAGCAGCACGTAGATCAGACCGGCGATCACCGGCGACACCGAGAACGGCAGGTCGATCAGGGTCACCAGGATGCTCTTGCCGCGGAACTCGTACTTGCTCACGCACCAGGCGGCGGCCACGCCGAACACCAGGTTGAGCGGCACGGCGATGCCCACGGCGAGCAGGGTCAGCTTCAGCGCGCTGATCGCGTCGGGTTCGAGGATCGCGGCGACGAATACGCCGACGCCCTGCTTGAGCGCTTCGGTGGCTACCACGAACAGGGGCAGCAGCAGGAAGAAGGCGAATACCAGCCAGGCCGAAACGATGAGCAGGCGGCGGCCCAGGGCGTTGCCGCGGCGCGCGGCGTTGTTGGCGGCGCTGGCCGTCAGGGTTGCAGATGACATGCCTGGCTCCTTACGAACGACTGATGCGGCGCTGCAGCAGGTTGATCAGCAGCAGCAGAATGAACGACACCACCAGCATCAGCACGCCGATGGCGGTGGCGCCGGCGTAGTTGTACTGGTCCAGCTGCACCATGATCAGCAGCGGCAGGATCTCGGTCTTCATCGGCATATTGCCGGCGATGAAGATCACCGAGCCGTACTCGCCGACGCCGCGGGCGAAGGCCAGGGCAAAACCGGTCAGCCAGGCCGGCAGCAGCGCAGGCAGCAGCACGTGGCGGGCCACCTGCAGCGGCTTGGCGCCCAGGCAGGCGGCGGCTTCCTCGACCTCGCGCGGGATGTCGGCCAGCACCGGCTGGATGGTGCGCACGACGAAGGGCAGGGTGACGAAGGTCAGCGCCAGGGTGATGCCCAGCGGGGTGTAGGCGATCTTGAAGCCCAGGGCGGTGGCGAACTGGCCGACCAGGCCGCCCGGCGCGTAGAGCGCGGTCAGGGCGATACCGGCCACGGCGGTGGGCAGGGCGAACGGCAGGTCGATCATCGCTTCGATGATCTTGCGACCGGGGAAGGTGTAGCGCACCAGCACCCAGGCCAGCAGGGTACCGATCACGCCGTTGATCACGGCCGCGAGCAGGGCGGTGCCGAAGCTGAGCTTCAGGGCGGCCAGCACGCGCGGTGAGGAAACGATGGCCCAGAACTGATCCCAGGTGAGCTGGGCAGCGTGGACGAACATGGCACCCAGGGGAATCAGCACCAACAGGCTGAGGTACACCAGGGTGTAACCCAGCGTCAGCCCGAAGCCGGGTATGACGGGGGAAGTGCGGCGGGACATGGAGTGAACCTGTACGAAGTAGGGTGCGCCGTGCGCACCACCTGCGCGTCGATTGACGGCTGGTGCGCGCAGCGCACCCTACGGATCAATGGGCCTGGTAGATCTGGTCGAAGATGCCGCCGTCGTTGAAGAACTTCGGCTGAGCGGTTTTCCAGCCGCCGAAGTCAGCGTCGATGGTCACCAGCTTGAGCTGCGGGAACTGCTTGGCGAACTCGGCAGCCACCGCCTGGTTGCGCGGACGGTAGAAGTGCTTGGCGGCGATGCGCTGGCCTTCCTCGCTGTACAGGTAGTTCAGGTAGGCCTCGGCGACCTTGCGGGTGCCTTTCTTGTCGACGTTCTGGTCGACCACGCTGACCGGCGGCTCGGCAAGGATCGACAGCGACGGCGCGACGATCTCGAAGTTGTCGCCACCTTCTTCCTTGAGGGCCAGGAAGGCTTCGTTTTCCCAGGCCAGCAGCACGTCGCCGATGCCGTTGTTGACGAAGGTGATGGTCGAGCCGCGGGCGCCGGTGTCGAGCACCGGGACGTTCTTGTACAGCTTCTCGGTGAAGGCCTTGGCCTCGGCTTCGCTGCCGTACTTCTGCTGGGCATAGGCCCAGGCGGCGAGGAAGTTCCAGCGTGCGCCGCCGGAGGTTTTTGGGTTGGGGGTGATCACTTCCACGCCGGGCTTGACCAGGTCATCCCAGTCCTTGATGCCCTTGGGGTTGCCCTTGCGCACCAGGAACACGATGGTCGAGGTGTAGGGGGTGCTGGCGTCCGGCAGGCGCTCCTGCCAGTTTTCCGGGATCAGCTTGCCGAGCTTGTACAGCTCGTCGATGTCGCCGGCCAGGGCCAGGGTCACCACGTCAGCGCGCAGGCCGTCGATCACCGCGCGGGCCTGCTTGCCCGAGCCGCCGTGGGATTGCTGGATGGTCACCGCCTCGTTGCCCTCGGCCTGCCAGTGCTTGTTGAACGCGGCGTTGAATTCGGTATAGAGCTCGCGGGTCGGGTCGTACGACACGTTGAGCAGGGTTTGCGCGGCGGCCACCGGGCCGGCGATCAGGGCGCTGGCCAGCGCGGCCAGGGCGAAACGACGAATGGACATGGTGCAGCTCCTAACTGGATTCTTGTGTTGGCGTATTGGTGTCAGGTTGGGGAGGTTTCTCGCGCCCTCTGGTGGTCCAGTCGGGCCGCATCATGTATCAGCTGTTCTTGGTGCTCGGCTGTTGCAGGCGAATCTTTTCCTTGCGCTCGATCTGCACCACCTGGCCGTTGTGCACGGTGATTTCCACCGAGCCGAATTTCAGGCCATGCAGTGCGGTCTGGATCTCGCGCAGGATGCTGGCTTCGTCCTGGCCTTCGAGGTTTCTCAGAGTCGCGGTCATTTCCAGGCTCCTTGTGAATAGGTCGCCACGGCGGCGCAAGGCAGTGCCGACGCTGGCGTGGAGCGGATAGTAGAGGTGCTGAAATATTCTTAAAAATACTGTTTAAGAACATTTATATGCTTTTTGGAAATATGTGGTCTTGGGTGTTTTATTTGTGCTTATGGAATAAGCAAATAAGTTCTTATTCTTTTTGGAATAGCTTTCTGCTGCCTAGACTGACGCCATTCGATTCAAGGAGGTGCCGTCATGGGCAGCGAAGCAACCCGTTATCTGATTCTGCCTGGCTGGCAGGGCTCGCCCGAGGAGCATTGGCAAAGCCATTGGCAACGCAGCCTGCCGAACAGCATGCGGGTGGAGCAGGTCGACTGGTTCGAGCCGCAATGCGCCGACTGGGTGAGCGAGCTGAACCGCTCGGTAGCCGCCGACCCGCGCCCTGCCATTCTTATTGCTCACAGCCTGGGCTGCGTCACCGTCGCCCACTGGGCGGCGCAGGCACCCATCGAGCTACTGCGTCGCGTACGCGGTGCCCTGCTGGTGGCGCCGGCCGATGTCGAGCGCCCGGGCTGCCCCGCACCGCTGCAGAATTTCGCACCGATTCCGCGCGATCTGCTGCCCTTTCCCAGCCTGCTGGTGGGCTCCGACAACGACGCGGCGGCCAGCGCCCTGCGCGCCCTGGAGCTGGCGCGGGACTGGGGTAGCGAGGCGGCGATTCTTACCGGTGCCGGGCATATCAACGTGAAGTCCGGGCACCGCTATTGGGAGCAGGGCTTCGGCTATCTGTATCGCCTGCAGAGCCGCATCGAACAGCAGACGCGCCTGCGCGCCTGAACGTCCCTTCGGGGCTAACCCTTTCGGAGCGGGATCGGGCCAGGCAGCCGCCCGCTCTTTTTTATTCGACTACGGGCTGCGTCCACCGAGGTGCGGCTTTGGAGCTGCACGTCATGAGCTTTCCACCCGACTTTCCGGCGCCGCTGACCTTCGCCGATTCGGACAAGAGCCCGCTGAGCATTCGGGCCAAGGCGCTGGTGTTCGTCGACCCGCGTTCACGCCAGTTGCGCGAACGCGCCGAGGCGCTGGCGGGCAATGGCCAGCCGCTGCTGATCCTCGGCGAGAGTGGTACCGGCAAGGAATTGCTGGCGCGCTACATCCACCGGCAGAGCGAGCGCGGCGGCCTGTTCGTCGCACTGAGCTGCGCGGCGATCAGCCCGCAATGGGGCGAGGCCGAGCTGTTCGGCCATGTCGGCGGCGCCCATGTCGGGGCCGCCAGCAGCCGCGCCGGCTGGTTCGGTTCGGCCAATGGCGGCACGCTGTACCTGGACGAAATCGCCGATCTTTCGCGTCCTCTGCAGGCCAAGCTGCTGGCTGCGCTGGAAACCCGCGAGGTGTATCGCGTCGGCGCCAGCCAGGCACTGCCGGTGGATGTGCGTCTGGTGGCGGCGAGCAGCATCGATCTGGGCCGCGCCGTGGCCGCCGGCACCTTCGACGAGCGCCTGTACGCCTACCTGTGCGACGGCCAGCTGCTGTTCCCGGCGCTGCGCCAGCGGGTCGGCGACATCCTGCCGCTGGCCGAGTACTTCCTTGGCATCCATGCCTCGCGGCTGGGCCTGGCCATCCCGCCGATCAGCCCAGCGGCGCAGGCGGTGCTGGAGGCGCACCGCTGGCCGGGCAATACCCGCGAGCTGGAGAACGTCATCCACTTCGCCCTGCTGCTGGCTGGAAATGCGGAGATTGGGCCGGAGCATCTGGAGTTGCCGGGTATTGCGTAACGGATGGATGAGGTCGATCTTCCTCGCGCTGCGCCTGGGAGCCAGCAACCTGCTCGTTGCTGGTGCGCGCGGCGCACCCTAGGGTGTGCCGGCTCCAGCGTAGGGTGCGCCATGCGCACCGGGGCTCCGCGTTCGCCCAGCCAGGAATTACGGCGCAATGACACCGACTGGATCTGCGCCCAGTGCCGGGGCGTGCAGGACAGGGACATTGCACGACCGTTGGTGCGCGCGGCGCACCCTACGGGTGTGCCGGTCTAGCGTAGGGTGCGCCATGCGCACCGGGGCTCCGTGGTCGTACAGCCAGGAAGTACAGGGCCAGCAACGACACCGACTTGATCTGCGCCCAGTGCCGGGACGTGCAGAACAAGGGACATTGCACGATCGTTGGTGCGCGCGGCGCACCCTACGGTGTGCCGATCTAGCGTAGGGTGCGCCATGCGCACCGGGGGCCGCGGTCGCACAGCGCAGCCTACGGCGCCAGCAACGACACCGACTTGATCTGCGCCCAGAGCGCCTGGCCGGCATGAATGCCCAGCTGATCGAATGAATAGCGGGTGATCCGTGCCAGCAGGCGCTGCTCGCCCAGGCGCAGGGTCAGCAGCATCTGCGCATCGAGCGCCTGCCAGCTTTCCACCGTCGCCGGCAGCAGGTTGAGCAGGCTGCTGCCCTCGGCGCGTTGCAGGCTGAGGCTGACGTCGCGCGCCTTGATCTTCACCCGCACCGGGTGACCGTTGGGCAATGCCGCGTGAGGCAGGCGCAGGCGCGCTTCGCTGCCAGGCAGTCGAAGTTCCAGCAGCTCATAGGCGGCAGCATGGCCGCAGACCTCGCCGTCGATCACCGCCTCGGCACCCTCATCGCTGGCGAAGGGCAGGTCGGCGCGCAGCAGGGTTTCCTTGAGCGGGCCGCTGGCGCGCACCTGGCCGTCGTCGAGCAACACCAGGTGGTCGGCCAGGCGCGCCACTTCGTCCGGGGCGTGGCTGACGTAGAGCACCGGGATGTCCAGCTCCTCGTGCAGGCGCTGCAGGTAGGGCAGCACTTCCTGCTTGCGCTTGAGATCCAGCGAGGCCAGCGGCTCGTCCATCAGCAGCAGGCGCGGGCTGGTCACCAGGGCGCGGGCGATGCCGACGCGCTGCCGTTCGCCACCGGACAGCGCCGACGGCATGCGCTCGAGTAGATGACCGATGCCCAGCAGCTCCAGCGCCTGATCCAGCGCCACCCTGCGCTGCGCGGCCGGGATGCGTTTCTGCCCGTACTGCAGATTGCCGCGCACGCTCAGGTGCGGGAACAGGTTGGCGTCCTGGAACACGTAGCCGATGGCGCGCTGGTGTGCCGGCAGAAAGAAACCGCGCTCGCTGTCCTGCCAGAGTTCGCCGGCCACCTGCAGGTAGCCCTGCTGCGGGCGCTCCAGCCCGGCGAAGCAGCGCAGGCAACTGGTCTTGCCCGAGCCGGAGTGGCCGAACAGGGCGCTGACGCCACGCGCCGGCAGGTCGAGGTTCACGTCCAGGCGAAAGTCGGCGTGCTGTAGCACGAAGCGCGCGCGGATGCGCCCGTCGTCACTGACGACAGGCGCCTTGACCTTGCCGAATCCGAACATCACAGCGTCCTCACCCTGGCGCTGCGGCCGCCGTACAGCGCCAGCAGGACGATGAAGGAGAACGCCACCATGCCGCCGGCCAGCCAGTGCGCCTGGGCATAGTTCATGGTTTCCACGTGGTTGTAGATCTGCACCGACACCACCTGGGTCTTGCCGGGGATATTGCCGCCGATCATCAGCACCACGCCGAACTCGCCCACGGTATGGGCGAAGGCCAGGATCGCGGCGGTGATGAACCCCGGGCGGGCCAGTGGCAGCACCACGCTGAAGAACGTATCCCACGGGCTGGCGCGCAAGGTCGCAGCGGCCTCCAGCGGGCCGCGGCCGATGGCCTCGAAGGCGTTCTGCAAGGGCTGCACGACGAAGGGCAGGGAGTAGAAGATCGAACCGATCACCAGGCCGGTGAAGCTGAAGGTGAAGGTGCCCAGGCCGAGGCTCTGCGTCAGCTGGCCGAAGAAACCGTTGGGGCCCATGCTCACCAGCAGGTAGAAGCCGATCACCGTCGGCGGCAGCACCAGCGGCAGCGCGACGATGGCGCCGACCGGGCGCTTGAGCCAGGAGTCGGTGCGCGCCAGCCACAGCGCGATGGGCGTGCCGATGATCAGCAGCAGCACGGTGGTCAGCGAGGCCAGCTCCAGGGTCAGCAGGATGGCGTCGAGGTCGTTCTTGGACAGCGGCATGCAGGGATTTCCGGAAGTGGCGAATGTAGCCCGGATGCAATCCGGGGCTCGCTCAGATGGATGCCCCGGACTTCATCCGGGCTACGGCAGTTTATAGCCGAAGGACTCGATCACCCTGGCCGCTTCCGCGCCCTGTAGATACTCGACCAGTGCGGCGGCGGCCGGGTTGCTCGCGCCCTGCCGGAGAATCACCGCATCCTGCCGTATCGGCTCGTACATGGCCTGCGGCACGATCCAGGCCGAGCCGCTGCCGACCTTGCCGTCCTGATACACCTGCGACAGCGCGACGAAGCCCAGCTCGGCATTGCCGGTGGAGACGAACTGGTGCGCCTGGGTGATGTTCTGCCCCTCCACCAGCTTGCCCTTGACCGCTTCGCTGAGGCCCAGCTTGTCCAGCACCTGCATCGCGGCCAGGCCATAGGGTGCGGCCTTCGGGTTGGCGATGGCCAGGTGCCTGAACTGGCCGGCCTGCAGCGCCGCGTCCGTGCCGTCGAGGTAGGCGGCGTCGGCCGACCACAGCACCAGGCTGCCGATGGCGTAGGTGAAACGTGAACCGGGCACTGTCGCGCCCTCGTTCTCCAGCCTGGCCGGCGTCGTATCGTCGGCGGCCAGCAGCACCTCGAAGGGCGCGCCATTCTTGATCTGCGCATAAAACTGCCCGGTGGCGCCGAAGGACGCCACCAGCTTGTGTCCGGTGGCCTTCTCGAACGCGGGCGCGATGGCCTGCAGCGGCGCGGTGAAGTTGGCGGCCACCGCGACCTTGACCTCACCGGCGCTGACGCCGCCGGTGAACAGCAGGGCGAGGGCGAGCAGGCTGCGTTGCACTGTCCTGATCATGGAAACGTCTCGTTCATGCATCTCGTTGCTCCGATCTGTGCGGCCGCTGATCAATCAGGCAGCCATGCTACTGCGTTATGTTTTTTTGTATATAGCGACAGGCGAAATCCAGCGCCAGAGAACGGCCGAGCCGTCATGGAAGGTTTCTCAGGCGAGGGTTGGATGGCGTCGTGCGTGGTGAATCAGGCCTAAATCTGACTCGCAAGTCAAGTGGTCGGTCAGGCGCGTCGCCACACGCTGGCCAGCCAGGGTTGCTGCTCGCGTGGCAGGCCGGCGGGGCGGTAGTAATGCTCCAGTTCGACGAAGCCGGCGGCGGTGAGGCGGGCGCGCCAGCGCTCGAGGTCGTGGTAGCTGCCGTAGCGCTCACCGTTCCAGCCTTCCTGGTTGTCGCCACGCGGGTTGGAACTGAACAGCACGCCCCCGCTCTTCAGTGCTCCGTGCAGCTGGCCGAGCACGCGCGGCAGCTCCTGATCCGGCACATGGAACAGGCTGGCGTTGGCGAAGATGCCGTCGAAATGCCCGGCCGGCAGGTCGAGCGTGAGAAAGCTCTGCTGCCAGACCTCGCAGCCGCTGTCGGCGCGCGCCATGGCGACGAACTCGGCGCAGCCATCCAGGCCGATGGCCTCGTGACCCATACCGCTGAAGGTGCGCAGGTCACGCCCCGGCCCGCAGCCGAAGTCGAGGATGCGCCCGGGTTTGTCACCCTCGATATGGCGCAGCAGGGCGGCGATGTTCTGGCTCACGTCATGGTCGCGCGTGCCCTCGCGAAAGTCCTCGGCGCAACCCTGGTAATGGGCCAGGGTCAGGGCGCTGATCTGGGCGAGTTCGTCGGGGCTCAGGGGCATGGTGAGGGTTCCGAAAAAGGGCAAATATGCAGGCGTTTGGACAAGGCTACCAAAGTCGTCTACCGAGGTGTCTTAGCGCGCTGTTCCCGGTAGGAGCGGCTTCAGCCGCGATAGAAGGGCTCGCCGCTAAAGCGCCTCCCACCCGAGCGAGGCCTGAACCATACCCCCACCGCCGCACGGAACGTTGGAGGGGCTTCAGCCGCGACTGCACAATATCTGTCGATGCTGCCCGAAATATTTCCACTACCACCACGCAATGGAGCAACCTGCGCAACAGCCTGTTCCCGCGTTTGCCCCGTGGCGGCGCCATGCCGTAGATTGGCCGGCCCACCTCGACCGGAACTGCCCGGTCATGCCTCGAGGTTCGCGTCGTGCCTGCTGCCGTTCCCGCTTCCGTCTACCGCCTTCCCGGCTTCCTGCCGTTTCTCGTCGCCCGCGTCGTGGTGGTGTTCGCCGTGCAGATCCAGGCCATCGTGGTGGCCTGGCAGGTCTATGACCTGACACGCGATCCGCTGTCGCTGGCCTATGTCGGCCTGGCCCAGTTCATCCCCATGCTGCTGCTGTTGATGCCGGCCGGTGACCTGATCGACCGCTTCGATCGCAAGCTGATCCTCATGCTCAGCTGGCTGGTTGAGGGCGTGTGCGCCGCCGCGCTGCTGTGGCTGTCGCTGAGCGAGGCGGCGGTCAGTTGGTACTACGCGGTGCTGGTGCTCTACGGCTGCGGCCGCGCCTTCACCGGGCCGGCGCTGTCCAGCCTGCTGCCGCAGATCGTGCCGCGCGAGCGCCTGGCTGCAGCCATCGCCGCCAACAGCATGATCATGCGCGGTGCGACCATCTCCGGCCCGGTGCTGGGCGGCGGCCTGTATGCCATCGGTGGCGGCGGTTTGACCTACTCGGTGTGCCTGGTGTGCTTCCTCGTCGGGACCGCGCTGCTGCCGCTGGTGCCGGTGCGCTACGCGGAGAAGATGCAGGCGCTGGAAGCTACCGCCTGGGCGCGGTTCACCGCCGGTATCCATTTCATCCGCACGCGGCCGATCATCCTCGGCACCATCTCGCTGGACCTGTTCGCCGTGCTGCTCGGCGGCGTGGTGGCGCTGCTGCCGATCTACGCCCAGGAGGTGCTGGAGGTGGGGCCGACGGGCCTGGGCCTGCTGCGCAGCGCCATGGCCATCGGCGAGGTATCGGTCGGCCTGTACCTGAGCATGAAACCCTTCAACCGCCATGTCGGCCTGGTGATGTTCGCCGCGGTGGCGCTGTTCGGCGTGGCCAACCTGGTGTTCGCCCTGTCCAGCCTGTTCTGGCTGTCGTTCGCCGCGCTGGTGGTGGCTGGCGGTGCGGACATGGTGAGCATGTACATCCGCTCATCCCTGGTGCAGTTCTCCACCCCGGACGCCATGCGCGGCCGGGTCAACGCGGTGAACATGCTGTTCATCGGCTCGTCCAACGAATTGGGCGAATTCCGCGCTGGCACCAGCGCTGCCTGGTTCGGCGTGGTGCCGGCGGCGCTGATCGGCTGCGCCTGCACCCTGGCGGTGACCGGCGGCTGGATGCTCGGCTTCAAGAGCCTGCGCAGGGTCGACCGCTTCGAGGATGCCTCGCCGAACAAGGCGGCCTGAGCGCTGGTGTCGCAGCTTGACGTGGTGCACACGGTGTTCAGCCGGGAGACATAGGTAACGGGTGTCGGGAGACATAGGTAACGCATTT
>VFQR01001242.1_pt1 | contig 20889 bp, 27 predicted proteins | sample 3512321 | NCBI WGS metagenome assembly VFQR01 (sample SAMN10412374, study PRJNA504923) | tailings metagenome | isolation source: Relicate 3 Philex TSF1 revegetated site | place: Philippines: Tuba, Benguet | collected 2017-08-29 | reverse complement strand
AGCGACGATGCCGAGCGGCGCTTTAAGCAGATCACGGTCGCCCTGCCGGACAAGGCAGAACTGTTTCATACGATACGCACAGATGATCCGACAGGCATCGAAGCCTACTGGCACAGGCGGTTCGCAGAGCGGCGCGCGAACGGCGAATGGTTTAAGCTTTCGGCGCAGGATGTAGCCGCGTTCAAGAAGCGCAAGTTCCAATGAAAAAGCCGCGCCGGGAGAGCGGCGCGGCTTTTCATTTGATGTAGCGCGGCACCTACCGAACGCGCGGCTTGTTCGACATCGCGAAGAACTCATCGTTCGAAATCGCCGGGAGTTTTGATGCCGTGGCTTCCACGCCGCCCGGCAGGACCACAATCTCTGCTTCCTGTTCAAAGTAGGCGACGACAAGCTGTTTATGCACGGTCCCTCGTGCGAGCCACGCATCGCTGGGGCTGGCGCGATACGCGAACCACTTGGCCATGTCTTCACAGAGCGTCCACGACAAGGCTTCAGAAGACCTGAATGGACCGGACGTTCCGCGATAGACCGGGACGCTTTCGGGCAGCTTGGCAAATCGCTTGCGCTCTTTGAGCGTCATCAGGTGCTCTTTGCCGGGACGGCTGTCTCGGAACAGCGCGATCCATAGATTCAAGTCTTGAGACGGATACCTCTGGTCGATCCACGCCTCGCGAACGACGGCCCAATAGCTGGCGTTGTCCAAGCGGCTTCCGAGTAGTCGCGGTGCCTGCCAAAGGGCATCAACCCTGAACGGCCGGGCGTGCAGGAACACGTAGCCGCGCAAGTCGTTAGCCGCGACAAGCTCCTTCGCGCGCTGCTCGCATTCGACATGCCACTTGCACGTCGCATCAGCATTGGACGGAGTGAGCAGCCCGTTGTGGTAGGGCGCGTTCAGCCAAACGAGGCCGAGCCCCTTGTTTAGCCCAACAAATTTGCGAAGTGCCGGGATGAGGGCGCGTTTTGCTGCCGCGACGTTCTCGAAACGATCCGGCTGGTCTGGAATATCATTCATGGAGTGGTCCTCGCGTCAGAGTGCAGAGGACGCCCAATATTCACACGTTCGCTCGAAATAAAATAGGATTCTGTAGGACCTTCGGCATCATGAGTTGTCCTATCGGCTCCGAACAGAACGAAGTGATCCTTCAGCGGCCTATCGCTGGTGACAGCCGCATCGCCGGAGACGGGATCGACGGTGACCATGAGCCGGCCCGCGCCGACATGCTGGGCCTCGTAAGCTTCAAGGCTGGGATGGGCGAGCCGGCGTGTGACGGTGACCGACTCCCGGAGAAGGGCGTGGTCGTTGAAGTCGATGAGTTGGAAGTGCATGTGATCCCCCTTGGATGAATGTCGGGGGATTCTGAACCATGGCGATCCAGCTAACCAATTCATTTTGCTGAAGAAATAACGCGTTACTTACTTCTGGTCATTGAAGGGTGCAACGCGCGTGCGCCGCAACTCCCGATGTGCAAATCTGTGAGCAGAGTTCACACGGGAGAGGCGCATGCTCGAAGCATTTCTCTATGTTGTCGTATTCACCACAAAAGACCCGGCCCGGCAGTTCCCGAACGATACATTCACGCGCCCGGCGGTGCTTGAGAGGGTGCTGTCGCACTCGGATTGCTGGGCCGCTGCTCACGCGGCTCGCGAGCGATGGGTAGGGAAGCCCGACGCCGCAGCGCCCAATCAAATCGTTACGGATGTCTATGCGACTTGCGTGCCTGTAAACGTGCGGACACTAAGCAACCTCGTTGACTCGTATGCGATCTATGCCCGCTCACAGTGAAACTTCATCAGCGCTTCCCGGTCGCGAGCATACATGGCCTCCGCGCGCTTCTTGATCGGGGCGGAGGCGTAGGTCGCGCTCTGGCCCGTGCGCTCTTCAAGCGAGGCGGTCTTCCGGGTGCAGTAGCTAGCCCACTCGCCGGAGAGGTAGGAAGGCCCGCCAAGCCAAGCTTGGTGTTCCTGGCCCTGCTTGTGCTGCCAGCGCCCGCCTGCCCGCTGTAGGGCTTCCTTGGCCTTCTGGTGCTCGTTGTCGCTGATGGCGAGCCCGCCCTGAATGTGAAGGCGGCCGTCTTCGGTTTCGTCCAGCGCGCACCAGAAGGGAACGTCGTGACCGAAGGCCCGCTTCAGCTCGTTGCGGATGCGGTCCTTCAGGACACAGAACAGGCCCCGGCGCGACTTTGCTGCCTTGGCGATGAGGTCGGGATTGAAGTTGACCCGGAAGGCGACGCCACCATCCTTTGAGACCGCCTGATGCCACCATGGGGCCTTGAGGACGAAGGTCGCCTTCTCCCACACCGGGGGCGTGCGCCAGCGTGGGTATTGCCGCGCAAGCTCTCGCCTCACCGAAGGCATGGATGCGTAACGGGCTCGCACCTGTTGGATGCGGGATAGGAGGGTCCGGTCTTGGGGAGTGAGGGTGGGGTTGGGGTTCAGGGTGTGGGTGGGGTTTTGCCTAAGTGAAGCAGCGCGAATTTCGCGAAGCTCGCGCTGATGAGGCAGGTTGCGGAAATGACGAAGAGATTTGCCGTCGCGGAAGCGGTCGCGACGGGTGTCCCTTTTGTCAATTTCGGACAGCTTTGTGCCGGCAGTCGAGACGGAATGCGGGCGGGCGGAGGCGAGTTTTGCTATAGTGATCATCGTTACAAGCAGACTGGCATTTGCCGGCCCGCGTGGCCTTTCGAGGGGGCCACGCGGGTTCTTTTCTTTTGGGAGGGCTATCATAGCATAGCGGCCGTCAACGCGTCGCTTTTGTTTCTTCATCAATCATGAGGCCGTTAGCGCTACGCGGCAGATTCGACCCCTCGCAATCGCACCCCAATACCATAAGTCCACCGAACTGCGGTTTGGCAAATACTGTTTCGACGAGGGTCGTGGAATCGAACGTGCCTTTGAAAAAGCATTTGTTGAAGCGTGCCTTATTCATATTCACTTGTTTGAAATCTACGTCCTCAAATCGCACTTCAAACAATCTAGCGCCTGCTAAGTTCATACTCCTAATGATCACATTGCTAAACGTCATGCGAAAAAAGGACGCTTTACGAAAATCGACTCTTCGTAGCGACATTCGGCTTATATCTGCACTGTGCCATCTTGTTTTGACTAAACGAGACCCATCAAGCACGAGGAGATCAATATTTTTGTTCTGGCTCGTGATGAGCTGATCGGCTGATCGTCGATTTAGCACGCTCACAGCAGCGACAATGTCAGAGCGGGGCTCTCGCTCATCTTCAGCGCCAATACGCCGGCCGGATTCGTCGAGCCACGACTGCTCACGTATATATCCCGTTATGATCTCTAGAACCGGAATATTAAAATCGGGGTTATCGTGGGCAATTTTGCCAAGTGTGTAAATCGCACCCTTGCGCAGTTCAATGTTCGGTATAATTTCGTCTCGTAAAACTTCAACGCCCTCTTCGTCTTCTCCGGCGGCTTCGAATTCATTGAGCTTGTGCTGGCGGGTAGCCCCGAGCATTTCCACGGCTGAGAGGAAAGTGCTATTGGCGTTGTTTAAACGGTCAAGTTCTTGTTTAGAAAGGGCGATTTCCGCTTGTCGAAGCGATGCCCGCGCATTATCCAGAGCTGCCCGTCCCGCCCAATGGCCCACAATTAGCCTCCAAATTAGGAACGGCGCACCAACAATGATGATGAGGGCGGGAAGCAAAATCTTTGCAGCTTCTTGGCCACGTGGCGAATTCTCCAAAGAGACAAAATAGAAGTGCCCAATGGACGATATTAGGAATCCGACTGCGGTGGCGTAAAATATAAAAACAACGAAGTATACAAATGCTGCCCCTCCCGAAGGCGGCCATTTAATCCAGTCCCAGAAAGCCTCCCAATTGAATACGCGCCAGCTTGGCCAGTGATTGTCATTGCGCATGCTTCGCCCCCTACGGGAATGGAAGCACAGTCACAACTTGCAAGTCCACATGAATTCGGCTTGGGCGCCTAGCGTTGCCCGTGGTGTTTAGCGTGTTAGCGTCGGATCGTTTCGAAGAACCCGCCGGGCCGCGCAGCCTTACGCATCTCATCCATCGCCACGATTCGCATCTTGGCTTCAAGGGTCGCGCCCATGCGGTCGGCAAGGTCTTGGTTCTGCTTGGGGTCGCCGCCCTGAGCATTCACGGTCGCAGTGATAACCGGCGCGAAGGTCATCGACGGCCCAGCCGACGAAGCAACAGCGCCAGACGGGATCGCGGGAATTGCTGGCGTCGGGATCGGTCCCACGCGCCCGCCATCGGCGAAGCCCGGTAGCTTCCCCTTGTTGATCGCGTCTAACAGCGGAAGGTGTTGAGCGGTCGCCCTGGCATTGACCACATACTCGCCGTCAGAGACGCGGGCGAGGATGCTGTCTGAGCGGCCCGTGCCGGGGCCGCGCACCTGTCCGCCATCGGCGAAGCCAAGCAGCTTGCCAAAGCCGGCAGTGAGAGAGGCGAAGATGCCGCCGCCACCAGCGGGCTTGAAGAGTGAGTCGAACAGGCCGTTCAGGGCGAGATTGGCGAGGCGCTTGCCGATGTTGAGAAGCGCCTGATCCCAGCGCTTCGTGCCCATCACGACATCGATTAGTTCGGTCTTGCTGGTTGAGTAGAACTCTTCGGCCGCTTGCCGGGCGCGGTCATGACCTTCGGTGACGCGGCGAAGGGCGTCCGCCTGCTTGCCGTATTCCGCCGAAACGGTTGCGATGGTGCTGCGCTGTGCTTCGCTGAGCTGGATGGTCCGCCAGTTCGCGTCGCCGTTCTGCCGAGCCGTGTCCTGAATGCGCCGGAGCGTCTGCTGCTCAAGCTCAAGCGCCATACGGCGGCGCTCTTGCTCTTCGTAGGACTTGCCGACCGTCTGGGTTTCCAGCAGCAGCGCGGCCGTGCGGTCGCGGATCGCCTGAATGTCGCGGGCAAAGGCATCATCGACCGTGCGGCGCTGGCGCGTTGATCCGCTCTTATCCTCAGCGGTGCGGCGATCCTCAGCGGCAATCTGTTCGCGGGCCTGCCGGCGCGCGTCCTCAAGCGTGACAGAGCCGCCAGCGTCCGTCGCCTTCTTGCGGATAGCCGCAATAGCGTCCGTTAGACGTAGTTCTTCCGTCGACTGGCGATTGCGCAGGGAGGCTTGCTCGCCAAGCTGCCGGCCGATGCGCAGCATGTCGTCATAGGCGCGCATTGAAGCGTCTTCGGACGTGCGGCGGTTCGGCAGCGCACCGGGAGCGCCAACGGCAGCGAGCTGATTGTTCAGGCCGGCAACGGCAAGGGTCGCCGAACGGATATCCCCGATGAGCGCCTGAATGCGGTCGCTGATCGGCTTGAAGTTCGGGACAGCCGCGCCAAGGTTGCGGAAGGCGCGCTGAGCGTCATCGGCGGTGATCGTGCCGTCCTTCAGGCCGCGCACCAGCGCTTCAAGCTGGGATCGCTGCTCAGCGCTGAACATTGTCGCCAGCGAACCCGCTGTCGCCCGCTGGATGTAGCGCTCAATCTGGTCGATGGCCTCGCTGATCGCGCGCCGGCCTGCGCTGATGCCCTCGCCAAGGCGAATGCGCTGTGTTTCGAGCAGTCGCTGGTTGAGGTCGGTAACTGCCGGCGCGGCCTTGCGCGCCTCGTCATCGATCTTGCGAAGCTCTTCTTGGAAGGTTCGCGCGCCTGCGCTCGCTTGAGCTGAAGACGTGCCGAACACGGCGAGCGCTCCGACGACAACGGATCCGATGAGGAAACCAACGGGACCAGCTGCGCGGGCGATGCCGCCGAAGGCCGCCGCGACGCCTGCGGCCGATCCAGCCGCGCGCAAAGCGCCGACGAAGTTCATGAGCGCCATGGTGCCGAGGCCAAGGCTCGCGATCATCGGGACGATGGCGCGACCAACGAGGCCCGCCGCAACCACGGCCGCGACCTTCAGGACGATATCCGCCGTGGTGTTGAAGTTGTCGGCGAGCGCGTTCAGGCCCTTTACCAGACGCTGGGTTGCGCCAAGGCTCTCATCCGCCTCGCCGATGTAGCGCGTGAGGGCGTTGCCGATCTTCGTGTATGCCTGCCCAATGGTTTGAGACGAGTTGGCCGCCATGCGCTCAATCGTCGGCAAGCCTTTTAGGAAGGCCTGAAAGAAGTCGCGATTGCTGACCGCGCCGTCATTGACCAGCGTTTTCAGCTTCGAAACTGAACCGCCCGCAGCGTCTAGACCAGCGGCAACGGCCTGAAGGATCGGGCGTGCGCCCTCGTTGATCGAATTGAACTCTTCAGCTTGCACTTTTGCGGAGCCGAGGGCCTGTCCAAGCTGAAGCAGCGCGCCGCTGGCTTGAGTGGCGTCGGTGCCGGCAACCTTCAGTGCGACGGCGATGCCATCGGTGAACTTGATCAAGTCGCCCTGGCTTGCACCCAGCTCGCCAGAGGCTTGCGCGGCGCGGCCGTAGAGCGTTGTCAATGCCGACAAGGGCGCGGCATTGCGCTGGGCTGAGGCGAACAGCTCGTTGAGGATCGCCGCCTGTTGGACGCCGGTCACGCCTGCGACGGCGAGAGAGTTTTTCGCGGCGGTCCAAGCGTCGGCATATTTCAGCACCTCACGGGTGCTAAGCGCAGCGCCGATGCCGGTGAGCGGCGCGATGAGGCTGCGGCCCAACGATGAGCTGATGCTATCGAGGTTCTGCTTGCCGCGCCGGAAGCGGGCTTCAATCGAATCCCAGCTCGTCCTGCCGGCCCGATCCGCCTGCTTCAGCTTTCGTTCGAACTCGGTCATCCGCAGTTCGAACGCGACCCACAATCTTTCGTCGTCGTTAGCCATTACTCACGCTCAGGACCAAACAAGGGATTCAAAAGGGATGTCGTCGCGCTCAAAAATCGAGCGCGGTTTGCTGCCGCCGAAATGGGCGCGATAGACGGCCATCGAAGTTGCCACCGCTCCATCGATCCGGTCGCGGCTCTTGCCCTTGTGAAAGCCAAGGTTGCCGTTGCGATCTGTCGTGGTCGCAACGTTCTCGAAATTCCAGCGGAGCACGGGATGACCGCCATGCCGGAGCTTTCGGGCGATGATGGCCCGCTCAAGCTCCTTGATCGCGGGGGCGGTGATGCGCCAGTCCTGCCCCATCTCGACGGCGGGCAAACCACGCTTCAGCAAACTCGAAATCATCTGCCGGGCAAGGTGAGGGTCGAACGCGATTTCCTGAACGCTGAAGCGCTCGCAAAGCTCAACGAGTTTGGCTTCAACGCGGTCATAGTCGACCACGGTGCCCGGCGTGGCTTCGATAAAGCCCTGTTCAGCCCATAGCGGATACGGCACGCCATCCTTGTCGGCGCGTGTGCGCAGATTGTCGCCGGGACAGAAGAACCACGGATGCACGATGAAGCCGCCATCCTCGTCACGCCATGCGGCGACAATGGCGGTCAGGTCGCGGTTGGAAGAGAGGTCAACGGCGAGCCAGCACGGGCGGCCTTCTAGGGCCTCTAGGTCCACCGAACCGGCACCCTCGTCATAGATGGCCATGTCCACGAAGGGATCGGTCGAATGGTCGAGCCAGATGTTCAGGACGAGTTGTCGGAACTCTTCGCGATCCGGCGGGCGGTGTTCTGCCTCGCGTGCATTCTGACGAAGGCCGGGAAGGTCGGGATAGCCGTATCGCAGGCCCGGATTGACCATCTGCCAGATGGCTTCGTCCCGCCAATCGCAGTTTCTTGGGGCCTCAAATAGGATTGGCAGGGTTGCCGGATCATCGATCTCGCCCAAGGCGACGCGGCGGGCATAGTCGTATTGCTGGAAGGCGATGTTCTGATGCCCTCGCCCGGCGGTCGTGATGATGACGTTGAGCGTTCCCGGCGTCTTGATGAGACCAGTCTTCAGCGCCTCCCAAAGATCGCGCTTCTTCCACTTGTGCAACTCGTCGGCGAGCACGAATGCCGGTGTGCGGCCGTGCTGGGTCGCGCCGTCTGCGGAGACGGCCTCTAGCCACGCTCCATTTCGCTTGTTGCTAATGCGGTTGCGGTAGTCAGCAATGTCCACCAGACGCTCAAGGCGGGCATCTTGACGGATGAGGTTCGCGGCTTCTTCGAATGCAACACGCGCCTGCTTTTGATCGGTCGCGGCGCAGATAACCTGCCCGCCGATTTCCTTCTCGGGGCCGATGGTGTGCAGAAGCGTGAGCGCGGCACCTAAAGAAGTCTTTCGATTGCCGCGAGGCATCATCAGGAAGACGTTTCTGATGATGCGCGTGCCATCTTCATGACGTGGCCCGTAGATGCGCCGAACCATCCGTTCGAAGGGCGGATCTAGGACGTAGGGACGGCCCGGCAGCTTCGATTTCGGATGGCGCAGATTGCGGATGAAATTGACCGCGCGCTCGCCATAGCCGAAGGGGTCGGGAATGGGCGATTTGTCAAAAACCCAGCTTGGATAGGTCTTGGGCCGCTTCATCAGTCTAGGAATTCCAAGTCGTCTTCATCGCCGCGCATGGCAGGGCGCGAACGACTTGCCGGGGTCAGGCCAAGCTCAGCGGCGAGCTGCTTCGCCAGTGTCATCGCGTCGTGCTGGATTGCGACCGCCGGATGCTTCCGGTTGCCCAGCGTCGGGCCGTCTTTCGCGATGATCCGCTGACACTCCCAAATGCGGCCGATGGCCGTGCAGTAGGATTCCAACATGCCAACGTCGGCTTCTCTGATGGTGCCGCGCTTGTTCAAAGCGGGCACGACCCGACGCCATTCCAGCTTCGCGTCCTTCGACAGCCGGGCCGGAGGCGTTGCTGGGATTTCAAATGCACCGGCATCGGGCAGAATCGTGGGCTTGCGGCCGCGTCCCATCACACGGCCCCATCAAGCTCAGTCTGGATTTCAATGGCCCAACGGCGGCCAAGCTCTGTGAAGCCCTTCACGATGTAGGCGAAGCCGCCGAAGACGATACGATCCTCAAGCCGCACGTCCTCGCGGAACCATGTGCGGAAGGTGACAGGGCGCTTCACAGCCTTGCCCTTCTCCTTCTGGATTTCCTCAACCGGGAGCCGAACGACTTCGGCGCGAAGCGTGGCGAGCGTGGCCCAAGCGGGCGTGCGCTTGCCGGCTGCGCTCATGGTGGCGGTGTTGCGCTCAAGGCGAATGGTGGAATTCAGATGACCAGCGCGGAGCATTAGGACGCCTGTAGAATCGCATCGACGGACAGCACGCCGGCAACTCCGCCGTGCTCGTCTTGGTCGCGGTAGAAATTGGCGCGGATGACGGTGATGCCGTGGACGTAAAAGCCGTCAGCGGCCCAAGGCGCTTCCTTCAGCGCCTCGCGCACCGCATGGGCGATGAGCTTCACGTCTTCGGTCGCGTCCTTCTCTCCCCAAATGTGGATGTCGAGAAACACGCGCTCGTGCCATGAGCGATCTTCGGCAGAGTAGGTCGCGCTGCCTTCGCCGAGGATGATGGCGGGCAGGTTTTCGGTGTTCCATTCGCCATCGAAGATGCGCTCCGGCGGCACCAAGGCGGTGACGGCGGAATCGCTGATCAGGCGGGCACGGATGGCCCGCTGAATCGCAAGGGTCGGTTCCATTAGCTGCCCCAACCCTCGCGGATGGCCTTGCGCATTTCGCGCTTAATGCGGCCAAGAGCGCGCCGTCTAAGCGTGCGAACGGCAGGCCAGAAGAAGCGCCGGGGAGCGGCCTTTCGCGTGCCGTGCTCGACAAGGTGGGCGTAGCGAACATCGGTATTGCCGGCAGTGATCGCTACAGCGTTGATCGGCACAACGCGCGATCCGCCTGGCTGGCTGTAAGGCGGTGTTGCGTATCCACCGGGCGTGATGACGATGCTCCTTTTCAGGTCGCCGTCATCGACTGGTGCGAGCCGCTGCATGAGGTCTTGCACCTCTTCCGCCGACTTCATCAGCGTCGGCTGCATCCGCTGGCGAAGGCGCTCAGGAATGGCGTTGATTTTGCGGCTGATGCGGTCCCACTGGCTCATCAGAACACCCATCGCTTGAACGGGCGAATGAGGTTCATGGCTTCGGCCGGAACAGCCCTCGGGGTGAAGCTGTCATGGATGCCTTCGCGCATGTGGAACAGGTGCGCGGCGGTCATCCGCACGGCCTCAAGCAGCGGTGCCGGAACATCATCCATGTCCGCGAAGACCTCGCCGACATGCTGCTCGACCATGGCCTGAGCGACGGCGATTTTCTCGCCGATCATGGCGTCGTTCGTGTCGTCGGTGATGTTCAGGTGCGCCTTCATGGAGGCGAGCGAAACGGTCATTCTGAAAAACCTGAATTAGACGCACTCTTGCGCGCACCTCCCCCCGCCGGTCCCCGACGCCTGCTCGAAAGTTTTGACCGTCCCCGGGGCCTGCCGACCCCAGTTCCCAGAGGTCGCATCAGGGCTTCTTCAAGGGACGCTCCCTTCTTCAGGCGATAGCGAAGCGTTCGGATGTCGAGACCACCAGCAGCAGCGAAGTTGCGGAGCGTGTTGATGAAGCCAAAGGCTTCGTATGCCTTTGCGTTGCCGAGCATGTCGCTTGCGATCATTGAGAACTTAGTCATTGCGTTGTTCCTCGCTCTGCTTGGGTCCAGAGTGGCAAGGCACACAGAGGGGTTGCCAGTTGGATCGGGACCAGAAGAGCTTCAGGTCGCCGCGATGAGGGGTGATGTGATCCACGACCTTTGCGGGGGCACCGCACCGGGCACAGGTCGGATGAGCGGTGAGGAAGGCGATGCGCGCCTGTTCCCATTTGCTGGTGTAACCACGCTCGCGGGCTGAGGGGCGCGTGGCATCGTGGCGTGCCTTGCGCTCGCGGTCAGATGCCTTGCGGCATTCGCAGCGGGTGCCGTGGGGCACGACCTTGCCGCATGCGCAGATGAAGGGGGCGAGGAACGGCATGGCTATGCAGCTCCCGCCCTGCGCTCAGCGGACTTCTGCTTGAGAAAGGCGATGGCCTGTTCCGTGCCGATGTCCTGCGGCGGTGCCTTGGCCTTGCGGCGAGACATGGCCTTGAGCGTGGCGATGCCCTCATGGTCAACCGTGTCGTCATAGGCGCTGATGGGAGCAGGCTCGCTGCCCTCGCCGTCTTCCTTGCGCCCCCAGATGGCTTGCTGCTTCTCAACCCAGCCTTCGCGGGCCTCGAGGATTTCGACGGCGGTAGCGTTCCATGCAGCGTCGCGGTCCCAATGCAGGAAGCCGGTCGCGATGCGGTAGAGCTGGCCGATGTGCTCTTCGAAGCTGATCGGCTTGCCAGCCGCGGCGTGATCGCCCTCTGCCTTGTCATCAAGGCCAAGCATCGCCATTGCGCATTCGAGGCACGGGGCCTGAAGCGTGGCGAGGATCGTGTTGACTGGAAGGCGCTTGCCCTTGCCGATTAGCGAGGACATGAGCCGCGTCCGGTCGGACGTTCGCTCAGAGCATTCCATGACGACAAGGCCGATGGCCTTGAGCGATCCCTGCATAAGGGCGGTCAGAAGGTGATGCAGGCCGTCGTATTCACGATGAAGGCGCAATGCAGCCCTCAGCGTCGGGCGGATGAACACCCGGCGCTGTTCGAACTCAATCTTGAACTCGATGGGCCGCATATCGTCACGCCACAGGGCGGGCGTGGGCGTTGCCCATCAGAGCGAAAGCCGCGATGGGAGCTGAGCCGCTGTTGCCGGTCGGGGTCAGCGTCAGGCGCGTGTAGCGCTTGTTGCCGACATAGCCGAGCTTTCGGCTCTCGCCGTCGTCGGCATAGTTGAACCCGGCAGCGGCCTCGGTGCCGATCAGATCCTTGTCGGCAACGGTGGTGAAGCCCGAACCTGCTTCGTCGCTCTCTTCCAAGAGCGCAGCGAAGGTAGCGTCCGCATCGGCGAGCGTGCCGGTGAGGATGCCATAGGTGAGGCTTTCGAATCCGAGACGGTCGATGACCGTCCCGACGATGGCGGTGTTGTCGCTGAAGACAGCCGGCGCGATGACCGGGCGAATGGCGACGTTGTTGGCGAAGTCACGCATTGGGATAGGCCTCCTTACGCGGCCGCGATCTTGAGGAACTTGAGGGCATTGAAATCGACCGCGCCGCCACCAACGCGCCGGTAGCAGTAGAAGATCGTGTTGGGCTTGGCGGTGAGATTGTCGCGCACGAAGCGCACGCCATGGCGGTCCACGATGCAGTAGGCCTGCTTCCAATCGGCGAGCGCGATCGGCAGCGCGTCCGCGCCGATGCCGGGCATCTGGTCATCGAAATCGACAGGGAAGCCGAGCAGCCGATCCGGCTGGCCTTCCTGAAGGCCGGGCTGCCAGATGAAGTGCTTCATGTCGTCCTTCACCTGCCGGATTCGCACGGCGGTTTCGCGCGACATGAGCCAGCGGGCGTTCGCGCGGTAGGGAACGCGAAGCGTAAGCGAGAGCTTCACCAGTGCGTCGGCGAGCTGCACGTCGGTAGGGGCCGAAGCGTGCCCGGCAGCGACGTGCTGCCACTTGCCCCATTCGCGGGTGAAGTCGGCAGTCGCGGCCGTCTCGTAGGTCAGGAAGCCGCGCGGGCGATCATCACCAGCGCCACTGGCGAAGGCGACGCCTTCGGTGCGGGCGAAGTGATCGCCGATCTTGCCTTCAAGCCACGCGCCGACATCGAGATTCGCGTCGTCCAGCAGCTTCTGGGTGACGCGGGGAGCCGCGTAGCCCTCATGCACGGGGATGGTGACCTTGCGCAGCGACGGGCTATCCGTCTCCGGGCGCTCGTCGCTCTCGCCCACCCAGCCGCTCGTCACGTCGGACGTATCGACGAGGATTTCGTAGCTGTCGGTGCTGATGGCGACAGACGAGGCAAGCGAGCGCAGAGGGCTCACGTCGCGGGCGATGGTGCGGATGCCGGATTCCAGCGTCGGCATGACGAGGTAGCCGCCAGCGGGATCGGAGCCGACGAAGTTGGACTTGATCTCGACATCGGAGCCGGTGCGCACGAAGTCTGCGAGCGCCTTGCGTTCGATGGTGGCCGCGTCGGCGTCGTCCTGGCCCTTCGTGATGAGACCGGGACGGGCGAGCTTGGCTTCGATCTTGTCGAGACGGTCGCCGAACTTCGCGTTGTCGGCGCTCTTCGTTTCGAGCTTCGTGGTCAGCTCTGCGAGCTGCTTGGTGAGGACGGACAGGTCAGGCGAGCCATCGCCGTCGTCCTTCAGTTCCAGCGCGCCAACATCGACGCGGGCATGGGCAGTCATGGGGCAGTTTCCTTTGTTACGAGAGCGCCCTGATGGCGCGGTCCAGCATTTCGGAGAGGGCCGAAAGCTCGTCCTTCGCGCTGGTGATCCGGGCGCGGGGATGGGAGGGATTGGGAACGACGCTGATCTCAACGAGGTCGAGCGCACTGATGACGCGGTTGGAGCCACGCCGGCTGGCTTCCTTCGTCCTGAAGCCAATGCTGAGGCCGGAGACGAGACCGCTCTGGATCATGCCGCGAACAGCCTTGGCGCGGTCGCTTTCCTGAACGAACAGACGGCCCTTCACCTCAAGGCCGGTGTCCGTCTGCTTCACTTCATTCCAGAGCCCTACGGGCTGAGAAACGTCGTGCTTGAAGAGCATCGGAAGGTCTTCGGTGACGACGGTCACCGCGCCCTTCGTAATGATGTCGCCGACGCGATCCGGCGTGGCCCAAAGCCAAGCCGCGCCGCTGATCGTTCCCTTCTCATCGACCGCAATGGTCGATTTGATCTCAAGCCGTTCCACGCTGCGCCTCCCTGCGGATAGCAGCGCCAAGCAGCTCGTTGTGCGGGAAGCCGAACTGATCGGCAGGCGGCAGCGGCATGAGGCTGTTCCGCGCCCGCTGAAGCAGTTCGCCAGCGCGGACCATGCGCCGGTTCAGGGAACGGTGAAGCAGCTCTTCGTCAGTCAGCGTATCGAGGTCGAGCACTGCGACCTTTCGCGTGTCATGGCTGTTCATGGGCGACATCCTCCGAAGCAGATTGGTCAACGGGCGCAGCGCCGACATCGGCGGCGGTGCCAAAGAAGAGCGCGTCCATGATGGGCAGTGCGACGGCCAGCGCTTCGCTGATCGGGCGGGGCTTGGCGTAGGCATCGACAAGCCCGGCTGAGGCCTTCGCGTCCTCGCCGCCGCCGATCAGGCCAAGGCGGATGATTTCGAGAAGGTCGGCGTGCTGATAGTGGCGGTCGAGAAGGCGCTGATAGATCGCGCCAATGCCGGAACCGAGCTTGCGTTCAAGCTCAACGATGAGTTCGGGCGGAATCGCGAAGACGCGCTCCCGGTCACCGAAGAAGGCACGGTGCGAAAGATCAGTCATTGGCGGGCTTTGCGTCGGGTTTGCCGAGTGATGCGACGGCGACGTTGCGATTGGCGAACAGGTCGCCGCCCTCGTAGGGCGCGCGGTTTTCCATCGCGCGGGCCTCATTGGGATTCATGATGCAGTTCGATACGGCGATGCCGTAAGCCTGCATGCGGGCGATGGTGTCGCCCTTCAGGAAGTCGTCCAGAAGGAACTCTGCTTCGAACTCGTCGCGCTCATCCTCGCGGAACAGCTTAAGGGCAACCTGCCCCTCCCATTCGGAGAGCCATGGGCGAAGCGTGAAATCCACGAAGTCGCGGCGCTGATGCTCAGAGTTACGCCATGTCGCGCGGCCGAACTCCATGAGGAAAATCGGCGGGATGCGGAAGTGCCGGCCGATGTCGATGACGAGGCGATTCCAAAGCTCCACGGTCTGAGAGTCGACGTGGGACATGGAGATAGGAACGAAGGTGGCATCGCCATTCATTGGCGTGATGCCACCGGAATTTTCGCCAGCGTTGTTCGCCAGCCAAGCGGCTTTCGCCGTTTCAAGCGCCTTCGGAGCCAGCTCGCCCTTGAAAGAGATGATGCCGGAGGGACGGCCGCCGTTCTTGAACGTGCGGCTGACATGGCCCTCGATAGCCAGAAGCAGGCCGATGGTCTCACGGGCCTGATGCACGATGCTGATGCCGGACGGGGCCTGAATATGGATGATGTCGGCCCGGTCGATTTCGCGCTTCGGCCCCTTGTCCGTTCGCAGGAAGTAGGAGGGCGCGCCGTATTCGTCCGTCTTGATCTCCACACGCGTCGGGATCAGGCGAAGCAGTTCAACGGGACGGCCTTCCACGCGGTTGATGAAGGCAAAGCCGCTGCCCTGAAGCAGCGCGTCTTCGGTGAGCTGTGAACGAAGCGAATTGGCTGGGGTGAACTCGTTCGCCGCGCCATTGAGCAGGCGATAAACGGGATGATCAGTCGCGCGGTCTTTGCCGCCGCCATCCAGCCGGCGGTTGACCGGGAAGGGGAGCTGTCCAACGGCGTCGGCGATTGCGCGAACAGCGCAGCGCACGGGCGGGCAGGTCATCGCCTTCTTTGGCGTAACGGTTGGCCCGGCAGACGATGGCGCTGCCCCGAAAGCTACGAAGTGCCAGTCTTCCGGTGAAGCAAAGGATGAGGGTGCCTTTACTTCAACAGGACGCGAACTGAACACACTCGATAGATAACTGAGCAACGCCATCGAACTGACTGACCAAGATGGCGCATATAGTAATCCAATATTTCAGCCAAGGAAACAAAAGAATTTTGGAATTGGAGTATCCGAAATTGCTATAAACAATGGGTTTGACTGTTTTCTGCGATTTGCAGCGTATTCAAATCTCCAAGTCTTGGTATTGAACGGCTTCAACGAGGCGCTTTCGAACCTCTACGGTCCCTTGAGAAAGCTGCCCGTAGCGTCCGGTTGTCATGCCGAACCTGTCGCCGTGGCCTAGGATGAAGCCAAACTCTTGGTCGAGAAAGCCGGCAGCACGAAGCCGATCTGCGAAGTTGTGGCGAAGGCTATGAAAGGCCGTGCTGTGCGTCTTGATGCCGATGGAGCGCATGTAGCCGTTGAAGAACTTCGATGGCGCGCCGGAGAAGAAGCCGCGTGCGTCAGGCTTGATCTCAGGGAAGAGACGCTTGCCGCCAGAGGCGCGGATAGCGGCGTGATGGTCGAGAAAACCAAGCGCAATGAGCCGGGAATGCACCGGCACTATCCGCTGGGAAGATTCCGTCTTCACGCGCTTCTCATCATCGCCTTCGGCCGTGACCCGCATGACCCATTCACCGTGCATCGTTTCCACGTCTTTGATGAGTAGCTGGGCAATCTCGCCAAGGCGCATCCCGGAGAACAGTCCGATCAAGGGAAGCCAGTAGCGCCAATCGCGGATGGCGACATTGCCCGGCAGATGCTCTGCCTTGTCACCCTGGCATTGCTTGAACAGTGGGCTGGTGAAGAGCCCCTTCAACTGCTCGTCGGTGAACGGGTCGCGCCCGCGCTTGCCGCGATCAACCGACAGATACATTTCATCGGAGAGGATGAGGCCCGGCACGTAGCCGTTGGACGATAGCCAGCGGGCGAAAGGGGCGAGCGCGCTGAGATACTTGTTGACCGTTTTCGGATCGAGGGTAGGGCGCTTCAGCTCTTCGTTCTTCGCGATGGCAGCGGCGAACTTGAGGTCACGTAGCTCTCTCGTTTGCTGGGCCTTCGTTGGGAATGAGAGCAGCTTGTCACGCCAGCGCGCGGCATCGATCCGGCTGAGGCCTTCGATAGGCTTCGTCTCGCCGACGTGCTCAGCGAAGAGCTTCACGATTTGCCGGTTCTGTTTCAGCGTGTCATGTCGGTGCTGACCGCCTTGCTGCTCCTGATAGCGGTCGAAATAGTCCATCAGCCGCTCGCCCGGCGGCGCGGTTCGGGGTGACGAGGCTGGGAGGGGTTGGACGAGTGGATCGGACGACTTGCCGCCCCATTCGCCTTGGTCGCGTTCTGCCGCGCGCTTCAGGGCCTCAAGCTCGCCGCGCTGGATCGCCGATGCGATCCGTCGGAAATCGCGGCTTCCCTTCGGGGCGCTGAGGCCGCGAGTTGCTGCTTCCTTTGCAGCGCTGTCGCGGATGAGCTTCAGCGCCTTGTCGGGATCAGCGCTGCGCAGGTCAGCGAGGCGCGCGTTGCGGGCCGCCTCGTAGCGCTCTCGAATGTCGCGGCGAAGGGCGAACTCTTCGTAGGCGTCATAGTCCTCTTCGCCGAACTCAGCGACCAGCACGCGCCAAAGCTCGTCCAACTCATCATTCGTGGGGAGCCTGTCGCGGAAGCGCTCATCGCGCTCAACGAGCGACTGGTAGCGGGACCAAGCGATGTCCCGGATGTCTGCCTCAGAGGGCGCGCGCGGATGCCGCCTTGCCTCGAACTCATCGAAGATCGCCTTGAGCGCGCCGGGCGCTCTGCGCTTCGCTTCAGCGGGCGAGGGCGTGCCCAAGCTACGCCAAATCTGACCGGAGCCGGGGTAGTGCTGCTTGAGGTCAGCGGGCACGTAAACCCGCACATAGAAGTTAGCCGATCCGGGGCGTTTGAGAGGCTGGGGCAGCTTGGGCATTTGAGGTATTTAGATACCCTCATTGTCAGAATGCAGTAGCAGTAAACAGTAGCAGTCTGACGTAGCAACCCATTGAAAAGACGTCAAGATATTGAATGATAAGACGAAATTCCTCCCATGTGAGAATCCTAGCGACCCAGCCAGTCTCTCGACGCCACGCCCTATCGCGCGCAGATCCTGAAATCGTCGCCCTGCCAGCAGGCGCCGTCGCGGGCCGAGCGGCGGGCGGTGCCCCAGCGCGAATTGATGCCGTCGCGGGTGAGGCCGCGCACCTCGGCGAGGCCGGGCTCGATCACCGAGAGCGTGACGACGGAGATGCCGGGAAATAGGCTGCCGCCGTCGCGCGCGGAGAGCGAGAACGAGCCGTCGCGCCCTTCTGCCTGGAAGTCGCAGGTCCGGTCGAGAACGACACGGCCGGCCTGCTCGATGCGGCAGCCGGCATCGCGGGCAAGGGCCGGAGCCGCCGTGGCGGCGAGCACGAGGGCGGCGAGAAGCGGGCGGTTCATGGGATTGTCCTCAAGGCGGGATCGGGCGAGGCCGGGCGGATGGCCTATGGCGGCCCCGCCGGCATGGCCGTCAACGGTTTCCATATGATTGCGTCAGGCGCACGGCGTCACACGCCCCGGGCGAAACGGTCGAACGCCTCCTGTCCGACGCGCGCTTGCGTCGCGATGCGCTCCGCCAGCAGGCGCGCGGCGGGTCGCATGGTCCCGCGCGGGCGGTCGAGCCAGTAGGAGACCGGGTTCAGCGCCGTGCGGCTGTCGACGGCGCAAAGCCGCCCGCTCGCCACGGCAGCGGCGACCAGCGGGGGGCGGGCGAGCGCCACGCCGAGGCCGTTCATGGCGGCCTCCAGCACCAGGTTATAGTCCTCGAAGCGGCGGTCGGTCGGCTTCGGCCGGTAGTCCAGCCCCCGCTCGGCGAACCATGCGCGCCAGCCTGCGCCGTCGGAATCGTGGATCAGCGGCTCGCGCATCAGCCTTGCGGCGTCGCCCTCGCCGATCCGGCTAGCTTCGGCCGGCGCGGCCACCGGGAAGCACTGTTCCTCGAAAAGCCGCATGGATATCCGCGCCGGATGTCCGCCGCGTCCGCAGCGGATCGCGAGGTCGATGGCCTCGGCATCGAGGTCCTGCTGGCGGTGATCGATGAGCAGCACGGCGCGCAGGGCAGGGGCGGCGGTCTCCAAGGCCTTCAGCCGCGGCATCAGCCAAAGGCCGCTGACGGAGGGTACGGCGGCAAGGCGCACGACGGCGGCGCCACGCGCATCGGTCCAGCGCTCGGCCGTGTCGGCGAGCAGCGCGAAGGCTTCGCCGGTGCGCTGGTAAAGCCGCTGACCCTCGGGGGTGAGGCTCACCCCGCGCGCCCGCCGCTCGAACAGGCGCATGCCGATCCATTGCTCCAGCCGCGCGATCTGCCGCGATACCGCGCCATGGGTGATGTTCAGCGCCGTTGCGGCCGACGAGAAACTGCCGGTCCGGGCCGCCGCCTCGAAGGCGCGCAGCGGATCGAGCGGAGGCAGGTCGATCGAATAGCTGTGATCCATAGTCACAGTTCGCCGTTGAAATGTTCCATTGTCAACAGGGTGCGTGGAGCGCACGGATGGCACCACCGAAACCAGCCATCGCCGGAGCCGCCATGTCCGTCGCGTCCTGCCCCGCTCCCTCCGCCCGCTTCGACCGCACGACCATGCTGGTGCTTGGCGCGACGGTCCTTGCCTGGTCTTCCGCATTCGCGGCGATCCGGGCCGGGCTTACCGGGTTCGGCCCGCTCGAACTCGGCGCCGCGCGCTTCGCGGTCGCCGCCGGCCCGGCGGCGTTGTTCCTTCTGTGGACGCGGCCAGCCCTGCCGCATCGCCGGGAGGCATGGCGCTTCGTCGCCGGCGGGTTTCTCTTCGTGGCGCTCTACACGGTGCTGCTGAACCTCGGCCAGCAGACGGTCTCGGCCGGCCCGGCCGCCTTCATCATCAACGTCAATCCGATCATCACGGCGCTGCTCGCCATGGCGCTGCTCGGCGAGCGCTTCGCGGCGGGAGCCTGGCTCGGCACGGCCCTGTCTCTCGCGGGCGTCGCCGCGCTCGCGCTCGGCGAGGGCAGCGGCATGAGGATCGACGCCGGCGCGCTGCTGATCCTCGGCGCCGCCTTGTGCAACTCGGTGACGGCGGTGATCCAGAAGCCGCTTCTCTCCACGCACGGTCCGCTGACGGTGGCGGCCTGGAACGTCGTCATCGGCACGCTGTTCCTCGTGCCCTTCATGCCGTCGGCGGCAGCGCAGGCGGCCGTTGCTCCGCCCCAGGCGCTGTTCGCGGCGCTCTTCCTCGGCATCGTGCCGAGCCTCATCGGCTATGCGACCTGGACCATGCTGATCGCGCGCATGCCGGTGAGCCGCGCCTCCAACTTCATGTACTGCGTGCCGCCGGTCGCCGTCGTGCTCGGCTTCCTCTGGCTCGGCGAGGTGCCGAACACCTTTGCCATCGCAGGGGGCGTGCTCGCCCTTGCCGGCGTCGCGATAGTCAACCTCGTGCGGACGCGGTGAGCCGGCCTCAGGCTGCGGCGTGGCGCGCGGTCTTCTGCCAATAGTCGACGATCGAGCCGATCATCGCCCGGTAGCCATCGAGCGAAGCCGGCTTGCGGAACATGGCATTGGCGCCGATCTCGTAAGCCTGGTCGACGGATTCCCTGGAATTGTCGCCTGAAATGACGATGACCGGAATGTGCCGCGTCAGTTCGTCCTTGCGCAGGGCCTTGAGGAAATCGAAGCCGTTCATGGCGCCGAGCTTGAGGTCGAGGATGATGATGTCCGGGTCCTCGGCCAGCACGGGATTGTCGCCGGCCTCGCTTTCGAAGTGCAGCCGCGCCAGCGCCTCTTCCGCCGAGGAAAAGGTCTCGAAGCTACAGTCCTCTATCCGCTCCTGGAAGAACTGCACCATGAAGCCGATGTCATGCAGTTCATCGTCGATGATCATGAGGCGCGTCAGTTGCCGCATGGTCCGTCTCCGGATCGCAGGGATGGGGCGTTATGGCTGTGCATGAGTGGCGACTTCAACCTTGCCGCCGTTACCAGACTACGGCGCATGGGGATTGCAGGCAATGGAAGAAAATCCCGCATATTCGGGCGGTTGCGGGTCCGGGTCGGCGTTCTTCGGGTCCTTCGGAACACCGGAACGGGGTTGCCGTTGCAGGGAACTTGGTGATCCCGAGGGATTGTGTTAGCGGTTGTCTGAATTCGGGTCATATCCACAAAAACCCGAAACGTCAGGGGAGCGCGCGAATGGGCAGGCTCGATCCCGATTTCTCGGCCGACGGCATCTATGCCGGCGCCGACCTCAACGCGATGCGCAAGGCCTTCGACGCGGCCTGCCTGCAGCTTGGCGAGCTTGCCGAGGACCGGCGCGTCCGCCAGGCCGTCGCGCTGGTCGTGACGCAGAATTACGAACTCGGGCTTCGCCAGCGCGCCCGCCTCGTCGCCGCGGCTTTCGAGACCGGCCGCACGGTCGGCCGGGATGTCCCGAAACGCTCGCTGACCTTCTTCGGCTAGCCGCCTCACCAGCTCTGCCTCACTGCGACGCTGCCCCTGAGCGAGCGATGCCGGTCGCCGACCTCGC
>VFQR01001241.1_pt1 | contig 20909 bp, 18 predicted proteins | sample 3512321 | NCBI WGS metagenome assembly VFQR01 (sample SAMN10412374, study PRJNA504923) | tailings metagenome | isolation source: Relicate 3 Philex TSF1 revegetated site | place: Philippines: Tuba, Benguet | collected 2017-08-29 | reverse complement strand
CCGGCATCGGCGATCGTGCCGTGGCCGGATGGTGCCTCGCCCCGGTAGGTCACGCGCAGGGTCCAGCCGGACTTCGGCATCGGGCGAGCCTGGGTGAAGCCCTCCGGTAGGCGGACCGTGATCCGCGTGGTCGCCGCCTCGCCGCAGCCATGCGGCACGCGAAAGACGGCACGGTAGATGGAATTGGCCGATGCCTGCTGGGTTTCCAGCGAGACATGCGCGCTGGCGGGACCTGCCGCAAGCAGGCCGAGCGCCATGGCGGCGCAACGCGACATGGACATGATGAGGGTTCCTGAATCCGATGGGATACGGTCGGCGGATCAGGAAGTCGGTGGTGGCGCCCTTGGCTGGCAGGACCGCGGCGGGATTTGCGGCGGCGGGCCGCGCGGCGGCTGTGGCGGATCGGCGGCCTGGGCCAGCAGGACCGGCGGCGCGACCGCCACCTCCGGTGCCACCAGCGCAAACGCAGCCGGCCCGAGGCAGGCCGGGCATGGCAGGCCATGCGCGGCGTGTTGCGGCGCGTCGCCCTCACCCGGCAGCACCACGCGGTGGATGCCGTCCGGCGTGCAGATGTCCACCGCGAACCCCGCCTCCGTCGGCGCCAGGCGGAGGCAATGCGCGAAGGCCGTGCCCCACTGCAGCAGCAGGGCCAGGACGAGCAGGCGCGTCAGGAACGGGCGGATGCGCACGTGGAAAGGATAGCACCCGTTGCGCGCGCGAGCCAGCCGACTCATGCCAGCTCGTATTCCACCTCCGGCACGTAATGCGCGGCCTCCTTGCCGAGATGGGAGGAGAACAGCGTGAAATGCTCGACGGGGACCGGGTCGAGCCGGAACAGCGCATGGGTCTGGAGGAAGGAGATCAGCTTCGCCGTATCCGCGCGTTCGGTGCGCGCCAGCGTTACATGCGGGGCGAAGCGCCGCCGCTCCGGATCGAGGCCGCTGCGCTGGAGCGCCGTCTCGACCTTCGATTGCAGCCGCGCGAGTCCCTCGGACCGCTCGGCCGGCACATGCAGCGAAAGGATGCGCCCCGCCTTCTCGAAATGTCCGATGCCGGCCAGCGCCAGGTCGAAGCGCGGCGCGCGGATGCCCGCCAGCGCCGCATCCACCTCCTCCGCGCGCCAAGCCTCGATCTCGCCGATGAAGCGCAGGGTGAGGTGGTAGTTCTCGGGCGGGATCCAGCGTGCCCCCGGGATGCCGCCGGACAGCGCGGCGAGCCGGGTCTTCACCGGCGCCGGCAGGTCCAGCGCGACGAACAGGCGGAGCATGGTCTCGAATACCGCTTCGCGAGTGAGCCTGCCTAGCCTGCCGCCGGAAGCCGCACACGGTCCAGCAGGGTCTCGACGAAGGGCAGCATCCGCCGCGCGATCTCCTCGGCCCCCTCGGCCGTGGGATGGATGCGGTCGGGCTGGTTCAGCCGGGGATCGCCCGCCACCCCATCCAGCAGGAAGGGATAGAAGACGACCTCCGGCCGCTCGCGCGCCAGGTCGGTGAAGACCGCCCGGAACTCGTCGCCATAGTCGCGGCCCAGATTGGGCGGCGCGATCATGCCGGCCAGGAGCGCGGGAATGTTCCGCTGTGCAAGACGGTCGAGAATTGCCGCAAGGTTTGCCCGCATCTGCTGCGGCGTCAGCCCGCGCAGCGCGTCGTTGCCGCCGAGTGCCACGATCGCCGCCTGCGGCCGGTCGGCCAGGGCCCAGTCCAGCCGCGCTCGCCCGCCGGCGGTGGTGTCGCCCGAGACGCCGGCATCAATCACGCGGACGTGACGGCCCTTCTGCCGCAACAGCGCCTGGAGCCGCGCCGGCGGGCCCTCGCTGCGCGCCAGGCCATAGCCGGCTGTGATGGAATCGCCCAGCATGAGCAGCCGGATCTCCGCCCCCTGCGCCAGGGCCACACCGGACCGAAACAGTGCGATACCCACCAGGGACTTTGCCAGGAAGGCGCGGCGCCCATATCCGCTTGAACCGCCGATGGACGACATGACCGAACCTTCCCCCCTGATCGAGGCGAAGGGCCTCGTATTCACGGCCCCTTCGCTGTCCGGCCCCGTGCATGTGCTGCGCGGCGTGGACCTCTCCGTGGCCACCGGCGAAGCGGTGGGGATCGTCGGACCCTCGGGTTCCGGCAAGACCTCTCTCCTGATGCTGCTGGCCGGGCTGGAGCGCCCGACCGCGGGGGAGTTGGCGGTGGCGGGCCGCGCGCTCGCCCGGCTGGACGAGGATGCGCTGGCCCGCTTCCGTCGCGACGAGGTGGGGATCGTGTTCCAGGCCTTCCACCTCGTCCCCACCATGACGGCGCTGGAGAATGTCGCCATACCCCTTGAATTCGCCGGGCGGCGCGACGCCTTCGACCGCGCGGCGGCCGCGCTGAAGGAGGTGGGGCTTGGCCACCGGCTGAAGCATTACCCTGGCCAGCTCTCGGGCGGCGAGCAGCAGCGCGTCGCGCTGGCGCGCGCCGTAGTCGCGGAGCCCCGGCTGATCCTGGCCGATGAGCCGACCGGCAACCTGGATCGCGCGACGGGGACCGTGGTGATGGACCTGCTGTTCGACCTGCGCGCGCGACTGGGCACGACGCTGCTGCTCATCACCCACGACATGTCGCTCGCCGAACGCTGCGAGCGGCAGGTACGGATGGAGGATGGCCGGATCGTGAGCGATTCGGCGCCGCTCCGTCTGGCGGCGTGACGCCCCCGCCATGACGCATCTTCTCCACGGCCTCCGCCTCGCGCGCCGCGAGCTGCGCGGCGGCTTCGCCGCGCTGCGCATCGTCCTCGCCTGCCTCGCCCTCGGCGTCGCGGCGATCACCGCGGTCGGCACGCTGCGCGCCGCCACCGAGGCCGGGCTCGCCGCCGACGGCGCGCGGCTGCTGGGCGGCGATGTCGAGGTCCGCACCTCCCAGCGCCCGATGTCGGACGACGCGAAGCAATGGGCCATCGGCCGGGGCGCCGTGCTCTCCGAGGTCGTGGAGATGCGCGCCATGGCCATCGCCCCGTCCGGGGACCGATCGCTGGTGGAGCTCAAGGCGGTGGATGGCGCCTACCCGCTCTACGGCGAACTCGAACTGGCCCAGGGCGCGCGGCTCAGCCCGGGCAGCGTCGCCCTCGAAGCCTCCGTCGCCGAACGCCTGGGCTTGCGCCTCGACGACAGGGTGCGCATCGGCGAGGCCAGCTTCCGCTTCGCCGGCGTGATCACCACCGAGCCCGACCGCGTCGCCTCGCCCACGGTGCTCGGGCCACGCGCCCTGATCCTCGCGGAGTCGGTCCAGGCCACCGGCCTGATCCAACCGGGCAGCCTGGTGAACTACGACACACGCGCACGCCTGCCCGAAGGGACGAATGCGCGCGCTTTCGGCGCGGCCTGGCGGAACGCGGTCGGCGATGGCGGCTGGCGGGTGCGCCATGCCGGCCAGGCGGAGCCCGGCGTAAACCGGTTCCTCGACCGCGCGGCCTCCTTCCTCGTGCTGGCGGGTCTGACGGCGCTGCTGGTCGGCGGCATCGGCGTGGCGACCGGTGTCCGCGCCTGGCTCGAGGCGCGCGGGCGCACCATCGCGACGCTGCGCTGCCTCGGCGCCCCGTCGGGAACGATCCTTGCGACCTACCTGATCCAGGTCATGGCGCTGGCGGTGATCGGCGTTGGCATTGGGCTTGCCGCGGGCATGGGCCTTACCTGGCTTGCCGCGCAGGCCCTCGCCGGCTCGCTGCCGGTGCCGCCGCGGCTCGGCATCTATCCGCGCGAATTGGGGCTTGCCGCACTGTATGGGCTGCTCACCGCCCTGGCCTTCGCGCTCTGGCCTCTCGGCCGCGCGCAGCGTGTGCCCGGTGCAGCGTTGTTCCGCGACACCGTGACCGCCACACCCGGCTGGCCCTCGCACGGGCTCATCATCGCCAATGCCGCGACGGCGCTGGCGCTCGCCGCGCTCGTGATCGGCACCGCCGAGCAGCCGCGCTTCGCCGCCGGCTTTGTCGCTGGCGCGGCCATCACGCTCGGGCTCTTCCGGCTCGGCGCCCTCGCGCTGATGCGCGGAGCGGCGGCGGTGCGCAACGCGCGACGGCCGGCCTGGCGCCTCGGCCTCGCCAACCTGCACCGCCCCGGCGCGCCCACGCCGGTAATGGTGGTGGCGCTCGGCGTCGGCCTCACCACGCTGGCGGCGATCGCGACCATCGAGGGCAATCTCCGGCGCCAGCTTGCCGAGCAATTGCCGAACGCCGCCCCCTCCTTCTTCTTCATCGACATCCAGAACGACCAGGCCCGGGCATTCGACCAGCTCGCGGCGGCACAGGCCGGGGTGCAGGAGATCAAGCGCGCGCCGAGCCTGCGGGCGCGGATCGTCGCTGTGGATGGCGTCCCAGCCGAGGAGGTCAACGCCACCGAGGAGACGCGCTGGGCGCTGCGCGGCGATCGAGGCCTGACCTATGCTGCGACGCCGCCCGAGGGGACGCGGCTCGTCGCGGGCCAATGGTGGCCGGCCGACTACGATGGCCCGCCGCTCGTCTCCTTCGATGCAAACCTCGCGCGCGGCTGGGGGGTGGGGCTCGGCTCGGTGATCACCGTGAACGTGCTCGGACGCGACCTGGATCTCCGCGTCGCCAGCCTGCGCGACATCCAGTGGCGGGGCCTGGGCATCAACTACGTCCTTGTCGCCTCCCCTGGCCTGCTGGAGGCCGCGCCGCACACCCATATCGCGACGGTGCGCAGCACGCCCGAATCCGAGCCCCGCATCCTGCGCGCGCTGACCGACGCCTTCCCCAACGTGTCCGGCATCCGCGTGCGCGACGCGCTGGAAGCCGTGGCGGCCCTGCTGGAGCGGGTGGGCGTCGCGTTGCAGGCGACCTCCTCGGTGACACTGCTGGCGGGGATGCTGGTGCTGGCCGGGGCCGTCGCAGCGGGGCAACGACGCCGGGTGCGCGATGCGGTCGTGCTCAAGACGGTCGGGGCGACCCGCTCCCAGATCCGCCGTGCCTGGCTGGTGGAATTCGGCCTGCTCGGGCTGGTGGCCGGGCTGCTGGCCGCGGCGGCGGGCTCCGCGGCGTCCTGGGCGGTCGTGGTCTTCGTCATGCGGGGCGAGTGGGTGTTCCTGCCCGGCACCCTCGCCGTGGTCGTCGCCGGCTGCGTCGCGCTGACGCTCGCGCTCGGCTATATCGGCACCGCGCTGGCGCTCCGCGCGCGGCCGGCGCCGCTGTTGCGCAACGAGTGACGGCACGGTTTGCTGCCCGGATGGACCAGCCCCTCGCCGAACCCGACGCCGCCCGCCTGCGGCACGCCTTCCGCCTCGCCGGGGAAGCGCGGGCCCGGGGCGACCGCCCCTTCTCCGCAGTGATCGTGGCGGAGGACGGCACCACCCTCGCCGAGGGCCTCTCCACCCAGGGCAAGGGCGGCGGCGGCACGCTCGCGCATTCCGAGATGAATGCCTGCCAGGGCGTGATCGCCGCCGGAGTCCCGCGCGACCGGCTGCGCAGGGCGACCATCTATTCCTCCGGCGAGCCTTGCGCGATGTGCGCGGCGGCGATTTTCTACACCGGTATCGGACGGGTGGTCTTCGGCCTCTCGGCAGCCGCGATCCTCCACCTGCGCAATGCCCAGCCGCACACCGCCGGGCTCCGGCTCTCCTGCCGTGCCGTGCTGGACAGCGCGGCGGAGGCGGTGGAGGTCATCGGCCCCTGCCTGGAAGCGGAAGGCGCCGTGCCCCATGAGGGCTACTGGGTCGCCGGGGCGGCGTGATCCCCCCGTTGATCTTTATTACGAACTCTCCATATAGTGGCGCATCGCCGGGGCGCTTCCGCAACCACGTCCCGCCGGGAGGATGATCTCACCATGGCTTTTGGTCCCGACAACCGCTTCCAGACGGGCGGCTCGGCCTGGACCCAGCCCCTCGGGCGGTCCACCGCCGTCAGCGCCGCGGAGCTCGATGAGGGCCTGCGCGCCTACATGCTGCGCGTGTACAACTGGATGGCGTCCGGCCTGCTGCTGACCGGCATCGTCGCCTATCTCGTGGCGAATACCGGCGCGGCGGAGCTGTTCTACCAGGTGGTCCGCACACCGCGTGGCAACGCGACGGTGCCGACCATCCTCGGCTGGATCGCGATGTTCTCGCCGCTCGCCTTTATCCTGGTGCTGAGCTTCGGCATCAACCGGATGAGCAAGACGACGGCGCAGGCGCTGTTCTGGGCCTTCGCGGCGGTGATGGGCGCCTCGATGTCCAACATCTTCGCGATCTACACCGGCGCGTCGATCGCCTCGACCTTCTTCGTCACGGCCGCGATGTTCGCCGGCATCAGCCTCTATGGCTACACGACGAAGGCGGACCTGACGAAGCTCGGCTCGTTCATGCTGATGGGTCTGATCGGCATTATCATCGCCGGTCTCATCAACATGTTCCTGCAGAGCTCGGCGCTGCACTTCGCGATCAGCGTGATCGGCGTCGTCGTGTTCGTCGGCCTCACCGCCTACGACACGCAGCGGATCAAGGGCGACTATCTGGAGTATGCCTATGCCGAAGGTAGTGACGAAGCTGGCAAGCGGAGCGTGTTCGACGCGCTCGGCCTGTACCTGAACTTCGTCAACCTGTTCCAGCTGCTTCTGCAGTTCATGGGCGTGCGGCAGAACAGCGACTGACGCGACGGCTGTCGGTCGAACCGACCCCGGCGGGGCAACCCGCCGGGGTTTTTTCATGCGCCGCGCGGGGAGCGCGTTGGCCCTGCCGGGCCGATCACCGCGGCGGGCGCGCGCCCCTCAGAAATAGCCTTCGCGCTTCTTCCGCTCCATGCTCGCTTCCTGGTCCCGGTCAATCAGGCGGCCCGCACGCTCGCTCACGCGGCTTTCGCGGAGTTCCTGGATCACCGCCTCGATGGTCGCCGCCCGGCTTTCATGCGCTGCGGTCAGCGGCCAGTCGCCCATCGTCCGGAACCGCACCCAGCACATCTCGACGTTCTCGCCATCGAGCAGCGGCAGGCGGTCATCGTCGCGCATGATGATCATGCCGTCGCGCCGCAGGATGGGCCGCTCGGCGGCGTAGTAGAGCGGGACGATCGGGATGCTCTCGGCCGCGATGTAGTCCCACACGTCGAACTCGGTCCAGTTGGAGAGCGGGAAGACCCGCATCCCCTCGCCCTGGTTCACCCGCGTGTTGTAGAGGCCCCAGAGCTCCGGCCGCTGGTTGCGCGGCTCCCAGCTGTGGCCGGCGGTGCGGTGGCTGAAGACGCGCTCCTTGGCGCGGGCCTTCTCCTCGTCACGCCGCGCGCCGCCGATCGCGGCATCGAAGCCGTATTTGTCGAGCGCCTGCTTCAGCGCCTCGGTGCCCATGACGTTCATATGAACCTGGCTGCCGTGGTCCACCGGATTGATCCCGCGCGCCAGCCCCTCGGGGTTGGTATGGACGATCAGGTTCAGCTCGAGCTCGGCGGCGCGGCGATCGCGGAAGTCGAGCATCGCGCGGAAATCCCAGCCGGTCGCGATGTGCAGGCAGGGAAACGGCAGCCGCCCCGGCGCGAAAGCCTTGTGGGCGAGATGCAGCACCACCGAACTGTCCTTGCCGATGGAATAGAGCAGCACCGGGTTGCGGAAGCTGGCCGCGGTCTCGCGCAGGATGCCGATCGCCTCCGCTTCGAGGTGGCGGAGATGGGGGGTGAGACCGGTTGCCGCCTTGGGTCGCATGCGCGGTGGGATCCTCAGGTGCTCTCTACTGCGCTGCGAGATCGCACAGCCGCCGGTTGAGAGCCAGCCCCTGCCCGTCACCGTGCCGCCGGGTTGGCAAGGAGCAGACGCAACCGCGGTCGTGACGGCCCGGTGGTGGATCAGGCGGTCTTGAGCACCGCCATCAGCTTCTCCGACGCGGTCGGCTTGTCGGTGCCGTCAATCGCGGCGACTTCGGCGGTCAGGCGATCGAAGGCCTGCTCGAAAATCTGCCGCTCGGAGAAGGACTGGTCGGGCTGACCGGAGTTGCGGTGCAGATCGCGGACGACCTCGGCGATCGCCAGCGGGTCGCCGGAGTTGATCTTCTGCTCGTATTCCTGCGCCCGGCGCGACCACATGGTCCGTTTGATGCGCGCCCTGCCGCGCAGGACATCCATCGCCTCGCTCATCACGCTATGGCTTGCGAGCTTGCGGAGGCCCGAGGACGCGGCCTTGTTCACCGGGACGCGGAGCGTCATCCGGTTCTCCTCGAAGGTGACGATGATCACCTTCAGGGAGAACCCGGCAACCGGCATGTCCTCGATGCCCTGGACCTGCCCGACGCCATGCGTGGGATAGACCACGTGGTCGCCGGCCTTGAAATCGACCACTGGCGCCTTCGGCCGGGGCGGCGCGACCGGCGGGCCGCCCTGCGCGGGCATGCCGGGCCGCGGTGGCGCGCTCCCGGGGCGGCTGACCGGCGGCGGCAGGGACACTGGTGGTCCGATCCGGGTCTGAACGGGGGTGGGCGGGGCAGCAGCGACGGGCGGTGATGGCAGCGCCGCCGGTGCGGGCCGCGTGGAAGGCGACGGCTTGGCTGCCACGGGCGGCACGGCAGGCGACACAGGCGCGGGGCGCGCCGCGATCTTGGCGGGGGCCACCGGCGTCGGCCCCGGGGGCGCCGTCATGGCGGGCGGGGCAGCCGGCGCCTTCCGCTGCGCCTGGACGGGTACGGGCTTCGGTGGTGGCCCGGGCGGAGCCGCCGGCTTCGCGGCCGCTGGCCGGGCGGGCGGCGCGGCCTTGACGGGAGCCGCGACAGGCGCGGTGGTCAGGGGCTTCGCCGCCGGCCGCGCAGCGGATTTGGCAGGCTTGGCCTGGGGCTTAGCCGCAACCTTCGCGGCCGGCTTCGCCGGGCGCTTGGCCTTCGCCGCAATGGGCTTCGGAGCGGCCTTCGCCTTGGCAGGCTTGGTCGCCTTGGGTGCCGCGCGCTTCGCGGGCGCCGGCGTCGCAGCCTTGCGTGCCGGAGGCTTGGCCTTCGGATTGGCGACCGGCCTTGCCGCCTTGGCCTTCGCGACAGCACGGCGGGCTGGCGGGCTGGTCTTCGCCTTGGTGGCTGGCTTCGCCTTGGCCTTGGCGGCACTCGGCTTAGCCGTCGCCTTGGGCTTCGGCTTCGCCGCGCCCTTGGCTCCTCGCTTCGACTGGGCGGTTGCCTTCATTGCGTATCCGCTCGTCCAAGTGCCGGGCGCATCAGCCCCCCGTTTCCCCACGCCGAACCGCACACCGGTGCCTCGCGACGCCGGACAGTCCACGCCAGGGACGTCGTATACTGTCGGACGAATGCGCAGCCGGCGCAGCCGCCCCGATCCTGTTGAAAACATAATGCAAAGGATCGGGTTTTTCCACCCCGCGGGCGCGGATCGGCGTGGCAAGGGCGGCATTCGAGCATGATGCGACCGCTGCGGCCGGCAATCGGTGCCGCATCCGTGGCCGGGCGGCGGCGCGAGGTGGCCTCGCTGCCGGGGCAAATCCGATTACGGCGTCCCCGGTTCCGGGCTCAGCAGCGCGCGCTTGCCCGGCTTGTCCTTCCACGCATCGGCATCGGCCGGGGCCTCGCCCTTGCGGGTGATGTTCGGCCATTGGGTGGCATAGGTCCGGTTCAGCTCGACCCAATCGGACGCCTTGTTGTCCGAGTCCGGCACGATCGCCTCGGCCGGGCATTCCGGCTCGCACACGCCGCAATCAATGCACTCATCCGGATGGATGACCAGCATGTTCTCGCCGACGTAGAAGCAGTCCACCGGACAGACCTCGACGCAGTCCATGTACTTGCACTTGATGCAGTTCTCGGTGACGACGTAGGTCACTTCCGCCTCCGGTGAGCGGGCTCCGGCCCAGGGGACGCCGCTGCGGCGCAGCACCCGACGCAGAGGAATGGCGCGCCGGCTCGCCTATGGCAAGGTGGGCGCCTCCTCCTCCGACAGGTCCTCGTAGAGCGTGCGTGCCTCCGCCGGCGGGCCTCGCCGCTCCGCCAGCGCTGCGACGCGCCAGACTCGGACCTGTCCGCGCAGCCCGATGGTCAGCACGTCGCCGACCCGCAGCTTCGCGTGGGCCTTGTCCGTCGGTTGCCGGTTGAGCCGGATCGCCCCCGCCTCGACCAGCCGCGCACACTCGCTGCGCGCCTTCGCAAGGCGCGCGCACCAGAGCCAGAGGTCGAGACGCTGCCAAGCCGCCTCGCCCCCTGCCGCCAAGGCTCAGTCCTTCTTGAGCTTCAGCTGGGCGAGCACGGCGAAGGGCGAATCCGCCTTCGGCCCGGACTGGTATTCGCGCGGCGCACGGTCCTGGTCGCGGTCGCGCGGCCGATCGAAGCGCGGGCGGTCTCCTCGCGGCCCATCTGGACGCGGGCCGTCCCGGCGCGGCGGGCCTTCGGGGCGCGGGCCGTCCTGACGCGGGCGGTCGAAACGCGGCCGGTCGGGCCGTGGGCCATGGGCGGGTGTGCCGGCCGGTTGAGTCCCAGTGGGACGCGCAGCATCGGTCTGCGGGGCCTCGCCCTCGTGGCGGGAGGGCTGAGGGAGACGCGGCCCGCGATCGGGCCGCGCGAAACGCTCCTGCCGATGGTCGGGGCGAGGACCGCGCTCCTGCCGGGGCCCGCGCTCCGGCCGCGGCGCACGCAATTCGCGCGGGACCGGCGGGCCGAACATCACCGTCGGATCCCAGCGACCCGAATCCGAGGAGGCACCGGCGGTGGCGGCCGCCGGTGCGGCACGCGCTTCGTGCCGGGGCGGGCGCGGCGCCCGCTCAGGCCGCAAGACGCCAAGCCGCGCTGGTGCCGGTGGCCCGAACATCCCCTCCGGCATCGTCTCGGCTGGGATAAGCCGGAAGCCCATCGCCTCCAGCACCATCCCGAGCACGTCGCCCTTGAGCCCGAGGCGGGAGGCGAGGCCATCCGGCACCGGGGCCGGGGCGCGGCGGGTGAGATAGCCGAGCTCGCCGGCGATCCGCTCGACCACGTCGAGCCGCAGCAGCACATGCCCGGCCTGCAACCAGCCGGCGAAGGCCGCGAAGCGCGGCGGCCAGCTTTCGGGCGGGCGCGGCGCGTTGGGATCGGCCGGGGGCGGCTGCGGAATCTCCGGCAGGGTCACAGAGACGAGGCCGGGATTGGGCAGGGCCGGTGTCGGCAGGCTGTGCCGCAGCGCCCAGAGCTGGGCCCGCAGACCCATGGCGCGCGGCTTCAGCACCTCCGGGATATAGAGCGCATAGCGCCCGGCGCGGATGCCGATCGCCTTGAGGCGGGACCGCAGCTCGGCGGGCACGTCGCGCTCCGTCGCGCCCGGAACGAGGCCCATGCCTTCGCGCAGGCGATAGGCGGGGCCCCGGAGCGTGTTGTCCTCGGCCGCCTTGGCCTCCACGGCCAGCAGGGTGCCGAGTTCCCGCTTGACCAGCGCCTCGAGCCAGAGCGCGATCTTGGCCCGCACCCGGTCGCGCTGCGCGGTGTCCAGGAACTCGGTCGCGACCGGGTCCACGAGCGGCTTCAGTGGCTCCGGCCCGGGGCGCAGGCGCGCCACCTCCGCGCCGTCCCACATCACGCGGTGCTGCGGGGTGAGGGTGAAGGCATCCTCCTTCGCCATCTCGAAGGCGGCGAGGCGGCGCGGCATCTCCTCGCGCAGCGCGCGGCGGGCCGCGCGCAGCACCAGGCGCTTCTCCTCCGCCTCGGTGGCGGAGGCGTCGGGCTCGAAATGGAAGCCGCGGATCCGGCCCACCGTGTGGCCTTCGACCACAACCTCGCCCTGACGCGTGACGGCGGAGAGCAGCTCCTTCTCGGTGTCATCGAGACTGCGGATGAGATGCGCGGCGCGGCGATCGACGAAGCGGCTGATCAGGCGTTCATGCAGGGCGTCGGAAACGTTGTCCTCCGCCTTGCGGGCCTCGGCCTGGTGCGCGGCGGCATCGGCGATCCAGTCGGCGCGGGCGGCGATGTAGGACCAGATGCGGATGTTGGCGAGCCGCGCCATCAGCGTGTCGAGGTCGCCCTCCGTGTTGTCGAGGCCGGCGATCGAACCCGCGACCCATTCGGAGGGCAGCCGGCCCTCCTTCGCGAGATGCCCGAAGATCTTGCCGCACAGCCGCGTGTGGCTGTCGTCGGCGATCTTGCGGAAATCCGGCACCTGGCAGGCTTCCCAGAGCAGCCGCACCCGGGCGCGGCCCTGCGCGAGATCGCGGATCTCCGCCTCGCGCGACAGGGCATGCAGCGTGATGTGGTCCACCGCGTCATTGCCCTTGGCGAGGCCCGCCTTGGGCGGCGGCGCGGCGAGGCTGTCGAGCAGGCCATCGAGGCTGGCGAAGTCGAGATCGGAGTTCCGCCAGCAGATCTGTGCGAGTGGCTCGAAATCGTGGTTCTCGATCTTCTTGGCCATCTCGTCAGGGAGTGGCTGAGAATCCGCGGTGGTGCCAAACGTGCCGTCGCGCATGCCCCTTCCCGCGCGGCCGGCGATCTGCGCGGCCTCCTGCGGCGTCAGGTCGCGCAGCGCGTGCCCGTCGAATTTCCGGAGGGACGCGAAGGCCACATGGTCCACATCCATGTTGAGGCCCATGCCGATCGCGTCGGTCGCGACCAGGAAATCCACCTCGCGGTTCTGGTAGAGCGCGACCTGGGCGTTGCGGGTGCGCGGGCTCAGGCGGCCCATCACCACGGCGCAGCCACCGCGGCGCCGGCGCACGGCTTCCGCGATGGCGTAGACCTCCGTCGCACTGAAGGCGACGATGGCGCTGCGCGGCGGCAACTTGGTCAGCTTCTGCTGGCCGGCATGGGTCAGCTGCGAGAGGCGTGGCCGCGTCTCGATCTCGGCCTGCGGTACGAGCCGCTGCAACAGCGGGCGGATCGTCTCGGCGCCGAGGAACATCGTCTCGACCAGGCCGCGAGCGTTCAGCAGGCGGTCGGTGAAGATGTGGCCGCGATCGGCGTCCGCGCAGAGCTGGATCTCGTCCACCGCGACGAACTCGGCGCGCCGGTCGAGCGGCATGGCCTCGACCGTGCAGGCGAACCACTTCGCCTCGGGCGGGATGATCTTCTCCTCGCCGGTGATGAGGGCGACATGGCGCTCACCCTTCACCGCGACCATGCGGTCGAAGTTCTCGCGCGCGAGCAGGCGCAGCGGGAAGCCGATGATGCCGGAGGCGTGCGCAAGCAGCCGCGTGATGGCGAGGTGCGTCTTGCCGGTGTTGGTCGGGCCGAGCACGGCCCGGACCCGGGCGGGGAACATCTGGTCGGACATCGGGTGAGGCGAGCGGGGTCCGTAGGGGGTGCGGGTTGCGTCGCACGGACGGGCGGGCTTGGCAACCTCGCGGGGGTCGCGCAGGGTCCGGCGCGTGTCATCGGCCCCTCATCACGCCGCGGCCTATGCCGCCCAGTTCTTCGCCTTCGGCGTGATCCTGCCCTTCCTGCCGGCGGTGCTCGCCGCGCGCGGCCTTGACGCATCGGAGGTCGCAGCCGTCCTCGCAAGCGGATCCGCCGTGCGCCTGCTGGCGGGGCCGACGGGCGGGCGGCTGGCCGATGCGCTCGGCGCCCCGCGCGGCGTGCTGGCGATGGCGGCGCTGATCGCGCTGCTGTCGGCCTGCGGCTTCTGGCTCGCGGCGGGCTTCGCGATGCTGCTGCTGGCCAATGCGGCGCTGTCCGTCGGGATGGCGCCGATCGGGCCGCTGACCGATGCGCTGGCCGTCAGCGCCGCACGGCGCGAGGGCTTCGATTATGGCCGCGTCCGCTCGGCGGGCTCGATCGCCTTCATCGTCGCGGCGCTGCTGGCCGGGTTCGTCGTGGAATGGCTCGGGACGGAGGCCGCGGTCGGGCTGATCGTGCTGGGGATTGCCGCCACGCTGCTGACGGCGCTCGCCCTGCCGCCGGCGCCCGCCGTGCCGCGTGGCCCGCGCGGGCTGGCCGGGCTGCTCGGTCCGCTGCGCAACCCCGCCGTGCGCTGGCTGATCCTGGTCAGCGCGCTCGTGCATGGCGGTCACGCCTTCTACTACGCCTTCGGCACGCTGCATTGGCAGGCGCAAGGGCTCTCGGCAGGCCTGATCGGCGCGCTGTGGGCGACAGGTGTGGTGGCGGAGATTGTGCTGTTCCTGTGGGGTCGCGAGCTGGTGCATCGGCTCGGGGCGGTGAGGCTCACCATGATCGCAGCGCTGTGCGCGGCCGTGCGCTGGACGATCACCGCCTTCACGGCTGACCCCTGGATTCTGTTCCCCCTGCAGATCCTGCATGCCGGCACCTTCGGGGCGCAGCATCTGGCGGCGATGATGGTGCTCGGCCGTGTCGTGCCGCCGGCGCAGGCCGGCACGACGCAGACGCTCTATGTTGCGCTTGGCGCGGGGCTGCCGATCGGCGTGCTGACGCTCACGAGCGGTCCGCTCTACGGCGCTTTCGGTGGAGGCGGGTATCTGGTGATGGCGGCGATGGGCGCGGCGGCCGTGCCGGCCGTGCTGGCGCTGGGCGCCGCCCTCACCTCCGCAGGCGTTCGCGCAGATCGAGGAGGTGGGTGACGAAGGCGGCGAGCAGCGCCAGGGCGATCACCGACCAGTGGAAGTCAGACAGCGCGGCCTGGAGTGCCGCGACAAAGGCGAAACCAGGAAGCACCGCGAGCGCGGCCCGACAGGGTGAGAGCTTCCGGCGGGTGACGAGCCAGGCGGCCTCGACCACCAGGACCACGCTGATGAGCGCGGCGACCCAGCCTTCGGCGAACAGCGTCGTCATGCCCTGCGGCGCGCCACGCGTGGCGGGGCGGGGTGGGGTGACGAGCGCCCCACCCCGCGAGTCTGGCTTCCTCGGCCTGGGAGCAAGGCGGCCTACGCCGCCTTGGCCATCCCGCGCAGCACGTAGTGCAGGATGCCGCCGTTGCGGTAGTACTCGACCTCATCCGCCGTATCCACGCGGCACAGCAGCGTCGTGGTGTGCTTGCTGCCGTCGGCACGGGTGATCACCATCGCGACCTCCATGCGCGGCTTGAGGTTCTCGATGCCGAGGAGGTCAATCGTCTCGTCGCCCTTCAGGCCGAGCGTCTTGCGGTCCTCGCCTTCCTTGAAGACGAGCGGCAGCACGCCCATGCCGACCAGATTGGAGCGGTGGATGCGCTCGAAGCTCTCGGCGATCACCGCCTTGGCGCCGAGCAGGAAGGTGCCCTTCGCCGCCCAGTCGCGCGACGAACCCGTGCCGTACTCCTTGCCGCCGATCACCACCAGCGGCACGCCCTCCCGCTTGTAGCGCATCGCGACGTCGTAGATTGGCGCGACGTCACCGGAGGGATAGTGCTTGCTGACGCCACCTTCGACGCCGGGCACCATCTCGTTGCGGATGCGCGTGTTGGCGAAGGTGCCGCGCATCATCACCTGGTGGTTGCCGCGACGCGCGCCGTAGCTGTTGAAGTCCGCCTGGCGCACCTGGTGCTCCAGCAGGTAGTCGCCGGCCGGGGAGGTCTTGCGGATCGAACCGGCGGGCGAGATGTGGTCCGTGGTGATGCTGTCGGCGAGCAGCGCGAGCACCCGCGCGCCATGCACGGACTTCAGCGGCCCGACCTCCATCGTCATGCCCTCGAAGTAGGGCGGGTTCTGGACGTAGGTGGAACCCGAATTCCAGCGATAGGTGTCGCTGTTGGCATCCACCTGGATGGCGCGCCACTGCGGCGGGCCCTTGAACACGTCGCCATAGCGGTCGAGGAACATCTCGCGCGTCAGCACGCCGTGGACGACGTCGTTCACTTCCTTCTGCGTTGGCCAGATGTCCTTGAGGAACACCGGCTTGCCGTCGCTGCCGGTGCCCAGCGGCTGCGTCACCAGGTCCAGCTTCACCGTCCCGGCCAGCGAATAGGCGACGACCAGCGGCGGCGAGGCGAGGTAGTTGGCGCGGACATTGGCATGCACGCGGCCCTCGAAGTTGCGGTTGCCGGAGAGCACGCTGGCCACGACCAGCTTGTTGTTCTCCACCGCATCCACGATCGGGTCGGCGAGCGGGCCGGAATTGCCGATGCAGGTGGTGCAGCCATAGCCGACCGTCTGGAAGCCCATCGCGTCGAGATCGGCCTGCAGGCCGGACTTCGTGAGATATTCCGTCACCACCTGGGACCCGGGGGCCAGCGAGGTCTTCACCCAGGGCTTCGGCCGGAGCCCCTTGGCGCGCGCCTTGCGCGCGACGAGCCCGGCGGCGACCAGCACATAGGGGTTGGAGGTGTTGGTGCAGCTCGTGATCGCCGCGATCACCACGTCGCCATGGCCGAGGTCGTAGTTGGCGCCGTCCACCGGCACGCGCAGCTCCGCCTTGTCGCCCGGAACGCCCATCGTGCCCGCGGCGAGATCCTTGGCGAACGCGCCGGCGACATTGCCGAGCGCGACGCGGTCCTGTGGCCGCTTCGGGCCGGCGAGCGAGGGCTCGACCGTCGCGAGGTCCAGCTCCAGCGTATCAGTGAAGACCGGGTCGGGAGCGCCGCTCTCGCGGAACATGCCCTGCGCCTTGAGATAGGCCTCGGTCAGCGCGATGCGGTGCTCGTCGCGGCCGGACAGCCGCAAATAGTCCATCGCGATCCTGTCCACCGGGAAGAAGCCGCAGGTCGCACCGTATTCGGGCGCCATGTTGCCGATCGTCGCGCGGTCGGCGAGCGGCAGGTCATCGAGCGCCGGGCCGTAGAACTCCACGAACTTGCCGACGACGCCCTTCTTGCGGAGCATCTGCGTGACCGTCAGCACCAGGTCGGTCGCGGTCACGCCCTCGCGCAGCTTGCCAACCAGCTTGAAGCCGATGACGTCGGGGATGAGCATGGCGATCGGCTGGCCGAGCATCGCGGCTTCCGCCTCGATGCCGCCGACGCCCCAGCCGAGGACGCCGAGGCCGTTCACCATCGTCGTGTGGCTGTCCGTGCCGTAGCAGGAATCCGGGAACGCATAGGGGTCGGGCCCGTCCGCCGAGGTCCACACGACCTGCGACAGATACTCCAGGTTGACCTGGTGGCAGATGCCGGTGCCGGGCGGCACCACCCGAAAGTTGTCGAAGGCGGACTGGCCCCAGCGGAGGAACTCGTAGCGTTCCCCGTTGCGCTCGAACTCGATATCCACGTTCTTCTTCAGCGCGTCGGCGGTGCCGGAGACATCCACCATCACCGAGTGGTCAATCACGAGATCCACCGGCACGAGCGGGTTCACCTTGCGCGGATCGCCTTCCAGCCGGGCCAGCGCGTCGCGCATCGCGGCGAGGTCCACGACGGCGGGGACGCCGGTGAAATCCTGCAGCAGGATGCGGGCGGGGCGGAACGGCACTTCCTTGGTGGAGCGGCCCTGCTGCACCCATTCCGCGATCGCCTTGGCGTCGTTCACGGTGTAGCTGCGGCCGTCCTCGAAGCGCAGCACGTTCTCGAGGAGAACCTTCAGGCTGACCGGCAGTCGCGCGATGTCGCCGGATGCGCCAAGCGCCTTCGCCGCCTCGGGCAGGCTGAAGTAGAAGTAGTCCTTGCCGCCGACATTCAGGATGCGGCGCGTCTTCAGGCTGTCCTGCCCGATCATGCGCATGGTGGGGTCCCCATCTTGCCCAAAGGGTCATATGGGCGCCGAGACCGGTTGCGGCCCCATGAAGACAGGGCGACCTCCGCCGACCCAGGCGCGATCAAGCCGCGGCCGCCTTCGCGGCCGCAGCGAAGGGGCTTAAACCACATGGGGTCGGGGCAGGCCAGGGGTGGGACATGCTGGAGGCGCGCGATCTGGCATGCTGGCGGGGCGAACGGGCCGTCTTCGCTGGGCTGTCCTTCACCCTCGCCCCGGGCAGCGCCATGCTGCTGACGGGGCCGAACGGCGCCGGGAAGTCGTCGCTGCTGCGGCTGCTGGCGGGCCTGCTGCCGCCGGCGGAGGGCCGCCTGCTCTGGGAAGGAGAGGATGCGCTGGCTGACCGCGCCGGCCATGCGCGGCGGCTTCGCTATCTCGGGCATGGCGATGCGCTGAAGCCGGCGCTGACGGCGCGCGAGAATCTCGACTTTTACGCGCGGCTCTGGGGCGGGGAGGCGGCGCCCGCGCTCGCCGCGCTCGGACTCGCGGCGCTGGCCGACCTGCCTGCGCGCGTGCTGTCCTCGGGCCAGAAGCGGCGCCTGGCCCTGGCGCGGTTGGTGCTTGCACCGGCTTCGCTCTGGCTGCTGGACGAGCCGACGGTCGGGCTGGACGCGGCGAGCGTGGAACGGCTCGGCGGGCTTTTCGCGGCGCATCGTGACCGTGGAGGGATCATTCTCGCCGCGACGCATCTGCCGCTGCCGCTCAAGGACGCGGCGGAGCTGGCCTTGTGAGGGGTTTCGCCGCCATCCTGCAGCGCGAAATCGCCCTCGCCCTGCGGCACCCCGCCGACACCCTCGCGGCGGTGCTGTTCTTCGTCCTGGTCTGCGCGCTGTTCCCCTTCGGCGTCGGCCCCGCCCCCGAGGCGCTCGCGCGGCTCGCGCCCGGGGCGTTGCTGGCCGCGGCCCTGCTGGCCGCCCTGCTGCCGCTCGACCGGCTGTTCGGTGCGGAGGCCGAGGATGGCTCGCTCGATCAACTGCTGCTCTCCGGCCTGCCGCCGGCCGCGCTGGCGCTGGCGAAGGCGCTGGGCCACTGGGTCACCACGGGCTTGCCGCTGCTGGTCGCGACGCCGATCGCCGCCGCCATGCTGAACCTGCCGATCGAAGCATGGCCTGCCGCCATCGTCGCCCTGGCGCTGGCGACCGGCGTACTTTCGCTGTTCGGCACCGCCGGTGCCGCGCTCACGCTCGGCGCGCGGCGCGGCGGGGTGCTTCTCCCGTTGCTGGTGCTGCCGCTGGCGATTCCCGCGGTGATTTTCGGCGCCGCGGCGATCGAGGCCGCGGCGGCGGGCCTTGGCGCCCGACCGTTCCTGCTGCTGCTCGGCGCGCTGCTGGCGCTCGCTCTGCCGATGGCCCCGCTCGCGGCGGGCGCGGCGCTTCGCGCGGAATAGTCGCCGCAACCGGCGAAGCCGCGGCGAAACAGGGCGTGCCTAGGCTCCTTCCCGATGGAAGGAGGACACGCCATGCCCACAGACCCCGCAGCCGCCCCGTGGAAGGACGGCCCCTACGGCACCGCCGCGCAGCAGCAGCACGGCGCGCCCTTCGCCGAGCTGAGCCAATGCGGCTTGTTCATGTTCAACGGCATGGTCATGGGCAGCGAGCAGCACTACTGGCCGTCGCGCTCGCTCAAGTCGAAATACGGCCGCCAGGTCGCCTGCAGGGACAGCAAAGGGAAGACCTACGGCAACGGCACGCGCCGCTTCGGCGCGAAGCGGCCGGTGGACCCGGACCCTACCGACACGCTGCGGTGGCATTGCGGGGTGGATCTCGGTGGCGTCCATGGCGACATGGTCGTCGCCTGCCAGTCCGGCACGGTGATCGAACTGCAGCCCTTTCACCTCGGCACCTGGGCGATCCTCGTCCAGAACGACAACAACGGCCTGGTGTTCGGCTACAACGAGGTCGAGAAGGGCTCTTGGTCGGAGTTCAGCGTCGCGAAAGGCTCGCCCGTCAAAGCGGGCCAGCCGATCGGTCGGATCGGGCTGATGGGCAAGAACAGCTCGATGCTGCACTTCGAGATCTACCAGACCGGCACCAAGAAGACCCATTCCTGGCCGCAATCCGGCAAGCGGCCGGAGGCGCTGCGCGATCCGACGAAGTACCTGCTCTACCTTGCCGCCTGGGGCGCGTGAGTTGCCAGCCCGCGCCGCGCCCAATGGCGCGGCGCGGGTCGCCCTCAGCCCGCCCGCTTGGCGATCAGTAGCGGTACTGGTCGGCCTTGAACGGCCCCTGCTCCGGCACGCCGATGTAGTCGGCCTGCTGCTTCGACAGGACCGTGAGCGTCGCGCCGACCTTGGCGAGATGCAGCGCGGCGACCTTCTCGTCGAGGTGCTTGGGCAGGGTGTAGACCTTATTCTCGTACTTGCCGGGGTTGGTCCACAGCTCGATCTGCGCCAACGTCTGGTTGGTGAAGCTGGCGGACATCACGAAGGACGGGTGGCCCGTGGCGTTGCCGAGGTTCACGAGGCGGCCTTCGGAGAGCAGGATGATGCGCTTGCCGTCGGGGAACTCGATCTCGTCCACCTGCGGCTTCACGTTCTCCCACTTGTAGTTCTTCAGCGCGGCGACCTGGATCTCGCTGTCGAAATGGCCGATGTTGCAGACGATTGCGCGGTGCTTCATCGCCCGCATGTGCTCGATCGTGATGACGTCCACATTGCCCGTGGCGGTGACGAAGATGTCGGCGCGCGGGGCGGCCTGGTCCATCGTCACGACCTCATAGCCTTCCATCGCCGCCTGCAGCGCGCAGATCGGGTCGATCTCGCTGACCATCACGCGGCAGCCGGCGTTGCGCAGGCTGGCGGCGCTGCCCTTGCCGACATCGCCGAAGCCCGCGACCATCGCGATCTTGCCGGCCATCATCACGTCGGTGCCGCGGCGGATGCCGTCCACCAGGCTCTCGCGGCAGCCATAGAGGTTGTCGAACTTCGACTTCGTCACGCTGTCGTTCACGTTGATCGCCGGGAAGAGAAGCCGCCCCTCCTTCGCCATCACGTAGAGGCGGTGCACGCCCGTCGTCGTCTCCTCCGAGACGCCCTTGATGCTGGCGGCGAGCTTCGCGAACCAGCCGGGCTTCTCACCGAGCGTGCGCTTGATGAGGGCGAAGAAGACCTCCTCCTCCTCATTGGTCGCCTTGTCGAGGAAGGCGGTGTCGCCCTTCTCGGCGCGCAGGCCGTAGTGCACCAGCAGCGTCATGTCGCCGCCGTCGTCGAGCAGCATGTTGGGCTCGCCGCCATCGGCCCATTCGAGCGTCTTGCGGACATAGTCCCAGTATTCCGGCAGCGTCTCGCCCTTGACGGCAAACACCGGCGTGCCGGCGGCGGCGATCGCGGCCGCGGCGTGGTCCTGCGTCGAGAAGATGTTGCAGGAGGACCAGCGCACATCGGCGCCGAGCGCCTTCAGAGTCTCGATCAGCACGGCGGTCTGGATGGTCATGTGCAGGCAGCCGGCGATGCGCG
>VFQR01001240.1_pt1 | contig 20973 bp, 22 predicted proteins | sample 3512321 | NCBI WGS metagenome assembly VFQR01 (sample SAMN10412374, study PRJNA504923) | tailings metagenome | isolation source: Relicate 3 Philex TSF1 revegetated site | place: Philippines: Tuba, Benguet | collected 2017-08-29 | reverse complement strand
TGAGGGCGAGGCTGCGCCACCAGATCAGCTTGCGGCGCAGGCGGCGGCGGTCGACGATGCTGTCGGCATTGAAGGACATGGGGCTTCTCCGTGCGAATCTGCGGGCGAAGGCGGTTTCGCGGGAAACTAGCGCCGCCGCCATGGCGCCTTCAAGGCGCTAAGGCGAACGCGGTAATCGAAACGAAAACGGCCGGCTTGCGCCGGCCGTTCAACCCTTAAATCGCGGGGAAGTTCATTCCTTCCCGCCGCCGGCCCGCTTCAGGGCGGTGCCGAGGATGTCGCCCAGCGTGGCGCCGGAGTCCGACGAGCCATACTGCGCGACCGCTTCCTTCTCTTCGGCGATTTCCAGCGCCTTGATCGACACCGAAACCTTGCGGGCGCGCTTGTCGAACAGGGTAACGCGGGCATCGACCTTGTCGCCCACCGCGAAGCGTTCGGTCCGCTGTTCGGCGCGATCGCGCGACAGGTCCGAGCGCTTGATGAAGGACGAGAAATCGGTGCCGATGATCTTCACTTCGAGACCGCCTTCGTTGACCGCGGTCACTTCGCAGGTGACGACGGCACCCTTCTTGAGGTCGCCGGCGTCCGCGAACGGATCGCCCTGCAGCTGCTTCACGCCGAGCGAGATGCGCTCCTTCTCGACGTCGACGTCGAGAACGACCACCTTCACCATGTCGCCCTTCTTGTATTCCTCGATCACCTGCTCGCCCGGACGGTTCCAGTCGAGATCGGAAAGGTGGACCATGCCGTCCACATCGCCTTCGAGGCCAAGGAAGAGGCCAAACTCGGTCTTGTTCTTGACCTCGCCTTCGATGTTGGCGCCCGCCGGATGTTTTTCGGCGAACACTTCCCACGGATTGGCGAGCGTCTGCTTGAGGCCGAGCGAAATGCGGCGCTTGACCGAATCCACTTCGAGCACGGCGACTTCCACTTCCTGCGAGGTGGAGACGATCTTGCCCGGATGGACGTTCTTCTTGGTCCAGGACATTTCGGAGACGTGCACGAGGCCTTCGATGCCCGGCTCCAGTTCGACGAACGCACCGTAGTCGGTGATGTTCGTGACGCGGCCCTTGACCTTGGAGCCGACCGGGAACTTGGCTTCGATGCCTTCCCACGGATCGCCCTGCAGCTGCTTCATGCCGAGCGAAATGCGGTGGGTTTCGTGATTGATCTTGATGATCTTCACCTTGACCGTCTGGCCGATGGCCAAGACTTCGGTCGGGTGATTCACGCGGCGCCAGGCGATGTCGGTGACATGCAGCAGGCCGTCGATGCCGCCGAGGTCCACGAACGCGCCGTAGTCGGTGATGTTCTTCACGACGCCGTCGATCACCTGACCTTCTTCAAGGCTGGAGACCAGTTCCTGACGCTGACCGGCGCGGGTTTCTTCCAGCACGGTGCGGCGGGAGACGACGATGTTGCCGCGGCGGCGATCCATCTTGAGAATCTGGAACGGCTGCGCGTTATGCATCAGCGGGCCGATATCGCGGATCGGACGGATGTCCACCTGCGAGCGCGGCAGGAAGGCCACGGCACCGTCGAGATCGACGGTGTAGCCGCCCTTGACCTGATTGAAGATGACGCCGGTGACCTTCTCGTTGGCGGTGAACGCCTTTTCGAGCTTGACCCAGGATTCCTCGCGGCGAGCCTTGTCGCGCGACAGAACCGCTTCTCCGAGCGCGTTTTCGATACGGTCGAGGAACACTTCGACTTCATCACCGATCTTCAAGCCGGCTTCGCGGCCCGGACCGGAAAATTCCTTCATCGGGACGCGGCCCTCGGTCTTCAGACCGATGTCGATCACAGCGATGTCTTTTTCGATTGCGACTACAGTGCCTTTAACGACCGAACCTTCTGCAAGGTTCGCACGGCTAAATGATTCCTCGAGAAGCGCGGCAAAATCTTCACGAGTGGGTTGCGTAGCGGTAGCGGGCATTCAGTCTCCTAAACGGCATGATTTGAGCGCGTTCGGAGCCGCGCCATTTCTTAGCGGCGGACCACGCTCAGAGCCTCTTGGAATGCGGCTTCTATATCCAAGTTGGTGGTATCCAGCAAGACGGCATCCGGGGCGGGTTTCAGGGGTGCGACCGCCCGGTTCTGGTCCCGTTCATCGCGCTTTTTGATGTCTTGCAGAACCTGCTCGTAGGTCACGGAACTGCCCATTCCGCTCAGCTCCCTGAACCGGCGTTCCGCCCGGACTTCGGCGGAAGCCGTCACGAACAGCTTCCGGTCGGCATTGGGAGCGATCACGGTCCCGGTATCGCGGCCGTCGAGCACCGCCCCGCCCGGTTGACGGGCGAAATCCTGCTGGAGCTTGAGCAAGGCGGCGCGCACGCCGGGGATCACGGCGACCTTGGAGGCCGCCTCCCCGATCTCATCGCCGGAGAGCCTCTTTCGGTCGAGCATTGCGGCATCGATCGTGCCCGCGATTTTTGACGCCGCCGCCGCGTCGTCGAGCGGGAGCTTTCGGGCGAGCATCGCCTCGCCGACAGCGCGGTAGAGCAAGCCCGTGTCGAGATGCGGCAGCTTCAGGTGTGCCGCGAGTTTGCGGGCCAGCGTCCCCTTCCCCGAAGCCGCCGGGCCGTCGATGGTGATGATCATCAGCGGATGTCCGCGCCGAGCCCGCGCATCAGTTCGGCGAAGCCGGGAAAACTCGTGGCGACGAACGAAGCATCGTCGACGCCAACATCTTTCTCGCTCGCCAGACCCATCACAAGAAAACTCATGGCAATGCGGTGGTCCATATGCGTGACCACAGTGCCGCCGCCTTTGACCGTATTTTTCCCGCGAACGATCAGGTCGTCGCCGTCGATTGCATGCTCGACGCCGTTCGCTTTCAGGCCATCGGCCACCGCGGCAAGCCGGTCGGATTCCTTCACGCGCAATTCCTTCAGCCCGCGCATGCGCGTCTCGCCCTCGGCGAAAGAAGCCGCGACCGCCAGCACCGGATATTCGTCGATCATCGAGGGCGCGCGTTCGGGCGGGACATCGACACCCTTGAGCGCGGAATATTTCACGCGCAGGTCGACGATGGTTTCGCCGCCGTCCTCGGTGCGGCGGACTTCCTCGATGTGGCCGCCCATTTCGCGCAACGTGATCACGAGACCATCACGCAGCGGATTGGCGAGCACGCCTTCGATCACGACATCGGAGCCGGGCGTGATCAGTGCCGCCACCAACGGAAAGGCGGCGGATGAGGGATCGGCCGGCACCAGAATTTTTTTCGGCTGCAATTCGGGGCGGCCCTTGAGACGGATTTTCCGTCCATGCGCGCCATAGGGCTCCGTCACGATGTCCGCACCGAAATAGGAAAGCATGCGTTCGGTGTGATCGCGCGTGGATTCCTTTTCGATCACCGTCGTCTCGCCGGGTGCGGCAAGCCCGCAAAGCAGCACGGCGGATTTCACCTGCGCCGACGGTACCGGCGTCTCATAGACGATCGGGATCGGATCGCGCGCGCCTTTCATGCGGATCGGCAGACGGCCGCCCTGTTTCTCGTCGACGATCACCGCGCCCATCTGCGCCAGCGGATCGAGCACGCGCCGCATCGGACGGCGGCGCAGGCTTTCGTCGCCGTCGAAGGTCGCGATGACCGGATGACCGGCAATCACGCCCATGGCGAGCCGGACACCGGTACCGGCATTGCCGAAGTCCAGTGGACCAGCCGGTTCCAGCAGCGAACCGATGCCGACGCCCTGCACGACCCAGTTCCCTGCCGCTTTTCGCTGCACGATACCGCCCAGTGCCCTACAGGCGTGCGACGTCGCGATCACATCCTCGCCTTCCAGCAGCCCCACTATTTCCGTGCGGCCCACGGTCAGCAGCCCGATCAGCATCGAGCGGTGGGAGACGGATTTGTCGCCCGGAACGCGGATGCGCCCCTTCAATCCCTGACTTTTGCGGGCAACCAGCGGGCTCGCTTGCGCCGCGGGCTGGGCGGCGGAATGCATCGTCCAGATCCTCGTGTGGCGGCGAGGCTGTAACACGGCAGTTTTGTCCCGTCACGGATACGAGAAATCGCGTTTTTCCGCCTTGACACTCTCTGGGGTGCAGTCCAATGGAGCAGCCCGAATTTTCCTGTCATGGAGCGGTTGTCTTGGCGAAGCCGGAGCTTGGCACCAAACGAGTTTGCGGGAGCTGCGGCGCGAAATTCTACGATCTCGCGCGCACACCCATTGTCTGTCCGAAGTGCAATACCGTGTATGAGGTTGCCCCGCCGTCGCGGGCCGCGAGCCGTGCCGCCGCAGCGGCAGCAGCTGCGGCTCCGGTCGCGGCAGCCGCGACAGAGGAAGAAGCAGCACCCGCCGGAGCGGAAGTGATCTCGCTCGAAGAGGCGGATCAGGAAAATACCGGCCGCAAGGCCAAGGCCGCGCCCGCTGACGGCGATGTCGACATCGAAGGCGACGACGACATCGAGGTAGAGGGCGGCGACGAAGACGATACGTTCCTCGAGGAAGAGGAAGAAGAATCCGGCAACGTCTCCGACATCATCGGCGAGAAGGTCGAGGGAGACGACGAGACTTGAGGTAGGACGGGCCTTGTGCTTCAAGCGCCCATCCAACCCGGCAAGAATTGGGGCCATAGCTCAGTTGGGAGAGCGCTTGCATGGCATGCAAGAGGTCGGCGGTTCGACTCCGCCTGGCTCCACCAAGCCGAAACGACCAGAAAGCCGCCTTCGGGCGGCTTTTTTGTTGCCGTTGCGAATGGGGTTCCGCGTCCCCATATGAGCCTCGAACCCGAGGCGCCTCTTAGGGCCTCAACATCGAAGTCGCTGAACGGGACTTTGAGGACATGACGCGAATACAGGCGCTCACCAGCCCTTTTCTCCTCGGATTCGAGGAGATCGAGCGGACGCTCGAGCGGGCCGTCAAAGGCTCCGACGGATACCCGCCCTACAATATCGAGCGGCTGCCGAAGAACGGTGCCACGCCAGAAAGGCTGCGCATTACGCTGGCGGTCGCCGGATTTTCGCGAAACGAACTCGACGTGACGATCAACGACAAGGAGCTGGTGATCCGTGGCCGTCAGGCCGAGGACGTCAGTGAACGCATCTTCCTCCATCGGGGAATCGCCTCGCGGCAATTCCAGCGCACCTTCGTGCTCGCCGACGGAATGGAAGTGGTGGGGGCGGAACTCATCGACGGGCTTTTGTCCGTCGATCTGGAGCGCCCCGACACGGCACGCACGGCCCGCCGGGTCGAAATCTCGAACGGCAAGCCGGCGTGAACAGGTAAGGAGTACGTCATGAACAAAGAGACGAACGAAAAGAGCATTGCGGCGCTGACGCCGGAAGCGTTCGCCGTCCTTGGCGGCGGCGAGATCGCCTATGTGCGCCCGATCAATTCGGAGGACGTGAGTGCCATGTTCCCGCAGGCGCCGAAGCTTGAGCCGGGCATGAAGCTTTTTGCGCTGCATGCCGCGGACGGCACGCCGATCACGATCGCCGATACCCGCGCGGCTGTCGAAGCCAACGCGCGCGAGCATGAACTCGCTACCGTGAGCGTGCACTGACCACGCTCGATATGCCGGCGCCCGAAGCGCCTTTTCCCGAATATTGAAAAACGACTGACGGCGCCGGTCAGGCTGCGTGACTGGCCGGTGGCGCCGTCAGGATTGCGTGCATGCCCGCGGCATCGCGCGAGCCGCGAAGCTGCTTCGCGATACGCTCGTCGCGCAGCACGCGGGCGATTGCGGCAAGCGCCTTGAGATGATCCGCGCCAGCTCCCTCGGGCGCCAGCAGCACGAAGACCAGATCGACCGGCTCATTGTCGAGCGCACCGAAATCGATCGGTTTTTCCAGCCGCGCGAACACGCCGACGATGCGGTCGAGCCCCGGCAGCTTGCAATGGGGAATGGCCGTGCCCTTGCCGACGCCGGTCGAACCCAGCCGCTCGCGCTGCAAAAGCGTCTCGAAGATTTCACGCTCACCGCGGCCGGAAAGTTCGGCGGCCTTCGACGCGAGCGTCTGCAAGGCCTGCTTCTTGTTCGCGGCTTTCAGCGCAGGAACAACCGCTTTCGCGGCGAGAAAATTTCCGAGCGGCATTTTTTGATATCCGAAGCGGAACCGTTAAGGCACTGAATGCACAACCAGGGTCCGAAGGCGCGGGACCATAGGTGCGGACCCCCTTGGGGTCAACCGGAGAAATCTGGAATTCCTCAATGAGGGGAGCCGCCGCTTTTTTTCTCGCGGCGGCGCTGCACGGAAGAGGGAATCCGCATGGATTCGCGATATTTCGCGACTGTCCGGCGGGCGATATCCACGCCGGCGTCACGCAATCTTTGCACAATCGTATCGTCGGAAAGAACATCGTCGCCGCTTTCCGCGTCGATCATTTCCTTGATTCGGTGGCGCACGGCTTCCGCCGAATGGGCCTCACCACCCTCGGAAGAAGCAATCGAAGAAGAGAAAAAATATTTGAGTTCAAAAATTCCGCGCGGGGTCGCCATGTATTTGTTGGCGGTCACACGCGAGACGGTCGATTCATGCATACCGATCGCATCCGCGACCATCCGCAAGTTCAGCGGACGCAAATGCTGCACGCCGTAGGCCAGAAACGCGTCCTGCTGGCGCACGATCTCGGTCGCGACTTTCAAAATTGTTTTTGCGCGCTGGTCGAGGGCGCGGGTCAGCCAGGTCGCCGTCTGCAGACATTCCGCGAGGAAGGCCTTTTCCTTCTCGTTCATCGCGTTCTTGGAAACGGTCGAATAGTAAGTCTGGTTGACCAGCACCTTCGGCAGCGTGTCGGAATTCAGCTCCACCGCCCAGCTTCCATCGGGGCTCGGGCGCACGAAAACATCCGGCACGATCGGCTGCACGACGCCGCCGCCGAAGGCGAGGCCGGGCTTTGGATTGAGGCGGCGGATCTCGCCGGTCATGTCGAGAATGTCGTCCTCGTCCACGCCGCAGACGCGTTTCAGTTCGGCAAAGTCACGTTTCGCAAGGAGATCGAGATTGGCAATCAGCGAACGCATCGCGGGATCGAGCCGGTCGCGTTCACGGAGCTGGATCGCGAGACATTCGGCGAGATCGCGGGCGCCAACACCGGGCGGATCGAAGTTCTGCACAATCTTCAGCACGGATTCGATTTCGGCCTCGGGCGCGCCGAGCTTTTCCGAGATGCCTGCCAGATCGCTGCGCAGATAGCCCGCCTCGTCCACCGAATCGATCAGGTGCTGACCGATCATGCGCTGGACCGGATCGCTGATCGCCAAATTCAGTTGCCGGGCAAGATGATCGGCGAGGCTGACTTCGGCCGAGACAAAGGACTCCAGATTGTAGTCATCGTCCTCGCGGCCGCCGCGGCCGGTCGATGCCCATTCCGAATAGCCTGGCATCTCGGCCTGTGCCGAGCTCGCAGTCCCCGTATCCTTGTTGTCGTCCGGGAAGACATTTTCCATGTTCGCTTCCATCGGATTTTCGGTTTCGCCGCGGTTCGCGACGGAAGCCGATTCCGGAAGCCAGTCGTCCCGGTTGCGGTCGACACCCGACATCTCGCCGGCATCGGACTCTCCGCCGCCAGCGCCCGTTGCGCCTTCGGCGCGTTGCGGTTCGTCCACGCGCTCCAGCAGCGGATTTTTTTCCAGCTCGTTGTCGACATAGGCGGAAAGATCGAGGCTCGAAAGTTGCAGCAGCTTGATCGCCTGCATCAGCTGCGGCGTCATTACGAGCGCCTGGCTCTGGCGCAGCTGGAGTTTTTGCGAAAGCGCCATCAGCCCCTCCGCCCGCAAACCGCGCTGGTCGCGCGCGGCGTCAAAGCCGGAACTCCTCGCCCAGATAGAGACGGCGCACATCGGGGTTGTCGACAATCTCGTCGGGCGTGCCTTCCATCAGGATCGTACCGGAGTGGACGATGTAGGCACGGTCGACGAGGCCAAGCGTCTCGCGGACGTTGTGGTCTGTGATGAGCACGCCGATGCCGCGGGTCGTCAGGTGCCGCACCAGCGTGCGGATATCGCCGACGGCGATCGGATCGATGCCCGCAAACGGCTCGTCCAGCAGCATGAAGGACGGACGGGTCGCGAGCGAGCGAGCGATTTCGCAGCGGCGGCGTTCGCCGCCCGACAGCGCAATCGACGGCGACTTTCGGACATGCGTGATCTTGAATTCCTCAAGCAGCGAATTCAGTTCATGCTCGCGCTTGCGCTTGTCGGGTTCGATCACTTCGAGAACCGACATGATGTTGTCTTCGACGCTCAGCCCGCGGAAGATCGAGGCTTCCTGCGGAAGATAGCCGATACCCAGCCGCGCACGGCGATACATCGGCAGGCCCGTAACGTCGAAACCGTCGAGCGAGATGCGGCCCTCATCGGCGGCGACAAGCCCGACGATCATGTAGAAGACGGTCGTCTTGCCGGCACCGTTCGGTCCAAGCAGACCCACCGCCTCGCCGCGGCGGAGATGAATGCTCACATCCCGCACGACCTTGCGCGTGCCATAGGTCTTGGAAAGTCCGCTCGCCCCAAGTGTTCCCTTCCGGGGTTCGATCCGTGCCTGCGGCCGTGACTGATATTGCGGTTGTGGCTGTGGAGCACGTTGCGAAGGCTGCGCCTGCGGAGCGCGTCGCGGCTCGGCATATTGTTCGCGCGGATCGCGCGCAGGTGCGGGCTGATACTGTTGCGGCTGCAGCGGAGGTGGCGGCGGCGCCTGACGCGGTTGCGCGGGCGCGGAACGCGGAGCGGGTGCCGGACGCGGAGCGGGTTCAGCATAGGCGCGGCGTTCCAGATGCGGATCGCGCGAATCGTATTCGGCAGGCTGGCGTTCGACCGGCGCGCGCTCGGCGGGCTTGCGTTCAACCGGCCGGCGCTCGGCGGGAGCCGGTCGTGCGGGCGGTGCGGGACGATCCAGACGAAATGCATCATCCGACCCGGACGCCGCTTCGTCGGCTTCGGGTTTGGAGCGCAGCCAGGAAAGAACTTTCAGCACGATTCTTGCTTCAGCCTTGTTTGCGGGCCTAAACGCCTATTATTCCCTCCGCCTGCCGGAGGCAACGCGGCGCTATTCCCTGAACGGGCAAAAGGCGGGCTTGAGGGCAGGCTGCAGGCCTGAATCCGGCTTTCCGGGGGCCAATCTACTTCTTCGGTTCTTTATCCTTAACGCTGCCTGGGACGAAAAGCCCCTGCACGCGGCCTGCCGATTCGAGCCGGGACGTCCCTGTATTGAGGTCGACGATGATCTTGTCGGCCTTCATCACGTTCGGCCCCTGGCTCACCACCACATTGCCGGTAATGGTCGCGGTGTTGCTCGGCATGTCGAACACGCCGCTGTCGCCGGTCGCCTTCTGATCCTTCGCGGTGATGACAATTCCACCAAGCGCCTCGATTTTCTTGATGCGCTGGTTGGATGCCTTGCCGTCCTTCGTCTTTTGCACGGACTGCACCGTCTTCTCGCCGCCTTTTTTCTTCGAAAGCGAGCCTTCGTAATAAACCTTCAGGCGCGGTGCCCGCATGGTGCTGTCACCCTGCTTCACCGTCACGTTGCCTTCGAAGATCGCGTAGCTTTCGCGGTCATGAATCTCGAGCGAATTCGCCTCGATCTTCACCGGTTCCTTGCGGTCGCGGCCGAAGCCCTGCATCGCGTTCGGCAGCACATTGCCGTCGGAGTCGGTTTTTTGCGCGCCTGCTTTCTGCGCGACCGAATTCGTCACCGGTGCCGCGGCAAGCAGCAACGCCGACGCCAGGAACGCGTGCGGAATTTTTCCAAACCACTTCATCGTCTGTTTCCGCTCGCTGTCTTTTGCGCTTCGGCTTCGGATTTTTCCTGCGGCGGAAGCTGCATGTTCACCACGACACCGCCGTCGAAGATCACCACCGCGCCGTGGTCGCGGATTTCCGCGCGCGCCGCTTCGAGGCTGCCGTCGGGGAACGTCGCGTTGACCGGATTCTTCGTCACCATCCGGCCCTTGCGCACTTCGATGAAGGCATCATTGAGATAGACGTGATAGCCGGACTCCGAATGGATCTCGATGCCGCCATTGAGCTGCAGGTTTTCCGCCTTGATGTCGTAAACGCCGCCCTTGGCGCGCACTTCGGTCCCGCCGCGGCCGGTCTGCTCGACGTTCCCGTGAATGCCGTTCAGTTCGACGATGTTCGGCTGCGTCAGATCCTGTGTCGCCGAATCCGCCGTCACGATGTAGGGCTTCTTGTCCCGCGTGTAGCCGGTCAGTTTCGGCGCTTCCATCGTGATCTTGTTGCCGTCGAGCGAAAGCTTCGAAAATTCGACCGGCAGCTGACGGAATTTCTTCAGCGGATCGATCATCAGGATCAGCGTCACGATGACGACGCCCAGTGCCGCGAGCGACGGCAAGGCAATGCGCAGGATGCGCACACGCTTGCTGTGACGCTGCGCGTCCTCCAGCGCAGTCCCGCGCGAAGGCGTTGCCCGCCCCTGCAAGGTCGCGGCGGCAGCACGAAGATCCTGCGCGATCCGGTTCATCTGTTGCCCTTCATCGAGGCCATCAAACAGCCAAATGAGGCAAAATCCCGCGATGCGGGAACCAAGAATCAGTGGCGGGCAAGATGCGGCCCAATATAAGGGCGCGCAAGCAAAGACCGCTTTACGAGTGCGCGAATATGTCTTCCTCGGCCCAACCGGCCAGATCGAGCTTCGCCCGTGTCGGCAGGAAGCGGAAGCACGCCTCGGCGAAGGGCATGCGACCCTCGCGCGAGAGCATCTGGTCGAGCTTCTCCTTGAGCTGGTGGAGGTAAAGAACGTCGGACGCGGCATAGGCAACCTGCGCCTCCGACAGCGTCTCCGCACCCCAGTCCGAAGACTGCTGCTGCTTCGACAGGTCGATGTTCAGCAATTCCTTGACGATGTCCTTGAGCCCGTGCCGGTCGGTGTAGGTGCGCGCGAGCCGCGAGGCGATCTTGGTGCAATAGACCGGCTCCGGCATCACGCCGAAGGTCTGGTGCAGGACCGCGACATCGAAGCGGGCGAAGTGAAACAGTTTCAGCTTGCTCTTGTCTGTCAGCAGTTTCACGAGGTTCGGCGCGTTCACGCCGGTCGCGGGGATCTGGACCACATCCGCAGAGCCGTCGCCGGGCGAAAGCTGCACGACGCAAAGACGGTCGCGAGCCGGATTCAACCCGAGCGTTTCGGTGTCGATGGCGACCACAGACTTGTAGGCGGAGAGGTCCGCGAGGTCGCCGCGATGGAGACGGATGGTCATTCGTTTGGCGCTGTCCGGTTCAGCCGGCATCCCGGCGAGCGGGACCATAGCCCAAATGGATGTATGAATCGTAGCCGCCCGAGGGGAGCAAAAGCGGCCGGAATGATGCTTAATCTGGTGCCCAGGAGAGGACTCGAACCTCCACGGTGTTACCCGCTAGTACCTGAAACTAGTGCGTCTACCAATTCCGCCACCTGGGCACAGGGGCCTTTCGTATCGTGGCGATAGGTAGTGCTTCGCCTTTCCGCTTGTCAATTGATCTGCGGCGAAAGCGACGCTTCTGGACCTGAATATGCGGGTCTAGTATCGCTGCGAGCGCTTCGGGCGCTGCAAACTTCGGAACGGGAAAATGGTGCAGGTAACGGATCGGCTGGTCACGCTGTACGGCGGCTCCGGCTTCGTCGGGCGGCATGCGGTGCGGGCGCTGGCGAAGGCCGGCTGGCGCATCCGGGTCGCGGTGCGCCGTCCCGATCTTGCAAACCATCTCCAGCCCCTGGGTGCCGTCGGCCAGATTCACGCCGTGCAGGCGAATGTGCGCTATCCGGAATCCGTGATGCGCGCGGCGGAAGGCTCCGACGCGATCGTCAATCTCGTCGGCATCCTGCACAAGAGCGGTGCGCAGACCTTCGACGCCGTGCAGGCCGAAGGTGCGGCCGCGGTCGCCGCCGCGGCAAAGGAAGCCGGCTCACGTCTTGTGCAGATGTCGGCGATCGGCGCGAACCGTGAATCCGGTTCCATCTATGCGAGCACGAAAGCCGAAGGCGAAAACGCCGCGCTGAGCGCCGTCCCGAGCGCGGTCATCTTGCGGCCGTCGGTCGTATTCGGGCCGGAAGATGATTTTTTCAACCGCTTCGCCTCGCTTGCACGCTTTTCGCCGGTGCTGCCGCTGGTCGGCGGCGGTCATACGAAATTCCAGCCGGTATTTGTCGGCGATGTAGCCGCCGCCATTGTCGAGGCGGTCGAAGGCCGTGCACGCCGCGGCAGCATTTATGAGCTAGGCGGACCGGAAACAAAAACCTTCGCGGAACTGATGCGGACGATGCTTGAGGAGACGAGCCGCTCGCGGCTGCTCGTACCGCTGCCGTTCGGTATCGCAAGGTTCAAGGCATTCTTCTTCGAACTGATGCCGAAGCCGATGCTGACGCGCGACCAGGTGAAGCTGCTCGAGAATGACAACATCGTTTCGCCGCAGGCCGAACGCGAAGCACGCACACTGCGCGGCCTGGGCATCACGCCGACTTCGATGGCGACAGTGCTGCCGTCCTATCTGTGGCGCTACCGCAAGGCCGGTCAGTTCACGAAACCGGCCGCCTGAGTTCAGCCGAAGACCGCAAGCGCGATCAGGCCGGTTACGCCCACAACCACGCGCCATACCGCAAATACGCGAAAGCCGTTGCGCGATACATAATCGAGCAGCGAGCGCACCACCAGCAGCGCCGCGCAAAACGCCGCCACGAAGCCGAGCATGATCAGCAGGCCATCATCGAGCGAAAGTGAAGTACGGTTTTTATAAAGATCGTAAGTGAACGCGCCGAGCATCGTCGGCATCGCCAGAAAAAACGAGAACTCGGCCGCCGCGCGGCGCTCGACCCCAAGCAGCAGTGCGCCCACAATGGTGGAGCCCGACCGCGACGTGCCGGGGATCATGGCAAGTGTCTGAAACATTCCGATCCCGAGCGCCTTGAGCGGCGGAATCTGCAGCGCGTCGTCGTGCTTCACCTCGAACTGCATGCGATCGACAAAATAGAGGACGATGCCGCCCAGGATGAGCATCACGCAGATCAGCCGCGGGCTTTCGAACAACACCGACTTGATGAACCCGTGCAGCAAAACGCCGAGGATCACCGACGGGATGAAGGCAAGCACGATCGCGGTCACGAATCGGCGTGCGGCGGGGTCGGTGGGCAGCGCCAGCACGACTTTCCAGAGTTTCGAGAAATAAACCGCAACCACCGCAAGGATGGCACCGAGCTGGATCACGACCTCGAAGGTCTTGCCGGTACTCTGGAAGCCGAGAAAGTGACCGGCCAGCAGAATGTGTCCGGTCGAGGAGACAGGGATGAATTCCGTCAGCCCCTCAATGAGGCCGAGCAGAACGGCCTCCAGCAGAACGGTCAGCGTCATGGATATTTCCGGGCCGGAGCCTTGTTCCGAATCGAGAATTGAGTGTTAACCGGCAAGTCTCATTTCCTGCAATTCGCCAATTGCCCTTCCACGCCGGCGCTCATCGCTCTTGCCCTATGATCGCCGCGTTCGACGGCATCTGTTAACCCGTCCTTCCGTAAAATCGGCGTTATGCAACTAATTCAGCACAGCTTCTGTCCCCATTCACGCTTCATCCGGCTGGCGCTTGGCGAATACGGCCTCACGGCCGAACTCGTGGATGAGCCGGTTTGGGAGCGGCGGCCGGAATTCCTGACGCTCAATCCCGCGGGCAGTACGCCCGTGTTGATTGACGACGGTGTGACGGTTGTCGGTGCGCAGGCTTGCGCGGAATATATTGACGAGAAATACGGATCGGCTGCTGCCGCCATGCGGCTGATGCCTGAGTCACCGGCCGAGCGCGCGGAAGTGCGCCGGCTGATGTCGTGGTTCAACGACAAATTTTTCTCCGAAGTATCGGAATATCTGGTGCAGGAAAAAATCGTGAAGCGAAATCTGCCGTCCACGAACGGCGGCGGCGCTCCGGATTCCACTGCCCTGCGTGCGGCCCGCGCCAATATCGGCTATCATCTCGGCTATATCGGCTGGCTGCTGAAGTCGCGTAACTGGCTCGCCAGCAACCGCATCACTTACGCCGATCTTGCGGCCGCGGCACATTTGTCGTCTGCGGATTATCTCGGCGACGTGCCCTGGGACGAGGACGAGAACGCCAAGCAATGGTACGCAAGGATCAAGTCGCGTCCGGCGTTCAGGCCCCTTCTGGCGGAAAGCCTGCCGGGCCTCGCTCCGGCGGCGAGCTACGCCAACCTCGACTTCTGAAACCCGCTGACATCAAGCGCGCGCTGATCGAACGCGCGCGCGCGGAAGGCTTCGACGCCATCGGCGTGACAAAGCCGGACGCGCTTGAAAGTCAGATTACCTATTTTCGCGCGTGGCTGCACGCCGGTTCGCACGGCGACATGGACTGGCTCGCCGGCACGTGCGAGCGGCGGGAAGACCCGCGCATTCTGTGGCCGGAAGTAAAAAGTATCGTGGCGTTCGGATTGAATTACGGACCGGACGAAGACCCGCTATCGGTACTCGCGCAAAAGAAGCGCGGCGGAATTTCCGTCTATGCGCGCGGCGGCGACTATCACGACCTGATCAAAGGCAAGCTGAAGCGGATCGGACAGTGGCTGGGCTCACAGACAAAGAGTGAACTGAAAGTCTTTGTCGATACCGCACCGGTGATGGAAAAGCCGCTCGCGGAAGCCGCAGGAATCGGCTGGCAGGGCAAGCACACCAATCTTGTCTCGCGCGAGCATGGCTCCTGGCTTTTTCTCGGCGTGCTGTTCACCAGCCTCGATCTGCCCGCCGACCCGAACGGGGAGGATCACTGCGGCTCCTGCCGCAACTGCCTCGACGCATGCCCGACCGCGGCCTTTCCTGCCCCCTATCAACTCGATGCGCGCCGCTGCATTTCCTATCTCACCATCGAGCACAAAGGTCCGATCCCGTTTGAACTAAGAGCCGCGATGGGCAACCGCATTTATGGATGCGACGATTGTCTTGCGGTTTGTCCATGGAACAAGTTCGCGCAAGCGGGGCGCGAGCAGAAGCTTGCCGCACGCGACGGCAATCGAGCGCCTGCGCTTGCCGAACTTGCGAAGCTCGACGACGCGGCATTTCGCGCGCGATTTTCCGGCAGCCCGATCAAGCGCACGGGGCGCGAGCGTTTTCTCCGCAATGTCCTGATCGCCATCGGCAACAGCGGAGATATTGCGCTTGTGCCGGACGCACAGCGTCTGCTTGGCGACGAATCTCCGCTGGTCCGTGGTGCAGCGATATGGGCGCTGTCGTGTCTGCTGACGAAAGACGAATTCGCGTCGCTCGCGCGCCATTCCACGGGTGAAGCCGATGCTTCCGTCAAAGAAGAATGGACTCAGGCGCTCGCCTGAATGCTTTCGAGCAATTCATCGATCACGCGGAACAGCCGGTCGATATCTTCCGGCCGCGACAGCAGGTGATCGCCGTCCTTCACCAGCGTCATCACGACATCGTCCTGCGCGAGGCATGAAATCAGTTTCAGCGCGTGCGCGTAGGGCACATCCGGGTCCTGCGCGCCCTGAAGGATGCGCACCGGACAGCCAAGCTCGATCGGTTTGTTGAGCAAAAGGTGCTTTCGTCCATCCTCGATCAGCGCGCGGGTGATCGGATACGGGTCTTCGCCGTAGGCCGAAGGACGCTGCCACGATCCTTTTTCCTCGATCTCGCGTTTGATTTCCGGCGAGAACTGCGCCCACATCAGGTCTTCGGTGAAATCCGGTGCCGGTGCGATCAGCACCATGCCGGCAAGGCGCGCTGAATTTTGTTTCGATGCGAGCACGCGGGCGAGCAGCAGTGCCATCCAGCCGCCCATCGATGAGCCGACGAGAATTTGCGGGCCGTTTGTCTCTTGCTCGAAAACAGCCCGCGCATCCTCGAGCCAGCTTGTGATCGTGCCGTACTCGAACTTTCCGTCCGACTCGCCGTGGCCGGAGTAATCGAACCGCACATAGGCGCGGTTATTTCGTTCGCAATAATCCGCAAGCGCCTGCGCTTTCGTTCCGCTCATGTCGGACTTGAATCCGCCCAGCCAGAACAGCCCGGGCGATTTTCCGTCCTGTTTACGCACGGCGATCCCGCGCGCGGCCCGGCCGCTACCCGCCTGAATCTTCAATCGTTTCTCATCCATCATCACGGCGTTAAACGCCGCGGTCACAATGATTGCAAGGCCGCCTTGCCGCTGCCGCAACTGGTCTCTAGAAGCCGCGTGATGTCTCCCGATTCGAGCGCCCATATTGCCGCCCGTCCGCTGACCGTGGTGCATGTCGTTCCCGACCTGCAGTCGGGCAGCGCCGGGCAGAGCGCGCTCCAGCTCGCGGAGGCGCTGGCCGAGCAGGGCCACCGCAGCATCGTCGTCACCGAAGGCGGCCGGCTGGAAAGCGAACTGAAACGCGCAGGAGCCTCGCTTGTGCATCTTCCGGTCGCGAGCAAGAACCCGTCGCAGATCGTGGCGAACGGCCGGGCACTTGCCGCCATTGCGCGCGACACCGGCGCGGATTTGCTGCACGCACAGAGCCGCGCTCCGGCATGGAGCTGCCTGCTCGCACGTCGTCTGACGAAGACGCCATACATCACAACCTACGACAACAATTTCCGCGAACAGCATTCGCTGAAACGTTTTTATAACAGCGCGATGGTGCGCGGTTCGAAAGTGATCGCGCTCGGCGAACGCATCGCGAAGCTGATCGAAGCGCGCTACGGCACGCCACGCGACAAGATCGCGGTGATCGACCGCTGCGTCGATCTCGACCGTTTCAATCCAGACGCCGTCACCGAAGACCGCCGTGCTGCACTCGCAAGGAACTGGTCGCTGGAGGACGGCGAGAAAGTCGTGCTGCTGCCGGGACGGCTGACCCGCCGCAAGGGCCCGCATGTTATCGTCGAAGCCGCGATCAAACTGCGCGAGGCCGGACTGAAGGGCATCGTCTTCGTCCTCGCGGGCGAAGGACCGCACGGCGGCGGGTATGCCGCCGATCTGTGGGATCAGGTACATCAAGCCGGAATTTCCGATCTTGTCCGCTTCGTCGGCCATTGCACCGACATGCCCGCCGCCTATTCGCTCGCGGACATTGCGGTCGCCACGGTGTTGCAGCCCGGCGGGCCGCAGCGCGCGGTGCTCGAAGCCCAGGCGATGAAGGTGCCGGTGATCGTGTCAGACGGCGAGGAACGCGGCGACATCCTGCTCGCCCCACCCTTTGCAGCGGAAACCGCATCGACCGGCCTGCTTTATCCTTCGGGAAACTCGGCCGAACTCGCGCAGGCTCTGTTCAAGCTGCTGGCCATCGGCAAACCCGGCCGGCTGGAAATGGGCGAGCGCGGACGTCATTTCGTTGTCTCGCGCTTCCCGCAGGCTGCCTTCGCCGAACGGATGCTTTCGGTCTATGCCGAGGTTGCCGCGGAACGGCGGCATCCCACATCCGCCGTGCAGGCGTTGACTTGAGCCCCATTTCTCTCAATCCTGCCGCCGGATCGCGCCCCCGGGCACGGTACGCATCGACAACTGCATAGGAGACGACACCCATTCGCAGGCCAATGAGAGCGCAGGCACCGGTCCAGAAGGACGGCCCGCGCGTGAACGAAGACATCCGCGTGCGCGAAGTTCAATTGATCGACGCGGAAGGCACCAATGTCGGTGTCACCCCCATCCACGAAGCGATTGCCAAGGCCAAAGAAGCCGGGCTCGACCTCGTCGAGATTTCGCCGAATACAAACCCGCCGGTCTGCAAGATTCTGGACTACGGCAAGTACAAGTATCAGGCGCAGAAAAAGGCCGCCGAAGCCCGCAAGAAGCAAAAGACGGTCGAGGTGAAGGAGATCAAGCTTCGCCCCGGCATCGACAAGCATGACTACGAGGTGAAGCTTCGTTCCATGCAGCGCTTCTTCGAGGAGGGCGACAAGGTGAAGGTCACCCTGCGCTTCCGGGGCCGCGAAATGGCGCACCAGGAGCTGGGCTACAAGCTCCTCAACCGCATCAAGGAAGACGTCGGCACCGTGGCCAAGGTCGAGGCCGAGCCGATGTCCGAAGGCCGCCAGATCGTCATGATCATGGCCCCGCGGTAGCACTGCACACGGCGGACCGGCGCAAGCCGATCCGCCAATGCCTTCAGCCGGAAACCGCCGACACTGTCTTCGCTTTCCGCAAGCGGCGTTGTGCCTGCGCGACACGAGCAAGCCCACCCAGCGAATGGGTGCCTACCGGCCATGGCTTGTTCGCGCCGCTTACCATCGAGACGAATTTCCCGATCGGACGGCGCGCGATCTCTGCCGTTGGCCGGGATATGAACAAGTCGGCGTGGAAGAGTCCGTCCGATTCACGGCCACGCGGATCGAGCCCGCGATCCTCGACCGCGCGGATCGTGGCTTCCATCTCCTCGAAATTCACAAAGCGGCGCTGAACGAAAGTTGCAGCTTCAAACTGTTCGGTTTCTAGGCCCAGCTCCGCCAGCGTCTGTTCGATCCCATCATAGGGAAACATGCGCAAAACGAACGACGCCACCCAGGCTGTCCTGCCCTTGCGAGCGAGCCGGGCGAGGCGCTGGAAAGTTTGGCTCGTTACATATCCCACACATCCGGTCGACACGATGAGATCGACGGACTCCAGAATGCGCGCTTGATCCGGCGTCGGATCGTCCTGTTCCAGGTCGAGGCACATGCCGATATCGAGAGCACCACTGGCCTGGGCGTATTCCACCGCGTTTCGCGAGGGATCGAGGCCGATAACCCGGATATTCGAACGCTGCGGCCATGAACGGTAGAATGACTGGTCAAACCGCAGGAACTCGCCGCTCGCAACGGTCTTCAGCGCCGGGTCGGTATAGCGGGAGCGCAGGGTGTCGTAGCGGAGCGCATATTTCATCAGCGCAGCATTGACCCCATAGGAGCACCCCAGATCGAGAACGGTGACGGGCTCGCTCTGCGTTTCCGCACGGGCGCGGATCAGCTGCTCGAAAACCGGCTGCGCGAGGTAAGGAATGATGTAGTCGAGTTGGCCGAGAACCCTGAAATATTCGCGAGGATCCCGGTCGGTATATATTTCGCTGAAATCGGACTTGATCTCGTTGAGATCGGAATAGCGGGTCGGATGTTCCATGCAAATTCCCCCTTCCGGATTGCCGTCCGTCCAAATTCTCCAAAATATTGATTTTACTAGCGAATTTCGCTCGCTCGGCTTATACGGCGAGGAAGCCGCGAAAACAACCCCGGTGCGGCCAATCCGCTGCCGGAGGGCCCCTCCCCGTGCAGGGTGTTGATAAATCCTCCCTCAGGTCTTATCACCGCGCGTTCTCAAAGGACGGCCCGGCCTGAAGGGCATGCCGTGGCGGTCCTGACGCTCAACAATCCGAAGCTGCTCCGGCGGTTTCGCCTCCATCGAAAAGGAAGAGCCAAATGCCCAAGTTGAAGACGAAATCGGGCGCCAAGAAGCGCTTCAAGCTCACTGCATCAGGCAAAGTCATTGCCGGCGTCGCCGGCAAGCGTCACGGCATGATCAAGCGGACCACCAAGCAGATCCGCCAGAACCGCCGCACCTTCGTGGTGTCGGAGGCCGACGGCCGCAACGTGCGCAAATACTATCTGCCGAACGGCTGAGCTTTAGCGAACAGATTCAGGAGTCCGAGAAATGGCACGCGTTAAACGTGGCGTAACTTCACACGCCAAGCACAAGAAAACCCTCAAGGCCGCCAAAGGCTTTTACGGCCGCCGCAAGAACACGATCCGCGCCGCCAAGGCCGCGGTCGACCGTTCGATGCAGTACGCCTACCGCGACCGCAAGGTGAAGAAGCGCACGTTCCGCGCGCTCTGGATCCAGCGCATCAACGCGGCGACCCGCGAAAACGGGCTCACCTATGGCCGATTTATCGACGGCCTCGGCAAGGCCGGGGTCAGCATCGACCGCAAGGTGCTCGCCGATATCGCCGTGCGCGAACCGGCTGCATTCAAGCTGCTCGTCGATCAGGCTCGCGCCGCTCTTAACTGAGCTGCATTCCCGCCTGCCGAGGCTAAACCAGCGGGGCGCTTTCATTAGCGCCGCGCTCTTTGCCTTTGGGCGGGTTCAAGGCACATTCCCACGCGGTTGATTCCATGACCGATACAGCAAGCCTCGAACAAGAACTCCTCAAAGCCGTCGCCGCCGCCGGCGACGAAGCCGCCCTCGAAGCCGTGCGCGTAGCCGCGCTCGGCAAAAAGGGTTCGGTTTCGGAGTTGCTGAAAACGCTTGGCACCATGACGCCGGAGGAGCGCAAGACCAAAGGCGCTTCGATCAACAAGCTGAAGGACGCCGTCAACGACGCGATCAATGCACGCCGCGATGTCCTGAAAAATGCGGCGGTTTCAGAGAAGCTCGCCGCCGACAGGGCCGACGTCACGCTTCCGGTGCGGCTGGCAGGCGCCGAGCGTGGGCGTATTCACCCGATCAGCCAGGTGATCGATGAGATCACCGCAATCTTCGCCGACATGGGTTTCTCGATCGCCGAAGGCCCGGACATCGAAACGGACTTTTACAATTTCACGGCGCTGAATTTTCCGGTCGGCCATCCCGCGCGCGAAATGCACGACACGTTCTTCTTCAATCCGAAGGAAAACGGCGAGCGGCTGTTGCTGCGCACGCACACTTCGCCGGTACAGATCCGGACGATGCAGAAGCAGAAGCCACCGGTCAAAGTCGTGATTCCCGGCCGCACCTATCGCAAGGATTCCGACCAGACCCACACGCCGATGTTCCATCAGGTCGAAGGTCTCGTCATCGACAAGGGATCGCATCTCGGTCATTTGAAATGGATTCTCGAAGAGTTCTGCAAGGCATTCTTCGAAGTGCCGCAGGTGAAGATGCGTTTTCGTCCGTCGTTCTTCCCGTTCACCGAGCCGTCGATGGAAGTCGATATTCAGTGTGACCGGAAAGGCGGCGAGGTCCGTTTCGGTGAAGGCAACGACTGGATGGAAATTCTCGGCTGCGGAATGGTGCATCCGAACGTCCTCAAAAACTGCGGCCTCGATCCGAACGAGTATCAAGGCTTCGCCTGGGGCATGGGCATCGACCGCATCGCGATGCTGAAATACGGCA
>VFQR01001238.1_pt1 | contig 20989 bp, 20 predicted proteins | sample 3512321 | NCBI WGS metagenome assembly VFQR01 (sample SAMN10412374, study PRJNA504923) | tailings metagenome | isolation source: Relicate 3 Philex TSF1 revegetated site | place: Philippines: Tuba, Benguet | collected 2017-08-29 | reverse complement strand
GCCCCGCGCTTCGACCGCCAGCATCTCGACGAGGACGGCCATGTATCGATATGACGAGTTCGACGCCGCGTTCGTGAAGGAACGCACGGCGCAGTTTTCCGACCAGGTCGCCCGGCGGCTCAGCGGCGAGCTCAACGAGGACCAGTTCCGGCCGCTGCGGCTAATGAACGGGCTCTATCTGCAGCTGCACGCCTACATGCTGCGCGTCGCCATTCCCTATGGCACGCTGTCGCCCCGGCAGATGCGCATGCTGGCCCACATCGCACGGACCTATGATCGCGGCTACGGCCACTTCACCACGCGGCAGAACATCCAGTTCAACTGGCCCAAGCTGCGCGACATCCCGACCATCCTCGCCGACCTCGCCTCGGTCGAGATGCACGCCATCCAGACCTCCGGCAACTGCATCCGCAACATCACCACCGACCAGTTCGCCGGCGCGGCCGCCGACGAGATCATCGACCCGCGCCCGGTGGCCGAGATCCTGCGCCAGTGGTCGAGCCTCCACCCCGAGTTCAGCTATCTGCCGCGCAAGTTCAAGATCGCGATGACCGGCTCGCCCAATGACCGCGCCGCCATCCGCTTCCACGATATCGGCCTGCAGGCAACGACCAATGCGGCCGGCGAGATCGGGTGGCAGGTCTGGGTCGGCGGCGGTCTCGGCCGCACGCCGATGATCGGCAAGATGATCTCGCCCTTCGTGCCGCACGAGCATCTGCTCGCTTATCTCGAGAGCATTCTGCGCGTCTACAACCGCTATGGCCGGCGCGACAACAAGTACAAGGCGCGCATCAAGATCCTCGTCCACGAGACCGGCATCGACACCATCCGCGAGCAAGTCGAGGCCGAGTTCGCCGAGGTGAAGGGCGGAGTACTGACGCTGCCGCAGGCCGAGCTCGACCGCATCACCCGCTACTTCGCCGATCCCGACTATGCCCGCGTCAACGAGACGGTGGTCGATGTCGCGCGCGAGAAGATCCTCAACCCCGCCTATGGCCGCTGGCTGGAGCGCAATCTCAACGCCCACCGCCAGCCGGGCTATGTCTCGGTGACGATCTCGCTGAAGCCCGTCGGCCATCCGCCGGGCGACGCCTCGGCCGACCAGATGGACGTGATCGCCGACCTCGGCGCGCGCTTCTCCCATGACGAGCTGCGCGTCACCCACGAGCAGAACCTCGTCCTGCCGCATGTGCGCATCACCGATCTGCCGGAAGTCTATCGCGTCCTCGTCGAGAACGGGCTCGCCGAGGGCAATGCCGGCCAGATCACAGACATGATCTGCTGCCCCGGCCTCGATTTCTGCGCGCTGGCCAATGCCCGCTCGATCCCGCTGGCCCAGGAGATTTCCCGCCGCTTCGCCGCCCCTGAGCGGCAGGAGGAGATCGGCGAGCTCAAGATCAAGATTTCGGGCTGCATCAACGCCTGCGGCCACCACCATGTCGGCCATATCGGCATCCTGGGGGTGGAGAAGAAGGGCACCGAGCTCTACCAGATCACCGTCGGCGGCGACGCCACGGAGCAGGCCGCCATCGGCGATATTCTCGGCCACGGTTTCGTCGCCGAGGACGTGCCCGATGCCATCGGCCGACTGGTGGACGCCTATATCGCCCGCCGCGACGATCCCTCGGAGAGCTTCATCGCCGCCTATCGCCGCCTCGGCAAGGAGCCGTTCAAGGAGGCGCTCTATGGCAATGCGTGAGCCTCGCACCGCTTTTCCCTCTCCCCCTGGGGGAGAGGGTGCCTGGGCCAGCCAGGCGGGTGAGGGGCAGTACTCCGAGTCTTCCCCTCATCCGTCTCGCTCCGCTCGCCACCTTCTCCCCCAGGGGGAGAAGGAAGAGGGGGTGCACCGTGCTTGATCTCGCCATCGCCCACCCCCCCAGGCCCGACAAGCTGCGGGCGCTGGGGATCATGGCGCTCAACGGCATGTTCGACGAGATGGACGGCGTCGCCGTGCTGCGCCAGGCCGTCGAGGAATTGCTGCCCGGCGACATCGCCATCGTCTCGTCCTTCGGCGCGGATTCCGCCGTGCTGCTGCACATGGTGGCTGAGGTCGATCCGACACTGCCCGTGCTGTTTATCGAGACCGGCAAGCACTTCCCCGAAACGCTGGCCTATGTCGAGACGCTGAAGCGGCATCTGGGTCTCACCAACGTCATCGCGCTCACGCCCGACGACAAGGACGTGCGCCGCTTCGACCCGGCCGGCACGCTGTGGGAGACCGATCCCGATTCCTGCTGCCATATCCGCAAGACCGAGCCGCTGGATACGGTCGTGGCCGGCTATGGCGGTTGGGTGACCGGGCGCAAGCGCTACCAGACGCGGGAGCGCGGCGTGCTGCCGCATTTCGAGTTGACCAGCGATGACCGCATAAAGGTGAACCCGCTCGCCTATTTCGGCGACGCCGATATCACGACCTACAAACTCAAGTATGGCTTGCCCGACCATCCGCTCTACCATAAGGGCTACAAATCCATCGGCTGCGCGCCCTGCACGAGCGCCGTGGCCGAAGGAGAGGACCCGCGCGCCGGCCGTTGGCGCGGCCTCAACAAGAAGGAATGCGGCATCCATTTCGACTTCAACGGAGCCATCGCCAAGCCCATGGCCGCTCAGGACCTGACCCTCTTCAAGGATGGCGCCTTCGTCGCCGACCCGTTCCGCGCCTGGGCCGAGGGCGACGACCCGGCATCGGTGCGCTATACCCATGTCCCGCTGACGGTGTTTCTCGCCGAGCGGGAGGCGTTCCTCGCCAACCCGCACCCGCTGGGGCTGCTGGTCGCGCCGGGCGAGGACGTCGAGACCGTCGCCGCCGATCTCGACCGCTTCTCCTCGATCGCGCTGGCCTTTCCCGCCTTCACCGATGGCCGCAACTACTCTTCGGCCCGACTGCTGCGCGAGCGGCACGGCTATGCCGGTGAAATTCGCGCCGTGGGCGACGTTCTGGCCGACCAGATCCCGCTGATGCGCCGTTGCGGCATCTCTGCTCTGGTGGTAACGCACGAGCCGACGAAGCGGGCGCTGGCGGAGGGGAAGCTGGCGACCGTGGACATCTTCTACCAGCCCGTCGGGCGGACGGAGGTGCCGGTCGGCACGCGCCCGTTCCTCAGGCGGTCGGTGGAGAGCGTCTGATCCCCGGCGTCCGCCGGACCTCGTCCTTCGACAGGCTCAGGATGAGGTCCTCCCGGACGCCACAACCACAACAGGCCTCATGGTGCGCTTGTCGAACCACGAGGCCGTGGCACAACGCCAGCTAGCAAGAAGAAGCAGATGTCGAACGAAATCGTCACCGACGTGGTCATCATCGGCGCCGGCCCGGTCGGGCTGTTCGCCGTGTTCGAGCTGGGGCTGCTCGACATCAAATGCCACCTCATCGACATTCTCGATCGGCCGGGCGGACAGTGCGCCGAACTCTATCCGGAAAAGCCGATCTACGACATTCCCGGCTTCCCCATGGTGACGGGGCAGGGGCTCACCGACAATCTGATGCAGCAGATCGCGCCCTTCGGGCCCGAGTTCCATTTCAGCCGCATGGTGCAGAGCCTCGAAAAGCTGGAGGACGGCAGCTTCCGGCTCACCACCGACGCCGACGAGACCTTCCTGTGCAAGGTGGTGGTGATCGCGGCCGGCGGCGGCTCGTTCCAGCCCAAGCGCCCGCCGGTCGAAGGCATCGAGGCCTATGAGAACAAGTCGGTCTTCTACGCCGTGCGCAAGATGGAAGATTTCCGCGACCAGGACGTGATGATCGTGGGGGGCGGCGACTCGGCGCTCGACTGGACGCTGAACCTGCAGCCCATCGTCAAGTCGCTGACGCTGGTGCATCGCCGCGACGCCTTCAAGGCCGCGCCGGCCTCGGTGAACAAGATGAAGGAGCTGGTGGCGGAGGGAAAGATCAACTTCCTCCTCGGCCAGATCAGTCGCATCGAGGGCCTGGACGGTCAGATCGAGCGCATCCATCTCGCCATGGAAGCCGGAGAAACCGTGATCCCGGCGACCCGCCTCTTGCCCTTCTTCGGGCTCACCATGAAGCTCGGCCCCGTCGCCGACTGGGGGCTGGAGCTGAACGACAACCTGATCGCGGTCGACACCGAGAAGTTCCAGAGTTCGGTCGAGGGTGTGTTCGCCATCGGCGACATCAACCACTATCCGGGCAAGCTCAAGCTCATCCTCTCCGGCTTCCACGAAGCCGCGCTGATGGCCCAGGCCGCTAAATCCGTCATCTCGCCGGGCGAGCGCGTCGTGTTCCAGTACACCACCAGCTCCACCAAGCTGCAGAAGAAGCTGGGCGTGGTGTGAGCGAAGCGAGATGAAGATCCTCGTCACCGATCAGGACGGAGTCGAACACGAGCTCGAAGGGCTCGACGGCTGGCGCACCATGGAAGTGATCCGCGACTGGGGTCTCAACATCAAGGCCGAATGCGGTGGCGCCTGCTCCTGCGCCACCTGCCACGTCTATGTCGAGGAGCCGTGGCTCAGCCAGCTGCCGCCGCCCAGTGACGACGAGGAAGATCTGCTGTTCTCCACCCTCGACAAGCGTCCCAACAGCCGTCTCAGCTGCCAGATCCTGCTCAGCGAGGATCTGGACGGGATGCGCGTGACGCTGGCGCCGAGCGCCGCCAAGGACTGAGCCGGCGCTATTCGGCCGAGCCGACCAGCGTCCAGCCTTCGGCGGGAGCGTTCTCCCACACCTGAACGCCCTGGCCGGCCTCGACCCAGCGGCCCTGCTGCAACGCGACCACTTCGATCGGCTCCGACGGCTGCGCGGCCTGCGGCGCTGCGGTTGCGGTGCTCAGTTCCTCTGCCGGCGGCGGGGCAGCTGGCGCGGCGGCGACCATGTCCACCGCGACCGGCACCCGCACGGCGACATCGAAGGCCTTCGCTTCGAGCTGCGGCAGTGGCGTCGGGCTGGACGACAGCACCCGGGCCGACTTGATGGTGGGGGCCACCACATGGGCCTGGGCCATGTCGTAGAGATAGCCGACGCTCATCGTGGTGACGACGAGGGCGCCGGCGGTGACGCCGCAGAGGCGGACAAGGGAAACAAGGGGCAGGGCCACGGCAATCTCCATCGAGTGGGGGTGTGCCGCCTGCGGCCGGCAGCGACGTGGCCCGTATCGCTGCCGCCCGTGGCGGGGTTGCCCCATGAACGGCGCACCCCACCTGCGGTTCCCGTCGCTAAAGCAAGCTGCTGAAGTTTATGCCGCCGCGGCGGTCTCGGCCTGCTGCCGTCCCGCCTTCAGCAGCGCCGTCCACCAGCCGAGTTCCTCCAGCATCGCCTTGGCGGCGTCGCCGAGATAGGCGTAGTCCTCGAACTGCTTGCCCTGCTGCAGCAGCCCCAGGAACGGCTCCATGCCGATATGAACCGCGCTGCGGACCGACACCATGCCCTGCTCCGCCACGATCAGCCGCATCTGCTCCACCGCCCGCGCGCCGCCGACACCGCCATAGCCGACGAACGCCGCCGGCTTCCGCTGCGTCTCGCCGTAGAGATAGTCCATGGCGTTCTTCAAGACGCCGGTGACGGCATGGTTGTACTCCGCCGTGACGAAGATGAAGCCGTCGAGATCGGCGATCCGCGCCGCCCAGCGCTGGGCGACCGCGTCCTGTGGCGGCGTGAAGCGGGGGGACATCGGCTCACCGAACATCGGCAGCGGGTAGTCTCTGAGATCGACGATCTCGTAGGCAGCGTCGCCGCGGGCCGCGGCGAGGTTCAGAATCCATTCGGCGGGCCGGTCGGCGAAGCGGCCCTGGCGGGTGGTGGAGAGGATGATGCCGATCCTGGGACGGGTCATGTGTCGGTTCCATGGCTGGGATTTCAGGGGTAGCCACCAGAAGGAAGCTAGTCACCAGAGGTAACTGACGCTATGTACGGAACCGGCTACCAGCCCCACAAGACAGCACTATTTTATCTCCGAGGCACCGCATGGATACCGTCCCCGATCATCCCCTTGCCGGCATGGCGCACCCGCTGGCCCACCCCGAAGTCACCAGCTTCGGGGAGTGCCGCGAGGCGATGTTGCCGGTCAACGACGTGCTGGCCCGGGTGGGCAGCAAATGGACCATGTTCATCATCATCGGCCTCGGGCATGGCCCGATGCGGTTCTCCGAGCTGAAGCGCCGGCTGGACGGCATCTCGCAGAAGGTGCTGACGTCGACACTGCGCGATCTCGAGCGCGACGGCTTCGTCTCCCGCACGGTGACGCCGTCGATTCCCCCGCGCGTCGACTATGAACTCACCGAAATGGGGTACGAGTTGTGCGAGCCGCTGGCCGTGCTTGGCCGTTGGGCCGACGCCAATCGCGGCCGGGTCGCCGCCGCGCGCCAGCGCTTCGCTAAACGCCAGGCGGAAGAACGGGAGCTGAGCTGGTAAGCTCCGCCGTTCACTTTCGGTTCAACCATCGCTCACTAAAGCGTGCGGCCTCTCCGCAGGGGAGTTTCCGCATGAGGGCAAAATGGATCTATATGCCGTATTCAAGTTCTTACATGTATTGACGTCGATCGCCTGGGTCGGAGGCGGGCTCACGCTCCTCGCTGCCGATCTGATCATGACCAGAGGGCGACTCGACGTCGCTTCGCCCGTTCTGGACATCATGAACTCTCTCGGCAAGGCGTGGTTCGTGCCCGTCTCTTTCCTCACCGTCATCTTCGGGGCGATTGCCACGACGCTCGGCAATATGTGGGGCGAATTGTGGGTGCTGCTGGGCCTCGCCGGCTTCGCCTCCACCTTCTTCACCGGCCTGCTGTTCATCGAGCCGACGGGGCGCCGGATCGCCGCAGCGCTCGCCGAAGGACGGGTTGCCGAGGGGCTTGCCGAAGGGCGTCGGCTGATGCGCATCGTCCGCTTCGACTATGTGGTCATGCTGGTGGTGGTGGCCGACATGGTGTTCAAGCCGGGCTGGACCGACTACGGGACGCTGGCCGTCATGCTGCTGACCATCGTCGTGGGCGCGGTGGCACTGTTGGGCATCGGCGACCGTTCGCGTGCTCCGGCCTGAACCGGACCTGCAAAGATCCGGGCGCAGGGTGCGCCCGGTTCCTGACTGACATCCGAGGCGGGCCGTTTGGTCCAGCGCTCGAAAAAGACCGGGACTAGTCGTCCTGGTCTTCGTCTTCTTCGTCTTCATCCTCGTCGTCGAAATCGTCCATGTCGGCCAGTTCCGACAGCTCGATCGAGCCGCCTTCGGCTAGCACCGGGCAGCTGCGCGCGATCTCCAGCGCCGCATCGACGTCATCGGCTTCAATGATCGCAAAGCCGGTGATCTGGTTGTCCATCGTGGCGCTCACCGTGCCGTCCGACGCGATGGTGCGGCTGTCGCCGACCGGCGTGCCGATGTCGAGCAGCGCCTCGGCATTGTTTGCCATCCACTCGCTCCAGGCCTCGAGCATGGCGACCTCGGCTTCCTCGTCCTGGGGCACGCCGCCGCCGTGATAGGCCAGCAGAAAATTGGGCATTGTCATCTCCATCATCGACACGTCGTCGATCTGTAGATGGCTGTCGCGACCATTGTGCGACTCGTCAAGCCGTTTTGCGTGCGAGCGGCGCTTCCACCGCGCCCGATTCGGCAAATCGCGCGATCCACGCCTCGAACCGCTCGACCCAGATGTTGAGAGTGGCCCGCACCCGCTCGTCGGTGAAGTTGCCGGCCTCGTCGATGGCGCCGGGGCGCGACTGGAAATAAATCTCGGGCGTGCCCATCAGCGCCATGCCGACCACCGGCAGGATGGCCCGTAGATGCGCCTGTGCCGCCGCGGTGCCCGACACGCCGCTCGTCGCTCCGGCAATGGCAGCGGGCTTGCCGCCCCACACGCCGTCGCCGTAAGGGCGTGAGGGCCAGTCGATGGCGTTCTTCAGGATGCCGGGGATCGAGCGGTTATATTCCGGCGTCACGAACAGCACCGCATCGGCGGCGGCGATCTGCTGCTTCAGCGCCACCACCACCGGCGGCGGATCGTTCCACAGGCTCTCGTCGTAAAAGGGCAGGGCGCCCAGATCGACATAATCGAAGGCCAGCCGCCCCGCCGCCAGCTTTTCCAGCGCCTCGGCGAAGCGGCGATTGCTGGAGGTCGGGCGGATGGAGCCCACGAAGACGGCGACCTTGAACATGCGGGGGACCTGGTGGTTACATTCTGATACTGAGGCTAGATATGTGTCCGCAGCCTCGTATGGCAAGGCGGCACATGGCTGTAACCGTCGCCGGTGAGCCCAGGTTCAGCGTTGCCGCTCCGCATCCAGCACATTGGCGAGCTCGGGAATGAAGTCGCGCACCATGGGCTGCGGCACCGCATCGAACGGCAGCGGCCGCACCACCCGCATCGCCGCAATACCCACCCGCACCGTCATCAGCCCGTTGACCACCCCCTCGCCGAGCCGCGCCGAGAGCTTGGCGGCGAGGCCCTGGCCGACCAGCTGCTCAACCACCCCGTCGCTCAGCACCAGCCCGCCGGTCACCGCGAGATGGGCGAGAATCGCGCCCGTGAGGCGCAGCCAGCCCATGAGGCCCGGCCGCGCGCCATAGAGCCGGGCGATGGTCGCGCCCAGCCTCAGGCTCTCATACAGCACGAAGGCGAAGTCGATCAGCGCCCGGGGGGACACCGCCGTCACCAGCGCCACCCGCCGGGCCGAGGCTGCGGTGAGGCTGCGCGCCCTGCCATCGAGCTGCGCCATCAGCAACTGCTCGGCGAGCCGCACATGCGCCGCGCCGTCGAACACCTGCGTGCCATCGCTCGCGAGACGGTCGCGCGCCCGTGCGAGGTCGGCGCGTCCGGCATAAAGCCCGAGCAGCGCCTCGGCCACGGCCTTGCCGCCGCGCGGATCGTCGGTTTCGAGTACCCGCGCCGCCTCGCGCCGCAGCCGGTCGAGCCTGCCGAGCCGCATCAGCGCCGATGTCTCGCGTATCGCGATCGCGGCCAGCGCCACCAGCAGCACGACGAGCAGCGCCAGCCCGACATAGCCGAGCCAGGGTTGCGCCGCGAACAGGTCGCGGATCAGCCGGTCGGCGGCCAGTCCCAGCGCCAGCGACACCAGCAGCCCGGCCGTCGCGAGCACGATCCGCCACAGCCAGTGCGGCCGCCCCGGCGGCGTCGCGAGTTCGGCATCGGCCGTGGTCTCGCTATCGGTCAGCGGTTCGATCCGCTGCGGCAGATCGGGAATGCTTTCGGGCGAAAAGGCACGCGGCCGCCGCGGCGTCTCGGGCGGCGCGTTTCCGGCGTCGACGGGGCGGGCAAAGGGCGGTTTCATCTCAGCCGGTCCCCGATCAGATATTCGAGTGCCCGGTCGAGCCGCACATGCGGCAGCACCAGCTGGCCCTCTGCATTGCGCTCCAGCCGTTCGGGCGGGGCGAAGCGGAGGAAGTTGAGCGCCACCGGCCGCCCGGCATCGAGCAGCTGGCCGGGGTCGGCGGGCAGCTCGCCGGGAAACAGCGCCACCTCCGTCCGCCCGTCATACGTCGTCCCCTCGAGCCGCTGGCCCGCCTCCGGGGTGCCGACGATCACCTCGTGCCGCTCGCCGGCTTCGCTGATGATGCTCTCGCGCGTCGCCCGGATCGCCGCAATCGCCATCGAGCGCGTCTCCGCGCCGGCGAACCGCGCCCGCTTGCCGGCCTTGGCGACGAGCCGGTTCATCACCGCTTCCAGCCGGTCGTGGCTCGAGGAGTGGATATGGTCGGACTTAGTGGCGGCGAACAGGATGCGATCGATGCGCCGCACCAGCAGCTTGCTGATCGGGTTGTTGCGGCCCTGCCGGAACGCGGCGAGGATTTCGGTGAGCGCGGTTTCGAGGTCGCTGACCGCCGCGGGCCCGGCATTGAGCGCGCGCAAGGTGTCCACCAGCACGATCTGGCGGTCGAGCCGCGCGAAGTGGTCGCGAAAGAACGGCCGCACCACCAGACCCTTATAGGCCTCGTAGCGGCGCTCAAGCATGGCATAGAGGCTCTGGTGGCGCACGCCACCGCCCGGCGGCGGCAGCGGCGCGAAGGTGAGCGCCGGGCTTCCTTCCATCTCGCCCGGGAGCAGGAAGCGGCCGGGCGGCAGCGTGCTCAGCGCCCGCCCGTCCTCGCGGCTCGCGCGCAGATATTGCGTGAAGGCGCTGGCGAGCCGCTCGGCATCGGCGTCCGTCGCCTCCGCGCTGCTGTCGGTCGCCGCCAGCGCCGCGAGAAACGGCGCCGCCTCGTTCGCGGCGTGGGGCAGGGACGCGCGCGCGATCGCCCCCGTACTCCATTCCGCAAAGCTCTGCGACAGCAGCGGCAGGTCGAGCAGCCACTCGCCGGGATAGTCGACGATGTCGAGGTTCAGCGTGCTGGTCTGTCTGAGGCTCGAACTCCAGCGCCGCGACTGGTAGCGCAGCTCGACCCGGAGCTGGCTGATCCGCCGTGTCGATTCCGGCCAGGTCGGCGGCGTGCCTTCCAGCGATTTGAGGTGCTGCTCATAAGCAAAGCGCGGAATGCCGGCATCGGGTGACTCCGCGAGCCGCGCGCCGATGAACCGCCCCTCGGTCAGTGCCGACAGCCCCGGCAGCCGGCCGCCGGCCAGCAGCGCATGGACCAGCGCCGTGATGAACACGGTCTTTCCCGCCCGGCTGAGGCCGGTCACCCCCAGCCGCAGCGTCGGCGTGAACGGCGCCCCCGCCGCATCGGCGAGGTTGGCGAGGGCAATGCCCAGCTCGTCGGTGATGGTGGTGGGCGGCTTGGGCAAGGGGCGGGTTCCGGCACTGCTCTCCAACGTAAGCAGCGACCGGCGATAATCAAGCCGGCCGCCACCTCCGTCGTCTTGGATCGCCGGTCCCTCCCGGCGCAGCGCTACCCCACCTTGCGCGACCCGATCGCCGCGAGCTCGTAGGGCGTCGTCTGGTAGATCTCGTTGATCCAGTTCTGGAACAGCAGATGCCCATGGCTGCGCCAGCGGTTCTCCGGCTCCGCGCTGGCGTCGCCATTGGGGAAGACGTTGAGCGGCGGCGCCGTGTCGAGCCCCGCCTTCACGTCCCGCTCATACTCGTCCGCCAGCGAGCGGTTGTCGTATTCGAGGTGGTTGAGCATGTAGAGCGCCGGCCGCTTCCGGTCCGCCAGGAGGCACACCCCGATCTCCTCATTGTCGATGAGGATGTCGAGATCGTCCCCGAGGCTGTCGCGGGCGATGTCGTTGTAACGGCTCACCGGGATCTCCGGGCTGTCCGAGAAGCCGCGCAGCCACGGCGTCGGCTTGCCGGCGAGCTGGTGGCGATAGACGCCGAACGCCTTCTGCGCCATGCGGTAGCGCCGGGTGCCGTGGAAATGGTGCAGCGCCGCCTGCGCGCCCCAGCAGATGAACATGGTGTGGTGCACATTGGTCTGGGTCCAGTCCATGATCTCGAGCATCTCGGACCAGTACTTGACCTCCTCGAACGGGATATGCGCGATCGGCGCGCCGGTGACGATGAAGCCGTCGAACTTGCGCTCCCGCACCTCCTCCCAGGTCGAGTAGAAGGTGTTGAGGTAATCTTCCGACGTGTGCTTGGACTGGTGCTCGGTGATGCGCACCAGCGTCATGTCGATCTGCAGCGGCGTCGAGCCGATCAGGCGCGCGAACTGCGTCTCCGTGCGCTGCTTGTTGGGCATCAGGTTGAGCAGGCCGATCTGCAGCGGCCGGATGTCCTGGCGCGCGGCGCGCGAGGAATCCATGACGACGACGCCCTCGGCTTCGAGGGTCTGGCGGGCGGGCAGGTGATCTGGAATGCGGATGGGCATGGTGGCCTCCGATATAGGGCGGATCGGGTGGATGGCAAAACGGCGGCCCGGCGGGGCCGCTAGCGCATTCGCCGCCCGATCGCGGTGGCCACCAGATCGACGAAATCCGCGCCGGTCCGGATGCCCGCCAGTTCGGATGCCTCGATCACATAGCCATGGCGGTCCGCCAGCGCCTGGTAGCGCGGCAGCCGGTCTTGCAGCAGCGCCTCGAACCCCCAGGCACCGAACGCGTCGGGGTCCACCTCGGCATCGTCGGTGACGCCGTTGCGCGCCTTGAACTCCGCCCATTTCTCGACGAGGAAATGCGGCCGATAATACATCGGCTTGGGGCTCTCGCGGAACCGGCGCACCAGCTCGCGCGCATCCGCCTCGGTGCCGCGGATATAGAGCAGCAGCGTGTGCTCGGCGAGCGCGCGGATCACCGGATCGTCCGGGTCGTCGACGTCCACCACCTCGATCAGCGAGCCACCGGTGTCGGCGATGAAATCGTCATAGCCATAGAGCGCCGACGCGCGTTCGATGAAGCGCGGCACGTCCTGCAGCGCGAGGATCTCCGCCGCGTGGTGCTGGGCCTGTCGGCGCTGGTATTCCGCGAGCGGCAGCCCGCCCAGTGCCGTATTGCCCGGCCGCCCCAGATAGGTCGAGAGCGGGGCGAGATTGGCGAAGGTGATGTTGCTCTCGATCTTGATCGAGTCCGACCGCAGCAGCTCGCGCAGGAACGGCACCTTCATCGCTTCGAACTTGAAGTTGTCGACGATGTACTCGCCCATGTAGCGGGTGCCGATCCGGTAGTCCGCCGAGTAGTGGAACCACTGGTTGCGCCGCAGCAGCGAGGCGAGCCAGGTCTTGCCGACCCCGGCCATGCCGAACACCGTCACCGCGTGGCGCGGCGCGTTGCGGAACGCATCAGGGCTGTCGAACAACATCGGCGGCGGGCTCCTCGGTGCGGCGAGCATTTAGACGATTGCGTGCATCAGGGGCAAGGGCAGCCGGCCATGCCATCCCGGCCCGCGCCCGCCTCTCCCGGCAGAATCTTCCCCTCCAGCCGGACTCTTTTGCCGCTTTGCCGGTCACCCACCCCGCGCGCCGCGAAAAAACCCTTGCGATTCAACGCTCGGTCGAGCTGGCACAGCCTTTGCATTGCCGCATGCAGAACGGCGTCGCGACGCCTTGGGGTAATGGAGACATCATGGGCATCTACGGCGCTCTATCCACCGCGGTGACCGGGCTTCGCGCTCAGTCCTTCGCGCTCGAGAACATTTCGGGCAACATCGCCAACAGCCAGACCACCGGCTTCAAGCGCATCGACACCGATTTCGTCGACCTCATCCCGGATACCGCGCAGAAGCGGCAGACCGCCGGCTCGGTGCTGGCGCAGTCGCGCTCCACCAACAACGTGCAGGGCGACGTCAAGGGCGCGTCGACCGAGACCTACATGGCCATCAACGGCAATGGCTTCTTCGTCGTCGAGCCGGCGATCGGCCGGTCGGACGGCGCCTCGGTGTTCTCCGGCACCAATTACTACACCCGTCGCGGCGACTTCGAACTCGACAAGTCCGGCTATCTCGTCAATGGCGCCGGCTACTTCCTCAAGGGCGTGCCGATCGATCCGCTGACGCAGAACCTCTCGGGCTCCGTGCCCGAAGTGCTGCGGATTTCGAACGCGTTCCTGCCGGCGCAGCAGACCACCCGGGTCAATTACGAGATTAACCTGCCGCAGCTGCCCAAGACGCCGAAATACCAGGAGTCCAAGGTCCCCGGCAGCGAGCTGCTGGCCGCGACCGACTTCCGCACCGATATCGCTCCGGACCAGGCGGCAAGCGTCGCCGGCGCCACGGTGGCGGGCACCGCTGCCAGCTCTACCATCGCCTCCGACACCAACACGCTGACCATCGCCATCGGCGCTGTGAGCCGCACCTACACCTTCGGCTCGAGCGGCGGCACCACCATGCCGGCCATCGACGTCACCGACCCGGCGACGGATACCGTTGCCGAGCTGCTGGCGGCCATTCAGGCTGATCTGGTGGCCAATGGCGCGACCGGCGCGACGGTCGGGCTGAACGCCGACAACCAGATCACCATCACTGCCGGCAACCTCACCGATAGTATCGACATTACCGACAACACCGTCGGCTCGAGCGTGATCGGCTTCAACCTGCCCAATGGCACGGCGCCCCCGACCGTCTCCAACAACCTGGTTCTCGCCAGCCGCGTCGATACCATCAGCGCGGCGCAACGCGACAACTTCTTCTCGCAGTCGATCGATGGCGGTGCCATCACCGTGTATGCCGCTAACGGCGCACCGGCCAACGTGCAGATGCGCTGGGCCAAGGTCACCTCGACCGAGAATGGCGGCGCGGAGCGGTGGAACCTCTTCATCCTCACCAACGCCAACGCCACCGGCAACAACACGGCGTGGGAGCGGGTGGGGGGCGACTATGTCTTCGGCCTCAACGGCTCGCCAAACCCGCCCATCGAATTCACCACTTTGACCAACCTTACGGTTAACGGCGTCGCGGTCGGCGATGTGCGGCTGCAGCATGGGCCGAACGGGTTGACCCAGTTCGCCGACCCCAATGGCGTCGCCGAGGTGACGACCCTCAGCCAGAACGGCTACCCGGCCGGCGAGTACGTCTCGGTCGCCGTCAACGACAATGGTCGCGTCGTCGTGTCCTACAATAATGGCCGGCAGCTCGAAGTCGCCCAGGTGGTGACCGCCAACTTCAACGCCGTCAACATGCTCAAGCGCATGGATGGTGGCGTGTTCGCGGCGACCTCCGAATCCGGTGAGCCCATCCTCGACAAGAGCGGCGGCGTCATCGGCGCCTCGCTGGAGGCGTCCAACACGGACATCTCCGAGGAGTTTACCAAGCTCATCGTCACGCAGCAGGCCTATGCCGCCGGCACCCGCATCGTCTCCACCGCGGACCAGATGCTGCAGGAAGCCCTGAACATGGTCCGCTGAGGCCTCCGGGTCATGCTCCGGCGCCGCTGGCGCCGGGGTGTCATGCGGTGCTGGAGTAGGTTGCAATGGGTCTGTCGATAACGCTGAGCAATGCCCTGAGCGGCATGAAAGTCGGGCAGAAATCGCTCGACGTGCTGTCGCACAACGTCGCCAATGCCGGCACCCCCGGCTACCACAAGCGCTCGCTCAGCGTCATCGACAACCTCGGCGCCAGCTCGCTTTATGCGCGTGAAGGCACGCTGGTGCGCGCCTTCAACAGCAGCCTGCAACAGCACCACACCCGGGCGATCTCGGAGTCCGGGTTCGCCAGCGTGCAGGCGACATTCCTCGACCGCGTCCAGACCCTGTTCGGCAAGCCCGGCACGGTGGGCTCGATCGACAGCGCCTTCAACGAATTCCAGACCGCGCTCACCTCGGCCTCCGCCAGCCCGGACAACTTCGCCACCCGCGCCGAGGCGGTGCAGAAGGCGCAATTGCTGGCCGGCACTCTCAACCGTCTTACCGGCGACATCCAGTCGCTGCGCCAGGAGATCGAGGCCAAGCTCGCGACCAGCGTCGACGATCTCAACAATCGCCTGGTCTCGCTCGAACGCATCAACACCCGCCTCGCCGACCAGGGCATCGATGCCAATTCCCGGGCGACACTGCTCGACCAGCGCGATCGCCTCATCGATTCCATCAGCGAGCATCTCGACATCCGCGTCAGCTATCGCCAGGACGACACCGTGGCGCTGATGACGCGCTCCGGCGTGGGGCTGCTCGATGGGCGCGCCTCCACTTTCAGTTTCGAGAGCGCCGGTGCGCTCACCGCCAGCTCGCAGTTCAGCCGCAACGAGGCCGAGAACCGGGTCGGCCGGCTTCTCCTTACCACCCCCGCCGGCCTCACCATCGATCTCGTCAAGCAGAACGTGCTGACCTCCGGCGAACTGGCGGGGCTGGTCAAGATGCGCGACGAGGCTCTGGTCAACGCCCAGGACCAGCTGGACGAGATCGCCGCGAGGCTCGCCCTCTCCATGTCGACGGAGGTCAGGCACGGCGATGGCGTCGATCTCGGGGTGACCAAAGGCCTCGAGCTCGATATCGGCGATATCCAGGACGGCAACGAGTTCAGCTTCACCTATCTCCAGGGCGGCATCAGCCGCACGGTACGGGTGGTGCGCGTCGACAACGCCGCCATGCGACCGATGGACTACGCCGATGCCAATGGCGCCCGCGTGCTCGGGCTCGATTTCTCCGGCGGCACGCTGAGTATCGCGGCGCAGCTGCAGGATCGGCTGGGCGGCGGGCTATCCTTTTCCAACCCGAACGGTGACGTACTGCGCGTTCTCGACGATGGGGCGACCGGGCAGACCGATGTGATGAGCCTTTCCTCGCGCGTCACCGCGACGGGCGTGCAGGATGGCGGCTTCGCCCTCTCGCTCTTCACCGACTTCAACAACGTGCCCTTCACCGATGGCACGGAGGGGCAGGGGCAGCGGCGCGGCTTTGCCGGCCGCATCAGCGTCAATTCGGCGCTGATCAACGACAACCGCCTGCTGGTGCAATACACGGCCGGCGGGTCGCTGGGCGATGCCTCCCGCATCAACCAGCTCGCCGAGAATCTCGATGGCATGCGGTTCGCCGGCGGGCTCGGCAGCCTCGGCCAGTCGGCGAGCTTCCGGCTGTCCGGCACCATCAGCGACTTCATCAACCAGACCATCAACCATCAGGGCAATGCCGCCGCCGCCGCGCTTTCCGACAAGGAGACGCAGACGCTGACCCTCGAGGCGCTCGGGCGCCGACTGGAGAGCGAGTATGGCGTCGATGTCGACGAGGAGATGGCCCGGCTGATGGAACTGCAGAACGCCTATGCCGCCAATGCGCGGGTCATGTCGGTCGCCCAGGAGCTGATCGACAATCTGATGCAGATCGTGAGGTAGCCGATGTCGATCATCAACCGCTCGATGTTCCCGCTCTCGACGGGCATCGGCCACATCACGACGATGAAGGCCCGCTTCGACAAGCTGCAGGTCCAGCTGGCGACCGGCGAGAAGGCGGCGACGCTCGCCGAGATGGGCACGGACCGCTACTTCGATCTCTCGCTGCGACAGCGCATCGCGCGCATCGACAGCTTCAAGGAGAACATCAAGACGATCGAGCTGCGCCTGAGCGTGCTCGACGACGTCGTCAGCCGCCTCGACACCATCGAATCCGACGCGCGCGCGGCCACCATGGCCGGCTCGGGCGGCAAGGAGGCGTTGAACCTCGAAACCGCGCCCACCCTCGCTGCGTCCCGGCTCGACGAGGTGCTGACGCTGCTCAACAGCGACATCGCCGGGCGCCATCTCTTCGGTGGCTCCAAGACCGAAACCAAGCCCATTGCGTCGCCGCTCGACATCCTGAGCGGGTCGGGGACCCGCGCCGGCCTGTCGCAGGTCGTCGACCAGCGCCGGCAGGCCGATCTGGGCACTGCGCAGATGGGCCGGTTGGGAGTAACTACCGCTGCGGACACGGTGACGCTGGCCCGCGACGGCAATCACCCCTTCGGCATGCAGCTCGGTCTCGCCAGCACCACCTCCGCCAACATCACCGTCTCCGGCCCGGCCGGCGCGCCCCCGCAGCTCGGCGTGCAGTTCGGCGCCACACTGCCGGTGCCGGGCGAGATGGTCACCATCGGGCTCACCATGCCGGACGGCACCCAATCCTCGGTGACGCTCACCGCCTCCGCCGCCGGCGGTGTGCCGGGCAGCTTCGTCGTCGGCCCCGATGCCGATGCGACGGCTGCGGCGTTCGGCGCCGCGCTGACCGCAGCGCTCGAGGAGAAGGCCAAGGGCGAGATGACTACGGCATCCACCTATGCGGCGTCCGACAACTTCTTCTTCGGCCAGGGCGAGCAGCCCATGCGCGTCGACGGCCCACCCTACGACACCGCGACCGCCCTCGTCGCCGGCACCCCCGCGGACACCGTGATGTGGTACAACGGCGCCGACAGCGCCAATCCGCGCCACTCGGTGACGGCCCGCGTCGGGGAGGGCACCACCGTGGCCTATGGCGTCCAGGCCAATGAGGGCGGCATCGTCAAGCTGGTCCGCGCGCTCGGTGCCATGGCGGTGCAGTCCTACCCGCCCGCCGACGAGACCTCCGCCGCCCGTTACACCGCCACCGTCAGCCGCAACACGGCCCGCCTCGCCGAGACGGCCGAAAGCGCCTCCGGCTCGATCGAGGTCATCGCGGTGGAACTGGGGCTCGCGCAGTCGACCGCCGGGACCATCAAGGAGCGCCATACCGCGCACCGCGCGCAGCTCGACAACATGCTCAAGGACATCGAGAACGCGCCCGTCGAACAGGTCGCCATGGAGCTGCTGGCGCTCAAGACCCGGCTCGAAGCGAGCTACAGCACCGTCTCGATGCTGAGCCAGCTCTCGCTGGTGAACTACCTGAAATAACTGGCTCCTGACCTGGGCCGAAAAGCGAAAGGCCCGCGCGAGCGGGCCTTCTTGCTATCGACGCTGCCGGAGCGGCTCAGGCGCGTTCGGCCCGCAGCCCCGCCGCCAGCTCGCGGTTGATGTTGATCAGCACGGTGAGCTTGCGCGCCTCGGGCTCGCTCATCACCTCGATGGTATGCTTCATCACGAACACCCCGAGATTGGCGATATTCTCGCGCAGGACCTTGGGCAACGCGCTGTCCTCGGCCGTCACCGAGCCGAGAAACACCGTCCACAGCTTGCGGTTGAACAGCAGCGCGCCGAGCAGCTCGTGCCGGCTGTTGTCCCAGTCGTCGCGCACCCGCTGGAGCTGGCCCGCCGACCTGGACAGCAGGTTGGCCTCGAGCGTGCGCGGGCCAACGGTCTTGGTGCCGACCTGCTGGTAGGCACGCGCTGCACTATGTTGCATTTGCGAGGAGTCCCTGCTCGTACTGGATCAGCTTTTTCGCAGCCTTCAGAGCCTTGTACAGCGAGCCGGTTAATATCTCGTTATTGATTTCGTCAACAATGCGGATCGTGGAAGGCGCCGCGGTGATGATGTCGTTGACCAGTTGAAAATAGTCGACCCGCATGCGCTCCACGTCCTCGTGGATGTACATCAGCTGCACCGCCAGGTAGATGCGCTTGGCCGGTGAGTTGGCGGTGTCCGGGGTGAGAATATCCTTCTCGCGCAATATGGGTGCCTTGCCGTCGATGAACAGGCGGGTGCGCTGATCGGAATTGGTGATCACGCAGTTGCCGACGATCAGTCGCTCGCCGGGCTTCAATTCGACTTTGAGGGACATAGTTTCGATGCTCGCGTTTCTGGCGCGAGGTCCATTATGCACCCGCGCCGGTGACCAAACCCCTACCATTCCGCCGGAGCAGGGCGGTCTTCGCCTGTGCCGAAATGGCAAGGGGCGGACCCATGGGCCCGCCCCTTCGTTCGTTGCGCTGTGCGTCGCGATCAGAACAGACGCAGCACGGCCTGGTCGGACTGCGAGGCCATCGAAAGGGCCGTCGAGCTCAACTGCTGGCGGGTCTGCAGGGCGAGGAGGTTTGCGGCTTCCTCGTTGGTGTCGGCCAGCGTCAGGTTGGCGGCACCGGTCTGCAGCGTGTTGATCATGTTCTTGGTGAAATCGGTGCGGTTCTCGACGATGGAGAGGTTCGAACCGAAGGACGACGCGTGCGAGCGCAGCTTGCCCATCACCTCGGCGAGCACGTCGAGCTTCTGGTCCAGCGAGGCGTCGCCGTCGAAGTCCGCGTTGAACACTTCGTCGATGCCGAGCGCGGTGTTGTTGACCGAGGTCGGCACGCCGCTCTGGTTCTTGGCCTGGATCTCGATGGTCGAGGTGCCGGTTTCGTTGAAGGTCAGCTTCAGCTTGTCGCCGCGCAGCAGGTTGATGCCGTTGAACGAGGCATCGTCGGCGAACTTGTCGAGCTGGTCGCGCAGGTCGTTGAACTGCTTGACCAGGTTCTTGCGCACATCGTTGCCACCGATGTTCGCGGTTCCCGTACCGGTGATGGCATCGTTGGTGACGCCGCCGACGGTGAGTTCCACGGTCGAGAGGTTCTCGATACGGAGCTTGCCGTTGTCGTTGGAGGCGCGCACCGCGGTATTCAGCGACGAGTTGGCGTTGATCTCGGTGACGAGAGCATCGACAGTCTTGGCGACAGTCGTGCCGGTTGTAGCAGCGACGCCATTGGTCGAGGCGGCGCCGTTGGCGATGCCCATGGCCGTGGCGACAGCACCGTTCGACGCCGTTGCCGTGATGTTGGCGCCGTCAGCCCGCGAGATGCTGAGACCGTTGGCCGTCCGCGTCGCGGTGAAGCCGTTGGCGGTCAAAGTCGATTCGAGGGTAGCACCCTGGCCGGCGGCGGCGTTGGTGAAGTTGTAGGTCACCGTGTTCGTGCCGTCGGAGAAGCTGATGCTCTCGCCGTCGAGCGCGGAGAGGTCCGGATCGCCGGTGAGGTCGGAACCGCCGGCACCGACGAGGGTCGCCGGGGTCGCCGTCGTGCCGCCGGAGGTCGTGGTCAACGCGACGTTCACCGGGGTCGAGCCCACGGCGCCGCCGGACAGCGTCAGCTGCTCGGTGCCGGCCGGAGTGGCGCCGAGGTTCACATTGTACGAGCTGGTCTTGAACGACTTGTCCTGCCGGGCCTGCCGCAGGGTCGACTGCATCTGCTCGACCGTCTTGGTGATCGACTTGAGGCCGTTATCGGCGGCTTCGATCGTCTTGATACCGCTCGACATGGAGTCGAGCAGGTTGGCCATGTCGCCCGCGCGGCTGTTCAGCGAGGTGGCCGTGAAGAAGTTCGACGGGTTGTCGAGCGCCGAGTTCACCTTGAGGCCGGTGGCGAGACGCTCCTGCGTCTTGGCCATGGCGGTGGCGGTGGACTGGAGGCTCAACAGGTTGGAGCGGACTGCTTTGGAGAGATTGACGTCCATAGTGTGGCCCTTTCTGGGTCCGTACGCATTTACTGCGCCTCGTCCTGAGGCGTGGGCCGATCCTCCACCGGAGCCTGAAAAAAAAGTCTTAAGTTCGGAACATGCATTCAAGTTTATCCCGATCGATCGCGAGAGCGTAAACGCCCTCCTTCCGGCGCCGCGGGAACTGCCCCGGAACGGCACGAAATGCCGCCTGGAGCGCGGCGCAAACAAAAAAGGCGGGCCTGGGCCCGCCTTTCCTTCCGGAACTGTCGTCGCGATCAGAACAGCTGGAGCACGGCCTGGTCGGCCTGCGAGGCCATCGACAGGGCCGTCGAGCTCAACTGCTGCCGGGTCTGCAGGGCAAGGAGGTTTGCGGCTTCCTCATTGGTGTCGGCCAGCGTCAGGTTGGCGGCACCGGTCTGCAGCGTGTTGATCATGT
>VFQR01001237.1_pt1 | contig 20993 bp, 14 predicted proteins | sample 3512321 | NCBI WGS metagenome assembly VFQR01 (sample SAMN10412374, study PRJNA504923) | tailings metagenome | isolation source: Relicate 3 Philex TSF1 revegetated site | place: Philippines: Tuba, Benguet | collected 2017-08-29 | reverse complement strand
ATATTACAGAAGAAGTTAACCTGATAATTACTAGTTCTTGCGATGTTTTTGAAACTGATTTCAAGCAATTGCAATCACGAATGATTCGCCGTTTAGATGAATTACTAGATACTTTTTCTGTAGCTTATGCTTATCGACGTGCGACAATCACCCACCCCCGCAATGCTACGGCACCTTTACTAGCGATTTTAGTCGAAGCATTTTATTACTTAGCAAATCAATTAGAAGATATTTTAATCGAATCTTCTCAACAAATAGTTGCCAACTTCTTTCAGCGGTTCCTAGAAAAAATTCGGAAATCAGAATATTATCGTCAATTATATCGTTTATTAGATAACGATGGCGGCATTGAACAAGAGATTAGAAATTTAGAAAAACGAGTGACTCAAGCAGTAGTGAGTGCAGCTAGCGTAGAGTGCGATCGCTTTGTCAGAGAAAGTCCCAGATTTTACGACGAAGGCACTTTTTCTATATATCAATTTCGCCAGACTTTATTACAAACCTCCCAAACTTACGACGCTGAAAGTATTGTCGAAGCAGAACCAGCAATTAGACAATTATTAAAATTAGATTTTGAGCCAAAAGTGTCCCAAACTATTCGCAAATCTTTCCGCCAAACCATCAACCAAATCCTGAAAACTCAGTTATTACCAATGGCTGAACAACAAGCAGACGATATTTTACAGCAATACCCACAAGCACGCGCTTATTTAGAGAAAACACTCGAACAAGAAGCTGAAGTCAAAATTGCCACTAATCGGCGATTATTGAATGTTCTGGAAGCAAATATTGAAGCATATAATTCAGCAGCTTCTAGTATCAATCTTTGTTTACAGGCAATGCAATTATCTGACCATTGTTTGCCTGTAATTGGTGATACTGAATTTATCTATTTTAATCCTGAGGTATTAAACACAGCTACCAATGGATTTATGATTTCAGATGGGTTAATTGATGGAGTAAAAGAGGTTTAACATAAATAAATCAGAAAAACCCAGAAATTGAGGTTAATATAACTACTGGGAATTATTGCAACGGAGGCAGGTAAATGATTCAGTCGTTACCAATTCCTATTACTGTTAGCCAGTTTCTAGACTGGTATCCTGTTAATTCAACACAGCTGCGTTACGAACTACATAATGAATTTAACTGCCGAACAAATTTTTCAAGCCGCCAGCTTCCCGATGTAACCGATGACTATCAAGCGCCGGCAATTTCTCACAACCTGTGGACTAGCTACCTTAGCCAGTCAAATCACAACGTTTACCGCTGAAGGTAAGCCATCCCTAAACACCGTTCTCAAACCACCACCTCTAAAAGTTGGCGATACCGTGGGATTAATTGCTCCTGCGGGTATCGTTGACGCCAAAGAAATCGCAGTCGCAGAGAAATCGATTACACAATTAGGGTTAAAAGTCAAGCAAGGGAAGCATATTTTAGACCGTTATGGATATTTAGCAGGTAGAGATGGCGATCGCGCCAATGATGTAAACTCAATGTTTAGCGATCGCGAAATCATTGCAATAATCGCCATGCGTGGTGGTTGGGGGTGTAATCGGATTTTACCTTTACTAAACTATTCACTGATTCGCTCCCATCCCAAAATCCTCATGGGCTACAGCGATATTACTACTTTATTGTTGGCGATTAATGCTCGTAGTCGATTGATTACTTTTCACGGGCCAGTTGCCACGTCTACCTGGAATCAGTTTACAGTGGATTACTTCCAGCGCATTTTATTTAATGGTGAAGCCGTCGCCATGCAAAATTCTCACAATAACGAAGTGCGAGTGGAGACAATAGCACCAGGGAAAGCCAGGGGTAAACTTATTGGTGGAAACTTATCAGTATTATCAGCGATGGTAGGTTCACCTTATCTACCTTCCTGGAACAAAAGTATCTTGTTTATAGAAGAAATTGGCGAAGATATTTACCGTGTAGATCGAATGTTAACCCAATTAAAAATTGCCGGCATCCTTAACCAAATTTCGGGCTTAATATTTGGGCAATGTACTAATTGTAGTTCTGGGGATGAACCATCATTTACCTTAATTCAAGTATTGCAAGACCACATACTTCCTTTGAGAATTCCTGCTTGGTATGGTTCAATGATTGGTCATATTAAAGATAAGTTTACTATACCAATTGGTGTACAAGTAGAAATAGATGCCGATGTTGGAAGAATACAAATGTTAGAATCGGCCGTCAATATATAGCAGTTCCCAATCAAATGAGGTACAAAAATTTGTAGGGGCGCAAAGCTTTGCGCCCCTACCTTAGACCTCACTTATACATACCAATTTCATGTGAAACTGCACTAAACGATTCAACAGGACATGATATCATCCCGATGTTTGCTGCATTTCGGCATAGGCTTGATAAACGCCCTTGACGTTGTACCAGTTAAGAAAAATTCGGGCAATTTCTAAAGCTAATTGTGGTTGACCTAAGTTAATTAACCATTGCAAAAAAGGAGCCATTGTCCGTTCATTTAAAGCGCCATTAAGTGAAAGAATACCCCAAAGTAAGCGATGTAGCCAAGTCATTTGAATCATCATTCGCACTTCCCACGTGGGATGTTTTTGATAAAATAAAACTCCCATACGTCCGCGTTGGATTTCTTTATCAATTAAGCTTTTAATTTGTTCTAAGTTAAATGGTGGATGCCAATGATAGCCTACAGCTTCTGGACATTTAATTAATGTCAAACCTAAATTTTTTAGTCGCACGCCTAATTCTAAATCTTCCCAGCCATAGAGTTGGAAACTAGTATCAAAAAGTCCTGCTTTTTCTAGCCAATGTTTAGGAATTGCTACATTTCCCGTAGCAAAAAAAGCTGCTGAAAAATCTGTGACTTTGTAGGGTTCAGCCGTTGGATTATCAAAATTGCAAGTATTGATAACTGCGCCGTAAGTGAAAAAGCGATCGCTCCCCAATTTCTCTTTTCCCTGCACTAGTGCGTTACCATGAGCTTGCAGGAAATTCTTGAGCACTACTAAATCGCTATCAATAAAAATAATTGTGTCTCCTAGCGCCTGTTCTACCCCCAAATTCCGCGCCGCTGCTGGGCCTGCATGATTTTGCTGATACCATCGCACATGGGGAAACTCTTGTTTGTGCGCTGTTAACCACTCCAATGTGCCATCAGTAGAACCATCATCCACTAAGACAACCTCGTAACCAGTAACCGAACTTGGCTGATTTAACTCCTGCACCTCCAAAGCCCGGAGGCACTTTTCTAAAATCGAACGGCGATTATAAGTCGGTATCACAACGCTGAAAAACACAGTCTCACCCACAACACATTTACCCATCTCCAGGATAGGACACATGGGGCACTGACTCTGTTCCTTACTAGAATGCAAGGTTTAATAATTATTAGTTAATTAATTTATAATCTAAGCTTAACTTTAATAAACTATGGTTAGTAATAAACTAATGATCTATCTGCATATACAGCGGTTTGCAAATCGGTAGAGTATATATATGCTAAACTACCTGATGCTTCGTTAAAATGAAAATCGGTATTAACTAGGCAATTCATATTTTATTTAGTAACGATAGATTATTATAGCAATCCTAAATCAGTCGTGAAAAGTTAGATCCCCGACTTCTCAAAGAAGTCGGGGATATGGACACCAAATCAGATAGGATTGCTATAGTTATTTAAAACACAGCAAATTTCATAAAATTAAAAATTTCTGATGTTAATTCAGTAGAATTCTTTATACTCAGTTTTTTCTGTCACAGCAGAGGAAAGTTTAATGTCTAAATTCAGTCGCAGACAAATTTTAATATTTTTTGCTGGCAGTGCTGCTGCCGCTGTTTTAGGAGACAAACTCTTCAAAGGTTTTGTCAGCAGTAGAGAAGCAAAAACCGCATCTTTGGGCTTTACACCTGTACGCTTACCACATCCTTTACCAATTTATGAACAGCATCAAAATTTCTTGCCAACAAAAATTGGTGAAGCAGAAGTAGTTAATGCATCTGCGGATGTTAAGTTAACTAGCTACAACGTTCTTGATGATGTAGTAGTGCCGCCAGAATACGAACGTTATGTAATTGTTGGTTGGGGCGATCGCGTTTTTCCTAACAAAGACGATTATTTCGGCTACAACAACGATTTTACTGCTTTTATTTCCCTCGAAAAAACTAATGATGTAGGCTATTTATGGGTCAATCATGAATATATTAGTTTTCCTTTTTCTACTTTAGCAATGGAAGATTATTCTGATGTTAAAGGACTACCCGATGCATTTGAAAATGTCATTGGCTGGGCTTTACCTTCTACGATAAATATTGAAGTTGAAGGAGAATTTTTATATAATCAAGGTGGCTCCATTGTCCGCATATTTCGTGATAATGCAAGCCAACGTTTTGTTGTAGTTAAAGATGAAAAAAATCGCCGCATTCATGGTCTTTCTGGGTTGGGAATCAATAGCCAGCGCAACGATGAATACAAAAATATCACAGCTTGGGGAACTCGCAACCACCAAAAAGGTGACCAAAATTATTTAATCTCAACTGGCCCCGCTGCAACCCAAGTTTTTAACCTTTCCTCTGATAAACTAGGTAACAAAATTATTGGTACTGCTTTCAATTGTTCTGGCGGTAAAACTCCCTGGGGAACAATTTTATCTGGGGAAGAAAACTTTCAAAGTACTGTTACAGAAGCAGTCAAAGCTAATGGTGCTCAAACGAGTTACACAGATAAAACTATCGGCAAGACTTTTGGATTAGTTGGCGAAAAATACGGTTGGATTGTAGAAATTGACCCCGCAAATCCGAAATTTCGTCCCCGCAAACACACTTGGTTAGGCCGTTTCCGCCATGAAAATGTTGCTGTACGTGCTGAACAAGGTCAAAAATTAGTTGCTTACTTGGGTGATGACAGGCGTGGGGGACACACTTGGAAATTTATCAGTGCTAATACTGTCTCCTCGCCAACTAATAAAAACAACAGTCAATTGTGGGAAAATGGAACTTTGTATGTTGCCCGCTACAATCTTGACGGTACGGGTCAGTGGATACCGCTACTTTTAAATACGGCTACCAATCCAATTGCACCGACAGTTCTATCTTCCGTAGAATTTGCTGCATTGCAGAAAGCCCAAAAAGAAGGTCTTTTACCGCTACCAAGACGGAATGGCATTGCAGGTCAAGCTACAGATGGTGGTATGTTTAAATGCGATCGCACTAACGAAGCCAAAGCACTCCCTGATTATCAAAATAAAAAACTATCCGACTTTTACTCTAGCCAAGGTGCCGTACTCACCGACGCCTTTTTAGCTGCAAACCTAGTCGGGGGAACTCCCACAGCGCGTCCAGAAGATTTAGAAGTGCATCCCACCACCAAAGAAGTGTTCATCGCCTATACTGACGGTGCCCCAGGTAGCGATGGTTATCCTGATTCCCGGATTTTTCAAGTTGCCAAGTTAAGTAAGGATACCAACGCGACACAGCAATCAGGAGGACTATACAAAATTATTGAAGATAGTGCCGATGCCACAGGTCTAACCTTTAAATGGCAAAGACTCGTCCAAGGTGGCGAAGCCGGGTCTGTCAATGGTGCTGGTTTCGCCAACATCGATAATTTAGTTTTTGACGACCAGGCAAATGTTTGGGGAGTCACAGATATGTCTACCAGCACTCACAATGGTTTTGATCTGGGTGCCCAAGGTAAACAAACCAAAATCGATCACACAGCTAGCGGTAATGTTTCTGATTTTACAGGTGTATTCGGTAATAACTGGCTGTTTTTTATTCCCACGAGTGGTGCAAATGCCGGACAAGTAATACCCTTTGCCTATGGCCCAGTGCGTTGTGAGATGACAGGGCCAAGTTTTGTTGGGAATACATTGATTATTTCAGTACAGCATCCTGGTGAAGATTGTCCAATTAATGATGGCACAATTCTGAGTCGGAGCATCGAGTTACTCGATTTGAATGGTAACACATTCAATCAAACTCGGAGTTTACCTCGTGGGAGTAGTTGGCCGAGTAATATTTCCCAGGCTGATGGTGGTCAGGATCAAGCCACAGGTGTTCCCCGACCATCTGTAATTGGTATCCGCCCGAAAAATTCTCGCACCAGCTTTATCTAATCCGAGGCGTTAGGAATTACCAAGAAATGGTGTGAATTTAATGGCATTGCTGAGTAGGTTGATGAGTACTTGACGTAAACGGCGATCGTCCACTTGAATGGTGCTGAGGTTGGTAGCGATGTCAGTACTCAGGCGAATATTCTTTTTCAGTGCCATGTGTTTGACAAAGGCGAGGCTGCCATCACACAGGGTTCTGACTGGAACCTCACTCAGTTGTAATTCCAGTTTGCCAGATTCGATTTTAGATAAGTCTAGGATGTCGTTGATCAGTTCTAGCAGATGCCTGCCACTGCGCTCAGTTTTCAGTAAATTTGCTGCAACTTAAATTCATACCCTCACAGCTAGATAAGATTTCAGTTGCTTGCAGAACATAACTTTCACCTGAAATTGGCACCAACAACAACTGTGCTACCCTACAATGTTTTAATTTTCAAGCTAGTATTCCATTGAATTGAAAACCGCTATCAGTATTTCTTCGGAAATTCGCAATAAAAATATAAGTAAATACTCTCAAATTATTCGGCAATAAAATTCGTGCTTTTCCTCGATTATTTTTTTACTTAAAACATGAATAATATAGTTATTCCAAACAACAAGACATGACAAACTATTTGAAATGTCTGAAAATAGCATTGGAATTTGTGAATTTAGTGTTACATAGAAATAATGAGCAAAACACAGCCACTTAATTTGGCTTTTGAACAAGTTTTGAGTCAAATTCACCCTGAAATAAAAAATACTTTTAACGAAGAACAAATCAAAGCAATTAAAAAAAGCTTTCATGGGAGCGATCGCCCTTTAGATTTGCGAATTTCATTTCCCATATCAAAAGTCCACACTTTAGGATTTTGGTCTGACGGCCAGTTACAACCTAATATTTGCTATCACCCAACATCGACTCCTTGCGAAATTTTGCTCAAGCAAGGATATTACTACTGTGGTTCAGAAATTCAACGAGTTTTTCCTACAACCCAAAGATTATCTACAATGAAAGCTGAAAGTTTTATGGGAGTTACTTTCAGCGATGATTCTGGGAATTTAATCGGTTCACTATGTATAGTAGATCAGAAAATCATCACTGATCCCAACAAATTTGAGGGAATCTTAAAAGTATTTGCTGCTAGAGCAGCGGCAGAACTTCAGCGAAAACGTGCACAAGCGGCACAACATTTAGAGTGGAACTGCCGCTGATTGTTACCAATACCTCCAGTTAATACCAACGAGGGTCTCTGAGCTTTTCAAGACGGGCTACTGCAAACGGCTCAAAGGAAGAAATAAGTTAAGAATTATTCAGCCTTAGTTTACAAAAAATTAATATAAAAATAACTAATGTGTTATTCATAAATAATTTTGGGAAAAATAAACTATCAGAACTTAATAAACAAAATCAGCTTTTAAATAAAAGTATGAATAAAAAAATATTAGTGATTGAAGATGAAGATCAAATTCGGGAAAATCTCGAAGAAATTTTACAACTTTCTGACTTTAAAACTTTAATAGCCCCCAACGGTAAAATTGGATTAGAAATTGCCAAAACAAAATTACCTGATTTGATTATCTGTGACATCATGATGCCAGAGTTAGACGGCTATAGTGTACTGTCTGCTCTGCGTAAAAATGAAGCAACTGTCAATATTCCCTTGATATTTGTTACTGCGAAAGCTGAGCGTTTAGATTTTCGTCATGGTATGGAAATTGGAGCCGATGATTATTTAACAAAACCATTTACAACTGAAGAATTACTCAAAGCGATCGCTACTCGTCTTCATAAACAATCTCTAGTTCAGCGTCAATCTCAAGCTAAGCTAGATGAACTAAGAATGAATATTGCTCACTCATTGCCTCATGAACTCAATACTCCTTTGAATGGGATTATTGGTATGTCACAATTGTTAGTTGACAATTCCACCATGATGCGTGAATCTGAAGAAATTGAAATTGCAGAATTAATTTACACCTCTGCCAATCGATTAAATAAATTAACGCAAAGATTTTTATTATATTCTAATTTAGAATTAATCATCCGAGATCATAAAAAAATTCGAGAAATTCAAGAAACTTCAGATGAATCTGTTGCTAAAACAGTGATTAGTGATGTTTCTCTTCAAAGAGCTAGAGAATTTTCTCGAACCAAAGATTTAAGTCTTGAACTTACAGAATCAATTGTGCAAATCCCCGAAGATAAATTAAGTATTGTCATTGAAGAATTGATAGACAATGCTTTTAAATTTTCGTTGCCTGGTAGTCAAGTTCGAGTTATTAGCAATTGCGATCGCAGTAAATTTAGTTTATATTTAGTTGATAATGGTAAAGGAATGACAATTGAAGAAATTGAAAGAATTGGAGCATTTATTCAATTTAATCGCAAGTTACATGAACAACAAGGCTCTGGACTGGGGCTGAGTATTGTGCAGCACATAATCAAATTATATGGCGGTGAATTCATCATCAATAGCATTCCCGAACAACAAACTATTGTCAGTATTGTTTTACCTTACCGAAAAATACAAAATTATAAATAAAACCCTTAACTTTTTACTTTATATATACATTTTCATTACCAATTCTTAAATATCATCATTTATTCTCAGTTTTGTTGTTCATTTGAGAATGATAAAAATGATATTTAGAAGAATCTTACTAGTTGGTATTGGACTAATTTTAACAATAGTAGTTGGCAGTTTGACACACTTAAAAACAATTGCCCAATCTCTGACAGATTTAGATTTAGCTGCTTATTATGCTCCAATTCACTATCAAGACACAGACAGCACCAAATACAGTGGAGACTATATCACGCGGTTTGATTACGATAATGATTGGCGAGGAACAAATAACTGGGATAACCTTTTTCAATTTACTTTAAACATTTGTCCAAGATTTGAGAGATAGGGGATATAACTCAGCAAATCTTCCTCAAGGCTGGCCTAGTCAAATCAATCTGAATTCTGTTATTGTAAACTCAAAAACCAATGTTTCTAGGCAATAAATTTTGTTACCACTCATTTGCGATCGCTATAGTAGCAATTTAATCTTGGTTGCAGAATTAAGTCAGAATAGTAATAGGCAATCATAGAGGATGGTACTATGCTTCGTCTAACTCAAATTATTCGTAATTTCTTCCTCCGTTTGGAAGGTTTTTTTTCTGTTGTTTTCAAACCTTTGTTGAATTTTGTCGCAAATGTGCTTGGCTTTTTTACCAGGGTGTTCGGATTTACTAACTCTAATTATTTCTTGGAATCCGATCGGCAGCAAGATACAAATAAAGAGCCAATTCCAACGGCTCAGAATACCACTCCTGAAATTCCTGTCACTACCCGCCGTCGTCCCAATATCAAAAAAATTGATGATTACTATATCAATATGGCGCGTGATGTGAAAAAAAGCTAAGGTTTAACCCGAATTTGTCTTAAGAGGTTGTTTGAAAAGTGTTTCGTTGTGATTTTGGACACGTTTAGATCCCCCCTAACCCCTTAAAAAGGGGGGAACCGGAATCAAAGTCCCCCAATTTATCGGGGGATAATGGTGGATCTACAAGGGTTTCCTTCGCCAGTAGCTAATCCCGGTTTGCGATGAATACGCATCCAAGGGATATCTAACTGCAATATGCTTTCATTAACCAGACTGAATTAATCTTAAATCGGTAAAAAAACGTGAATCTCCCATTGATTACTCGCGCTCAATCACACAATGAGAAAATAGCACTCGCCACAACCCAAGGAGTATTTACTTATAGCGATTTACTCCATACCTCCAGTCAAATTGCTACCAATCTTCTTGAGAATGCAAATGATTTACACGAGGAGCGAGTTGCTTTTCTCATTCCGCCTGGGTTTGAGTATGTAGCCACTCAGTGGGGGATTTGGCGTGCTGGTGGAATAGCGGTACCTTTGTGTGTTTCCCACCCACGCCCAGAATTAGAGTATGCGATCGCAAATTCTGGAGCATCGATTATCATTGCCCATCCTGATTTTGAGGATACACTGCAAGCGATCGCCAAATCACAAAATTTGCGATTTCTTCTCACCTCCCAAACCCTCCCATCTAATCTTGCTAACCTCCCAGAAATAGATATCACCAGACGCGCCTTAATTCTCTACACCAGCGGTACAACAGGTAAACCCAAAGGCGTCGTTACCACCCACGAAAATATTCAAGCGCAAGTCACTAGCTTGGTTACGGCTTGGGAATGGACATCAAGCGATCGCATTTTACATGTACTTCCCTTACATCATATTCACGGAATTGTCAATATACTAACTTGTGCTTTATGGGCTGGCGCAGAGTGCCACATGTTGAGCAAGTTTGACGCCCAAGTTGTGTGGAAGCGAATTTCTGACGGTGACTTAACTTTATTTATGGCGGTACCGACAATATATGTAAAGCTGATTGCTGCTTGGGAAAATGCCAAAAGCGAACAGCAGAAAAGCATGTCAGCAGGCTGTGAAAAAATGCGCCTGATGGTTTCTGGTTCAGCAGCCTTACCAGTTCAAGTTTTAGAAAAGTGGCAAACCATCAGCGGACATTTTCTGTTGGAGCGCTATGGAATGACGGAAATTGGTATGGCGCTATCGAATTCTTTACACGGTGAACGTTTGTCAGGATATGTGGGAAAGCCTTTGCCTCAAGTGGAAGTGAGATTAGTGGATGAGAATGGAGAGTTAGCTCCACCAGGAACACCAGGAGAAATTCAAGTCAAAGGCGCGACAGTATTTCGGGAATATTGGCAAAACCCCCAAGCAACCGCCAAAGCCTTCCAAGATGGCTGGTTTCGTACTGGAGATCTGGCTGTAGTAGAGAATGGCAACTATCGTATTTTGGGACGGATGAGTGTAGATATCATCAAAACCGGAGGTTATAAAGTTTCAGCTTTGGAAATTGAAGAAGTGTTAAGAACCCATCCAGATATTCACGAATGTGCAGTGGTTGGGGTTGCAGACATAGAGTGGGGTGAGCGCGTTTGCGCGGCGTTGGTATTGCAAGGGAAGCAAACTTTGACATTAGAATCTCTTAGGAATTGGGCAAAAGAGCAATTGGCTGTTTATAAGGTGCCAACTCAAATTTTGATAGTTGAAGAATTACCGCGTAACGCAATGGGGAAAGTGACTAAACCAAGGGTGGTTGAGCTATTTCGGTCATCTTAATTTTCAACGCCGAGTTCTCAAGTTTTAAAATTAGTATGAAAATTGTTCAAGAAGTTTCTCTGATCAGTGTTGGGAATTTTGAAGAATCAAACGATTGGTCTATCATTCTGACTTTTCACGTCATGTGGAAAAGGCCACGGAAAATCTAACTTCCAAACCAGGAATTCAAAGTCTCTCTCCTCGCAGGAGAGAGATTTAGAGAGAGGTTTTCCAGATACCGTGAAAAGTTAGGTCTATCATTAGGGCTGAAATTCGTGATGCTATCTCTTTAATCGTTCATCCTCCTGGCACATTTAGTTTTACCATCAATCCCGCTAACTAGTTCTTCAAGCTTTTGAGGTATCCTTCGATATTTTGGGTGGACACGAGAAGAGTTTTTTGCAGAAGTAATAGTATAGAATTAGTTTCACAGAAGCTATTGAATATGACTTTGGCATCAAATGGACAAACAGGTATCATCCGCACAGAGCGCGGACTGACAATCGCAGGAACCCGCATCACCCTCTACGACGTGATGGACTATTTGACTGCCCAGTACCCTGCTAAGTTTATTCGTTCGCTGTTTGACCTAACTGAAGAACAAATCGATGCTGCCCTCTCCTACATAGAGGAACATCGAGCTGAAGTTGAAGCTGAATACCAAGTTTTTCTTAAGGAAGCGGAGGAACTTCGGCAGTACTATGAAGAACAAAATCGTGAGCGCGTAGCTAGAATTGCGACCCTGCCACCACCACCTGGTCTGGAAGCCGCCTGGGAAAAACTTCAGGCATCGAAGGCACGGCATCAGTCCCAGTCATGATTTTTTTAGTGGATTACAACCTCAAGGGACATGCACGAATCCTGCTTGGGAGTATTGCAAGCGTTGGTTGGCTTGATTCTGTCCCAATTCGTTTTGTCACTTTTGAGGAGATGGGATTGTCAATTGATAGTAGCGATAGAGTAGTCTGGAGGGTGGCTCAGGAAAATCAAATGATTTTACTCACAGCCAATCGAAGCATGAAAGATGAAGACTCACTTGAACAAGTAATGCGTGAAGAAAACACCCTGACCTCATTACCCGTGGTGACAATTGGCAATCCCGACCGAGTGTTAACTGACTCCAGTTATCGAGAACGTTGCGTTGATCGTCTTGTTGAAATTGTGGTTTATATTGGCGACTATATAGGCGCAAGAAGAGTTTTCATCCCGTAAGGTCTGGAATATTGAGCGATCGCCCCTACCCTTTTGCTTCATCCTTGGGAGGATTCGGCGGACACCAAAAAAGGTTTTTGCTAGACACGCCAAGGGATTCCAAAATTTCCCGCATCACCTGTGTGCAGTACATCCAGTGTCCTAAATCGTCATACATGCGATCGGGATTAAAATCTGCGTTGTAATGCAGCACATTGGGAAGGTCTAAAAATTCATTACTAGATTGGGGAGAAAGCAGCAGCAGGTGAAATGGCTTTTCCTGGCATTGTTTTTGCAACTTGTTGACCAAATCCATCACACCAGAGCGATCTGCTATACCTGTGCGGACAAAAAGGGCTTTGTCGCAGTTTTCCAGTGTGTACCAAAACCTTTGTGAGCGTGCGCTGTAGCGAACCCGCATCCGTTCGTGGACGGGAGACATGTCGTTAACAGGGTCGTCTGTGTCCTCGACTTCATGGGCAAAGGATAAACCCGACCATTTGCTGTGGTAGATTCTGCCTGCATCTGCACTGTAATGCAAGAAGGCAGGGTTCCACATGTCATAAAAACGGTTTTCGATGATATCGGCGATGTCTGCAATTTTGGTAGTCCGGGTTAAATCAAAGGGAAAAGCGGGGCCGTCGTACTCCATTTTATATAACATCATCCTGACGGCACAGCGATCGCCTAGTGGCAGAATCGCAACTCGACTAATATCTGATAATTTACATTTATATTGAAACAGCACCGCTGACTTTGGTGGTGCTTTCACTCTACTTTCCAATCCCTTGTTGCCAATCATCATGGTACGGAAGGGGATATCGGGATGCAGGGGATCTTCATAAACACCACGGGGCAGGGCTTTCAGTGCTAGGCGAATTTCCTGCCACATGGGATGAATGTTGTATTCGTTGTCTGATTCGTTGATCGCCCAGATCTGGCGGTCGTCGGCTTGTAGAATTCCCAGATGCCCGTCATAAAATAAAAGTTTTGAGTTGCTGGGCGAAAAAAGATTGAAGGCAGCGCTGTATTCTAAATCTGCACCAGGGGGGATGTCTACTGTGGTGGCGATCGCTCTGTCTTCTTGGACGGCAAAGAACGGTAGTGTCCCTAGCTGGGCAGACTTGGCAATGTAGATACCGGGGATCAATCCTGCCTTGTTTTGCAGTGCAGTTTGGATTTCCTGCCAATAGGGAGCTATGGTGTAGGTATGTTGTGATGGATTGACGATCCGCAAGCGCTTCTCTTCAATACAGCTAGAGACATAAAAGCCTGCATTATCAAGGTAGACGATGACTTCACTTTGCTGCTGGAAGCGTTGTTTTTCTTTTGCTAATTCGCTTTTGGCGATCGCAAACAAATCTAGGTTGATGGCTTCATACATCAGCTGATGTCCGACAGTGTTGGGGTGAGCCGGATCGAAGGAGATCCCTTCTTTCCAGCGTCCCTGTCCGTTATCCAATACTGCTAACCAATCGAGTACAGGAACACCCCAATTCACCATCCGGCTGTGTGTGTCTTTCAACAGCCAGTGATGTTCTGGAGAATAATCGTTATTCGGATAAACTCCGCCGAGAATCGCACGTGCGCCCATGTCCCGCGTCATTTTCACCAGTTGCTGTAAACCACTTTCAAACCGCCGCTGGATTGCCCGTCGTTCGTGGGGGAGACAGTGGGCTAAACCTTCGTTACCCAAAGACAGGGCAATAATTACGATATCTGGTTTTTCTGGCCTGACAACTGAGGCGAATCGATTGATTGTTCTGGTGACATTCGCCCCGACTTCGGACACGTTCACAAGTTCGTGTCCATATTTTTCCTGCAAAGCCTGTGCTAATAGCCAAGTCCAACCTTTTAAAAGCCAAGCTTTATGACCTAAGGCAACAGAACTGCCGATGACCACGATTTTCAACTTCTGGGACTCTTCATTTTGGGGCATCGTGACAGCAGGTTCTTCAGTGAAATATCCGAATGGATGAGGCTGCAAATAACCGAATGCGCCATCATCCACAACAATTGTTTTGGAGTGATTTTCCAGGTCAATGGGTAGCCAGCGGTTGGGGCCTAAAGCTTCCCAACGGACGCTGCCGTTGGAGTCTATACGCACGTATTTATATTCAACTGTCCGATCGCCTGACTCCAAAAAGTTGATTTCTGTATCTGTCCACCATAGAGGATAGCGATCGGGACTTGTACGCAGGTGGACGCATTTTTTGATATCCCACAGCCCCAACTTTGCAGTAGAACCTACAATACCAATGAATTCACCAGTTTGGGTATATGCACTGATCTGGAATCGATACATAAGTTTTTCCCTGATTTAAATATTACGAGACCAGATCGGAAAACTGAATACTGAAAACTATTTTGACAATATCATATAGAAATCTTAAGAGCAATTCTGAATTTAAAAATTCAAAGATACTATGCCCTAATTGTTTTGTCACTAGATTTTAGGGAATATTTTTAGAATATATTGAGGATTTTATTGGACTTACATAGAATCACATTTGTTTAATTAAAAGTAAAGCTATATTTAACTAAAGGTAAAACTTGACTGATAGTTATACAGCGCATTTCCATGAAAGTGAAGTAAACAAGCTTAATTTTAGCAAGTACAAAACTTGTTTGACTTCACAACTCTGGATTTTGAATTCACCAATTATGTTGTCTTAGTTATCTTTGCAAATCAAACCTTGCTAACAATTCTTGACGAGATAAACTAGATAATTCTAGTAAAACTATAGCAAAATCATCTGGTGGTAATTGCAAAAAATTATCGACGATTTTCGCCAATTCTTCATCCACAGAACCAAACCTAAATTTAAACAAATTTTCCACAATTTGACGACGTTCTTGCTGTACTCCTTGCTGTACTCCTTGTTGTACTCCTTGCTGTATCGTGGTTTCTTCCCATTGTTGATAAGCTTGTGACAAGTTCATAATTAGTTCTTGGTCTTCCTCGGTTAAAATTTCTTGTTGTTGAACTAAAACTATCCGCCAATTAGTAATCAGTTTGAGAGTATTTTCTCGTAACAGATTGTTTTCTGGGAGTGCCAATAATTCGCTAACAGCTTGGCATTGTGTTTCACCTTTACCTAAAATCCTTAGCCACAATGTGTCATCAGTTACAGGTAGTTCGTTAATCGCTACTATTGCTGTCCTCAAAGATTCTGGCAGCAAGTAGACACCATTAGTCCAGGTTTCTAGCTCTAGTCTAGCCGCAAAACTGTTAAGCAAATTATCTGAAGCACTGGGAGTCAAAATCCACAACCGCCCTAAATTAGCTTCTGGTAAGCTGGTTTTCTCGCGCTTGGCTTCACGTTGAGAATTTGCCAACGCATAAAGTAGTTTCAGAAGACAATTTCGTACCTCTGTCTTGCTAGGCTGATTGCGAAATGGTTCTAGCAACGCCGTACTAGTATTAGTAGCAATCCTTCCCAACAATCCCAGTGATTCCACTTGTTGAGGAGATGTTGCGGACTGTGAGAATAGCACATCTACTTGGCGAACTTCGTCAGTAATTTCTTTATTCACCTCTACCTCTCCTAAAGGTGAAAGTAACTCTTGCAAAAACTGTTTTGAAAACTGGTCGTAAGGCTGTCGAGTCATAATCAACTTGTGAACTGTACTTTATTTTACAGCGGTTGGGAATCTCTCCTTCACTGCTGTGTATTTGCAAGTTTTCTTGCAGACACGGCGGAACGGATGGGGCGATAATGCACAAGTTGTTCAAAAATTTTTCAAATCGTTTATTGTGTGATGTTTTCCGGAAATTAGGAGTTAATGTCAGAAAAACTAAATAAAATGACTCACTGAGTAACCAGGTCATGATCCACCACATCATTGGTAAATTATTACAAGGGCGTTACCAAATTGTCCAAAGCCTGGGTGCAGGGGTGTTTGGACAAACATACATTGCCCTAGATGTAGATTACCCAGACAATGCCAAATGCGTAGTTAAACTGATTAAAGCTAGTAGTTTTGAATCCAACTACTTGGATACACTGAGGCTACTGTTTTTAACTGAAACTGAAACTCTCAAGCTTTTAGGAAGCCATCAACAAATTCCTGAATTTATCGCCTGCTTTGAAGAAAACAAGCGATTTTATTTGGTGCAAGAGTATATTGAAGGACATGCGCTAACTGCGGAATTGCCCATTAATCAAGAGTGGGGATCTTTGTGGAATGAAAGCGAAGTTGTAGAATTTTTATTAGATGTCTTAGGTGTTTTGGAATTTGTTCACTCTCAAGGTGTGATCCATTGTGATATCAAACCAGAAAACTTAATTAGACGGGCTATTGATGGCAAGTTAGTTTTAATTGATTTTGGTTCAATTCAGTCGATTGATTTTGGTATAGGTGCGGAATTGCCTATTCATAGAATTCCCGTCACTTCATTGGGATACATACCACCAGAACAATTTATTGGTGAAACACAGCCTAATAGTGATATTTATGCTTTAGGAATGATTGCTATTCAGGCTTTAACAGGGCTAGAACCATTACAATTAAAGGCCGATCCTTATACTAATGAGATTATTTGGCGTTCTCCAAATACGCCAGTTAATGATTATTTAGCTGCTGTTCTCAGTCAAATGATCCGCTATAATTATCAAGAACGTTTTCAGTCTGTGGGTGAAGTTTTGCGGGTTCTAAAACAAATGATCTGGGAACTTCAACCAGCAGAAATATTAACAACAAATATTGTTGAAGTTCATGATTCGCAAAATCCTGCTTCTGCAAAATTATCGCCGCTATTTACAGGGATGAAAGTAGGGCTAGCGGCTAATTCTTTGTTGATGGGATTTAGTGTCTATTCTTTAGTTAATACTTCACCTGCGTATTCAGAAACAGAGGCTTTATCCCAAGCTAAAAAAGAATATCAAGCAGGGTATTTAAAAGAAGCGATGTCTGCGACGGGCGATGCCTACGCACTAGTTAAATCAATTCCCTCCCACAGCAATATTTACCCAGAAGCTCAAGCCACAATCGAAGAATGGCAAGGACAATGGCAAGTAGCTGCACAACAATACCAAATAGCTTTAGCAGCTTCTTATGAAAGTAAATGGTCTGATGTTATTGATGCGGCTCGTCAAGTTCCAAATATTTTATATTGGCAATCTAAAACAGAGAAATTAGTTCAACAAGCATACGTCAATATTGAAGCACAAACCCAAGATTTATTAGCTAAAGCTTACGAAAGTGCCAGTATCAAAGATTTTTCTACGGCATTACAATATTTACGCCAAATTCCTAAAGAAAGTTCTACGGGTGCTTTAGTTCAAGACAAATTAGCTGAATACAATCGCAAGCGACAAATCAGAGCAGCTTACTTTTTAAATAAAGCTTACAGTCAAGCATCTATTGGGAATTTTGATATGGCTATAAAGTTACTAAGAAAGATTCCCAAAGATACTTTAGTTTTCGCTGAAGCTCAAGTCAAATTGAATGAATATACTCGAAAACAACGTGTGCTAGTTGAACATCAAAAGGTCGCTTCTGCAAAAAGAATAAAATCATTTGTTTCTCAAAATTCAAATACTAGGATTGAATATCTTCAAGGAGTAAATTACCTGCAAGGGGCTAAGAGGTAATTTATAAAATAAACCTTAAACTGTAGTGTCGTGGCAAGGCTAAAATGTTGCAATAAATTTTCTTGTGGTGTGGGCCGAAAAGCCCGCACCGGACGGGCGAGACGCCCATCCCACAAGAGTTTGTTAATGCATTATTTGAAGGCGGTCGCGCTACTACACATACTTAGATTTTTTCAATAATCAAATCGGATTCTTATATTGTGTCTGGTTGAATTTATCGGATGGGTAATTCAATGATAAATTCTATGCCTTCACCTGGGTTGGAATGATATGTCAGCTTGCCGTTAGGACTTATATCATGTCCGGTTGAATACTTATCATGTAGACTGACGCAAAGACACGGGGACGCTCTGACGCGGAGATTTTTTTTTGATAAGTGATTAGGCGGACATGATATTACGCATAGGTAACGGAAAATCGAACCACAGAGAACGCAGAGGACACGGAGAGAAGTCTGAGCCAGAACTTCGGTGGAAATAAGAGTTTCAGAGAGTTTTTGGGTAAGTCCTAAAATGATTAAAATTTCTCCGCGTCAGAGCGTCCATCTTAATAATAAGTCTTTAACCAGACATGATATAAACCATCCCCATACCGGACAAAAATTCTGAATTCTGTATTCTGTATTCTTCTTCAAAGGTTTGTTAGGGTGTCTTCTGCGGTGAATTGGTGGAATTAGGAGTTGGGATAATTGGCACAACTACAGGCTTTGGTTTTTCGTTTTGCAGTTGAATTTGGGCTTGGTCGCGGGCGTTGATTGCTTGGTGGTAATTAGGGTTATATTTTATGGCTCGATTGTAAGAAGCGATCGCATCTTGGTAGCGTTGCAAATTTAATAGAGCATTGCCTCTACTATACCAGCTTTCGTAATGGTCTGATTTATTACGAACTGCTTTATCATAAGACGCGATCGCGTCTTCATATTTTTGCAAAATATATTGTGAATTTCCCAAATTATACCAAAGTCGATAATCGTTTTTCCTAAAATTTGCTGCTTTATTATAAGATTCTATGGCAGCTTCATAGCGTTGGGTTTGATGCATTGACCAACCCATGTTATACCATGCTTGATAATTGCTGGGATTATATTTTATGACTTGATTAAAAGAGTCAATTGCTTCGGGATAACGTTGTAAATTTATCAAACTATTACCTCTAGACAACCAAGCTTGATAAAAATTTGGCTTGTATTGTACTGCTTTGTCATACGCTGTAAACGCATCTTTATAGCGTTGTAAATTCACTAGAGCATTACCCCAATTGTACCAAGCTGACACGTAGTCTGGTTTGAATTCCACGGCTTTTTCATAAGCTGCGATCGCATCACTATATCTTTTTAAATTTTGTAAAGTTAATCCTTTTTTGTACCAAGCTTCAAAATCATCCGGTTTCAATTCCAGTGCTTTTTCATAAGATTCAATTGCCTGGTCATATTGCTTTAAATTACCTAAGGCGTCTCCTTTGGCATTCCAGATTTGGGAATTTTCATTATTGAATTCTAAGGCTTTGTTAAAAGAGGCGATCGCTTCTTGGTATCGCTGTAAATTGTCCAATACCAAACCTCGTCCAATCCAAGCTTCTAAATAATCAGGTTTGAGTTGAATTGCTTTGTCATATGCTACTAAAGCATCTTGATATTTTTTCAATTGCGATAGCGTTTTGCCTTGACCATTCCATCCTTGAGCGTAATCTGGTCTAATGTTAACTGCTTTTTCATATACTGCTAATGCTTCTTGATAACGTTGCAAATCAAAAAGCGTATTTCCTTGTTTAGATAACTCTGTGGCATTCTGAGAATTAACATGATTTAAAATCAATATTGATGCTACTCCACTCACCCCAATCAAAAATATTGCTAAGAATAATTTACCCAATATACCTTTTTTAGGTTGAGGTTTTTTGAACTTATTTTGTGGTGAAATAGGAGTCAAAGCTATTGTTTCAATAGGGGGTTGTGTTAACTCTTGGAGTGCTTTTAATGCCACCGTTGCCGAAGGGTAACGTTGTCGAAAATCATAGCGCACCATTCTATCTAAAAATTGAGCAAATTCTGGTGTGACTGTGGTTTTATCCTGCCAAATAATTTCATTACTATCAGGATCTTTGACTATTTCTTCGGGAGATAATCCAGTCAGAGCTTGAATAGCAATTATCCCTGTAGCATAGATATCACTGCTTAATTTTGGCGTACCATGAGCTTGTTCGCCAGGAATATATCCAGGCGTACCAATAGCAACAGTACATTGAGTTGAACCGTGGGGAGTAATAACTTGGGTAGCAATTTGTTTAACTGCACCAAAATCAATTAAAATTAACTTGCCATCAGCAGCACGCCTGAGAATATTTCGGGGATTGACATCACGGTGAATTACATTCTGTTGATGGACAAATTCTAAGATTGTCAAAATTTCTTGCAGAACTGAAATTACCTCATCTTGACTCCAGATTTTCCCTGATATTAATTCTTCACTTAAATCGTGACCTTCAATCAATTCCTGTACAAGATAAAATTCGGCATTTTCTTCAAAATAAGCTAAAAGTTGAGGAATGCGATCGTGAGTCCCTAATTTGTACAAAACTTGAGCTTCTGTATCAAATAAACGCCTCGCCGTTTCCAAAGTCACTGGATCGTTTGCTTGGGGCTTGAGTTTCTTGACCACACATTGAGGCGAACCGGGTAATTGAGTATCATAAGCAACAAAAGTTTCACCAAAACCCCCTCCTCCCAAGTTACTAATAATTTGGTATCTTCCAACAAGTGTGTTTCCCAACATCTCGTTTGCCTAGTATTAAGTGCAATCTGATTTTGATTCTGCCACAGGTTATGGGAAATGGGGCATGGGAAATGGGGCATGGGGGATGAGGGAGAGGCGAGACAAGGTGACAAGGCGACTTAAGGGACTTCCAATAAAAAAAACGTCCCATTGTAGGGGCGCACAGCTGTGCGCCCCTACAAATGTACAAATAATTTGGAACAATTT
>VFQR01001235.1_pt1 | contig 21015 bp, 16 predicted proteins | sample 3512321 | NCBI WGS metagenome assembly VFQR01 (sample SAMN10412374, study PRJNA504923) | tailings metagenome | isolation source: Relicate 3 Philex TSF1 revegetated site | place: Philippines: Tuba, Benguet | collected 2017-08-29 | reverse complement strand
CGATGTTCGAGGCGCCGAACCATGCCTGCCGCATCGGCGGCGACGAGTTCGCGGCGCTGATGCCCGCGACCGAAGCCTCACAGGCGGAAGGCGTACTTGAGGAACTCGAACGGCTGATCGACGTGAACAACCAGTTCTATTCCGCCATGGCGCTCAGCCTGTCGGCCGGCATCGCCACGAGTACGCCCGGCGAGCGGCTGGAAGACACCGCCAAGCGCGCGGACCTCAAAATGCTCGAAGCCAAGCGGAAGCATTACGAGTGCTCCGCCGCCCTCGACCGGCGCGACCGCCAGAAAATCGCTTCCTGAAGCGTACCGCCTACTGCTGGCCGAAGCCCTTGAACCAGGGAAACTGGAACGCGGGCTCTTCCTTCTTTGGCTGGACGATCCGGCGCGGCGCCGGTTTCGCCACGGGTTTTTTCTCGCCAATGGAGCCGGTCGTTTCCGGTGCGGGCGGCTGCGCCTGCGCGATCGGCTGCTTGGGACCGGCAGGGACCGGTGCCGTCGCCTCCTTCGCGGCGGATGTCTGAACAGGCGCGGGCGCAATCGCCTGCTTCGGCGCGGGAGCAACCGGCTGGGGTGCCGGTGCAATCGCTTGCTTCGGTGTCTGCGGAGCCGGTGCAGGCTCCGCGATCTTCGATGGTTCGATGCGCGGCTTCAGCGAAGCACTGGCATTCGGATTGCGGTCGATGGGCAGGATCAGGCTCGCGAAGAACGCGACGACCGCGACGGTAATGATGAGCGAGCCCACGATATAGCGGATATCAAGCATGCGTTAGCCTCCACCGAATGCTTGCGCCCGCCCGCGCTGCAAATCGGAACGTTTTTCCGGGAGGCAGAACTTAATCTGAGTCGCGCGTTTCCGAACAAGGGCAAAAATTTGCCGCGCATCAGGCAACGCACGGAAATTTTTGATTCTCCGCAAAATGCAAGCGGCCGCGCAAAACGCGCGGCCGCAAACTTTGCTGCAGTGCGATTCAGGCCGCCTTGCTTTCCTTCGCGACCTTCACGCCGGCACCTTCCATCAACATCACCTTGTTGAGGAGCTTCACCAGCGCATAGACGGACTCGATCGCCGGTGCCGGGGTATTGGTGATCTTCGCCATTTCGAGGATGGACCCGATCAGCGCCTCGGTCTCCAGCGAGCGGCCCGCCTCCACGTCCTGCAGCATCGACGTCTTGTGTGCGCCAACCGACTCCGCACCCTCGATGCGCTTGTCGATGGAGACCCGGAACTTCACGCCGAGTTTCTCGGCGATGGTCTGCGCTTCCTTCATCATCGTGGCGGCGAGTTCGCGGGTTTCCGCGAACTGGCAGATGTCCACGAGCGTCGCATGCGTGAGCGCCGAGATCGGGTTGAAGGAGAGATTGCCCCAAGCCTTCAGCCAGATTTCAGAACGGATGTCCTTCAGCACGCGCGATTTCAGCCCCGCCTTCACGAAGAGATCGTGCAGCGAGCGCGTGCGCTCTTTTTCCTTGCCGTCGAGTTCGCCGATCGGGAAACGGTCGCCCTCGACGTGATGGATCACGCCCGGTGCCGTGACACCCGCCGCCGGATAGACGACGCAGCCGATCAGCCGGTCGGCCGGGATTTTCTTCGACAGCACGCCGGTCGGATCGAGGCTGACCAGTTTCTGGTTGTCGTATTTGCCGCCGAGCTTCTGGAAGTACCACCACGGCAGGCCGTTCTGCACGGTGAGCACCACCGTATCGGGTCCGAGCAGATGGTCGATGTCCTTCACGACCTGCTCGAGGTAATGCGCCTTCACGGCCAGCACGACGAGGTCTTGCTTGCCCGCGTCGGCGGCCTTGTCGACCGCCTTCATCTTCGCGGTCTGCACCGTGCCGTCATGCCATTCGAGTTTGAGGCCGCCTTTTTGAATGGCGGCAAGATGCGCGCCCTGATCGATCACGGTCACGTCTTCGCCAGCGAGCGCGAACTTCGCGGCAAGCAGCCCGCCGATGGCGCCCGCACCCACGATGCAGATCTTGCGCGGGGCCGGTGCCTTTTCGAGCAGATACGGGCTCGGCAGCACCTGATCGAGTGTGTTGCGAAGCACGCCGACGCCATCAATGGCGATCTCCACCGTGTTCTTTTCCTTGCCGATCTCGCCCGCACCTACAGACGTGCCGCAGGCGATGATGTCGCCCGGATGCAGCGTCATATCCTTGGAGACGGCGGCAACGAGCTTCGCCGGCGGGAAGAACATGTCCGCGACCGGATAGTTCTGCACTTCCTTGCCGTTGAGGATGGTGCGGACCGACAGCTTCATCGGGTCGAGGCCGGTCGCGATTGTCGGGCCATAGACGCCGAAGGTGTCGAAGCTCTTTGCGCGCGACCACTGGTCGAAAGTCGGGAACGCCTTCAGCAGGTCGATGGCAGTGACGTCGTTCACGCAGGTGTAGCCGAAGATGTAGTCGTTCGCTTCGGCCTCGGAGATGTTGAAGCATTTCTTGCCGATGACGATGCCGAGTTCGCCTTCGTAGAAAATCTTGCCCTTGTAGGTCGGCGGACGCTTCAGCGGCTGATTGTGCGGATGGTAAGAGCCGGGCGAGCGCAGGAAGTAGAGCGGGTCCACCGGCTTCTGGAATTTGAACTTGTCGGCGAGCTGGCCGAAATTGTTCCAGAGGCAGACCATCTTGGACGCGTCGCACGGCGTCAGCACCGTCACGTCGGCAAGCTTCACCTTTTCGCCGGTCGGCTTGGCGCCCGCGAACATGTCGCCGGAATGAACGCTGATCGTGTCGCCGTCGAGTGTACCGAAGCCGGTCTGGCCGCCTTTTTCGTACCGGATCCAATGAGCCATGTAGTCCCCTCCTCTACGCAACCCGTTCGCCAATCAGGCGGGGCGCTTGATATGGATTTTTGTGCAACGCCGCATGAACCGGCGCGATTGCTCGCACCGATCATGCAATTTTTGGAGCCTCCAGAGCAAGCTAGGCCCGTTCTTGCAGCCGTGCGGCAGCTGCATGCCTGCGGTGGTTACTTCAGAACCTCCGGAATAAACGCAGCGACCGCTGCCTTCGTCTCCGGATGGTCGAGAATTTCGTGCGAAGTGCCCTTGATGGTCACGGATTTCGACGGGCCGCCGCGCTGGGCCGCGATGGCGTCGCAATTTCCGCTGATGCCGACCTTCTTGAAATAGTCGTCGCCGCTGCTGAGCACCCCAAGGATCGGGCCGGAACCCTTCACGCCGCTGAAGTTCGGATTCTTGTGGGTGCAGGTCCACGCCACCATCACCCGCGCCTTGAACTCGTTGCCCGGATAGATCGCGGTGATCTGTCCGCCCTGGCTGAAGCCGGCGAGAATTAATTTATCCGGATCGGCGTAGGAAGATTCACGCAAGAGCTTCGAGATGTAATTGATCTCCTGCCCGCGCGCCTTGAGCAGCGCGAGCATTGCGTTGCCATCGTTGACGTTGCACTTCTGTCCCTGCGCGAAGCTGTTCGGCGCCACGATGATCGCACCGAGCGCGAAGAACGCGTTGGGCACCGCCGGTCCGCCGCATCCATGCATGAACAGGATCACCGGATGCTTGCCGGGTTTCAGATCCTTCACGCAGGCGTTCACGTCGCCGCCGCAAGGCTTGCCGGTATTCATCAGCGCGGACGGCACATACATGCGCCCCGCTTTCCACGACGCTTCCTGAGCGGAAGCGATGCTTGCGAACGCACACACAGCGGTGAAGGCGAGCGCGGCGCGCCCGGCCTGTTTCCAGAATGTCATGAATGCCTCCCCGAAGCCGCGGTTTCCGGCGCGGCGTTTCGGGCATTCTAGCATGACCGCTAAAGTTGCAATATTCCCCGGCTAACCTTGCAAACCGAGCAGATAGAGCAAAACGCCGGCCGCGCAGCAGCCCGCCAGCGTCAGCACCATGCCCGCGCGGAACCAGAACATCGACACCGCCGCCGCCAGCGCCAGGACCAGCGCCCAGACATCCACGCTTGCGAGCACCGGGTAGTCGAAGTTGAGAGGAAACGCGTCCAGCTTGCGTACGTCCCGGAACAACACATGGACAGCGAACCAGACGGTCAGATTGAGGATCACGCCGACGACCGCCGCCGTGATGGCCGAAAGCGCCCCGGCCAGCGCCTTGTTGCCCCGCAGCTTCTCGATGTAGGGCGCGCCGGCAAAAATCCACAGGAAGCACGGTGTGAACGTAACCCATGTGGTGAGCAAACCGCCGAGCGTTCCCGCAAGCATCGGCGGCAGCGTACCGGGATCGCGGAACGCCGCGAGGAAACCGACGAACTGCAACACCATGATCAGCGGTCCCGGCGTCGTCTCCGCCATGCCGAGACCGTCCAGCATTTCGCCCGCCGTCACCCAGCCGTAGTTCTCCACCGCCTGCTGCGCGACATAGGCCAGCACCGCGTAGGCGCCGCCGAACGTCACCATCGCCATCTTGGAAAAGAACACGGCGATCTCGCCGAACACGTTCTGGCCGCCGAGCGTCGCGAGGATCAGCGCCACCGGCACCAGCCAGAGCGTGAGCCACACCAGAATGACGGCAATCGTTCGTTTCGTATCCGGCTTCGCATGCGCGGGCGTCTCTTCTCCCAGCAGGCTTTCCACCACTTCGTTCTTGCCTGAAGGGCCGTGTCCGCCGCCGCCCAGAAACGCTGCGCGGCCCGCGCGGACGGCGAAAAATCCGGTCAACGCCGCGGCAAGGATGATCACCGGAAACGGCACGCTGAAAAAATAGATCGCGATGAATGCCACCGCCGCGATCGCGATCATCTCGTTATTCTTCAGCGCGCGCTTGCCGATGCGCAGCAGCGCCTCGATCACAACCGCGAGGATCGCGGCCTTCAGTCCGAAGAAGAACGCCGCCACCAGCGGCACCTTGCCGAACGCCGCATAGATATAGGAGAGGATCATCAGCGCGATGATGCCGGGCGTGATGAACAGCACGCCCGCGATGATGCCGCCGCGCGTCTTGTGCATCAGCCAGCCGATATAGGTGGCGAGCTGTGTTGCTTCCGGCCCCGGCAGCAGCATGCAGTAGTTCAGCGCATAGAGAAAACGGCTGTCGGAAATCCAGCGTTTCTCCTCGACGATGATCTTGTGCATGACGGCGATCTGCGCCGCGGGTCCGCCGAACGACAGCAGCGCCACGCGCAGCCAGACCTTCACCGCTTCGGAGAGCGGAACGCCGTGGGCGGGCGTATTCGCGTGCGTTTGTTCGATTGCTTTTTCCATTCGCTTGCCCCGTCACGCGGCCTTTGGCGGCCAGTTGTGCGTTTCGCCCTGCAGCGTTCTACACCACGTATAGAGCGCGTCATACATGACCATGCCATGTTTCAACATTTCATGGTCGTCGGGAAAATTCGCCGACATTCCGAGCGAGATCGCGAACAGTCCGCCGCATTGCGGGGCCAGGTCGTGGCGAGAAGTGTCTGCGCCGCGAACGATCACCGCAAGTTTGTCCAGCGCCGGATCGCGAATGTCGAAGATGCGCAGGATCGTGTCGAACGAGCATCGATCGCCTTCGTGGGTGAACTCCACGCCGTCGATATCATAAGGTGTGGCGTTCAGTTTTTTTGCATCGGCCAGCACCCGTTTTGCCGGCACATAAAAAAATTCCGCCTGAGGGTGAATAAATCGCCGGATCAGCCAGGGACAGGCGATGCGGTCGATCTTCGGCATTTCCCGCGTGATCCATTGTTCGGAGGCCGGATGCTTTTTTCGTGTCGGCAGTTTTTGCGCGCTCCACGCTTCGATGCCTCCCTCCAGAAAGACCGCGTCGCGGCCGGCAGCACGAAGCTCTGCGGCGGCGTTCTGGCTGACCTCGTGGCCGTGCACGCAATAGACGACGGCTTGCGCCTCATGCGGCAATTCGTTTGCCCAAACTGAAAGCCGTGCCGGATCGCGCCGGGACGCTCCGGCAATCAGCCGGTCGCCGGAGGCAAAAGCCGCCTCCTTGCGCACGTCGAACAGAAGCGGCGCCGCCGCCGTACCAAGCCGTGCGTATAGGTCTTGGGGTGTGATGGAGACTCTTGTTCCGTCCATGCGCATCCTCCTCGCAAAGCGAGTGTGCGCAGAGCTTGGACGGAAGCCGTCTGACGGGGAGTCTGCTTGTCCCCGGATTTGCGATCCTACAAACGCGAAAGCCCGGCCGCAAGCGGCCGGGCTTTCAGCAATCGCAGGTAAAAAATCAACCCGCGTCCTGGATCAGGCAGAAGCGATGCTTGGCGGCGCACTTCGCACGCGCCTCTTCCTTGTTCTTGCCCGTTTCCGCGCAGTTGTATTTATTGACCGGCAGGAGCGCCGGGCACGAGGCGACGAACTTGTAGCCGACGATATTTTTCCAGGTGCGCTTCACGCTGCGCTCTACCTTCTCGACGACGCCTTCCTTCTTTTCCTGCGCCAACGCCGGCGTCACCGGGGCGGAGGCAATCGCGGCAATGATGGCCGCGGCAGCAAACCATGAAACGGCGCGCATAGGTCTCTCCCTTGTGCCGGGGCAATATGGGGGAGCACGCATGTTTTCATGCGCGTGACCCAAGCCCCTGATGCCGGATAACGGCGGCTCAGGGAACTGGTTCCTTCCGTTTTTTTGAAAGTGCGGCGGCTGAAACGGGCCGGACCTACTGACCGAATTTATAACTCACGCGCGCCATCACGGTACTGAAAGCGGGGTCCTTGTTTTCGTGATTGGTAAAGATCACACCCACCGCCTGCACCCCATCCTTGCTCGCCGAACCAAGATTTACGTAATTGTATTCGAGGCCGAATATCCAGTTGGGACTTGGCGCAAATTCGATTCCGGCACCGAGAGTCCAGCCATTCTGCTTGTTGACGGACTTCGACATGATGACACCCGGACCGAAACCGCCCGTCAGATCCCGCATTATCGTGGTGACTTCGGCTCTGGCGTAGCCGGCTTTGCCGAACCAGTGCCAGTGAGTATTGGCCAATCCAAAACGGAGCGCGGCCAGAAACAGGGAATCGACTCCTGCTTCGAGCGTGCGGGTATTGGTTGCGTATAAAACCGCGTCGCGATCGCTTTTCAGCTCGCCGCCCGACCACGAAATTTCGATTCCACCGACGAACTGATTGACTTGATGCTGCCAGCCGAGGTGTACCCCGCCGGCGCCTCCCTTGATGTCGTTTGAATGACGGATCTGAAATGGCCCGCCGGGAGCAAAAGTGTCCCAATCGACGGAACCAAACCCGTAGCCGCCATGCGCGCCGAGATACAGTCCGGTCCAGTTGATTGCGGGCTGCTGGGCAAGAGCCGATGCGGGGATCAGGTTGAGCAAGCCAACAACAATTCCCCCGGCAATTCCTGGAATAATTCGCATAAGAAAACGTCTCCCCGCCATATAATCCATATTATCAACGATCATATCCGTTATTTCAATGGTTTTTATAAGCAATTATCGTTTTTATAGCGGTAATTGATGCCGATTGGATGGAAAAGATGGTGCCCAAAAGAGTAGATTTACCGGGTTTGCTCAACTTGCGGCCTGTCCGCCATCATGCGGGCTGTTCTTCTTCGAATCACCTGAAGCGCACCACCGCATGCCCAAATTGGACAAAACCGACCACAAACTCATCGAGTTGTTGCAAGAGGACAGCACGCTGACTGTCGCTCAATTGAGCAAAAAAGTCGGTATCCCTGCCTCCACCCTGAACGACCGGATCAAGCGGCTTGTCAGACAGGGCATCGTTGGCGGCTTCCACGCGAGGCTGAATCCGGATGCGGTCGGACTCAATCTGCTCGCATTCATGCTGGTCGCATGGAGCGATCCGAAAGTTGAGCCGGTTTTTCTAAAACGGGTGAAAGCGTCGCCCGCCGTGCTCGAGTGTCACCATGTAACAGGCTCGTGGAATTACCTGATGAAAGTTCGGGTCGCGACGACGCGCGATCTGGAGAAGTTTCTTGCTGAAACCGTCAAGGCGGTAAACGGTGTGGAACGCACCGAAACGTTGATCGTGCTGTCGTCGGCGAAGGAAACGTGGAAGCTCGACACGACCGGACTCTGACGCGCCCTATTCCACATCCTCGACGCTGTCCGGCCCGCCGCCGAAGACTTTCTGCGCCAGCGTTGCCTGCATGAAATTGTCGAGGTCGCCGTTCAGCACGTCGTCCGGGCTGGGGGACGTGACCCCCGTGCGGAGATCCTTCACGAGCTGATAGGGCTGCAGGACATACGACCGGATTTGATGGCCCCAGCCGATGTCGGTCTTCGCCGCCTGCTCGGCCGCGGCCTTTTCCTCGCGGCGTTTCAGTTCGGCCTGGTAGAGCTTTGCGCGCAGCATATTCCACGCGGTCGCGCGGTTCTTGTGCTGCGAGCGGTCGCCCTGGCTCACCACCGCGATGCCGGTCGGAATATGCGTCAGGCGCACGGCGGATTCGGTCTTGTTCACGTGCTGACCGCCGGCACCGCCGGAGCGCATCGTATCCACGCGCACGTCGGATTCCGGAATCTCGATTTTGATTTCGTCATCCACCACCGGATAGACCGTGATCGACGAGAACGACGTATGCCGCCGGGCATTGGCGTCATAGGGCGAAATGCGCACGAGGCGATGCACCCCGTTTTCGGTCTTCAGCCAGCCATAGGCATTCTTGCCCTTCACTTCGATGGTGGCCGACTTGATCCCCGCCCCTTCGCCGTCGCTCTGCTCGATGACGTTGACCTTGAAGCCGTGCCCCTGCGCCCAGCGCACATACATGCGAAGCAGCATCTCCGCCCAGTCCTGAGACTCGGTGCCGCCCGCACCCGCGTGAACTTCGAGATAGGAGTCCTTGCTGTCCGCCTCGCCGGAAAACAGCGATTCCATGCGGCGGCGTTCGACTTCTTTCTGGAGGGCGCCGATTTTCGCTTCGGCGTCGGCGACCGTGGCCTGATCCTTTTCGGCCTCGCCCATTTCGATCAGTTCGACCTGATCGGCGAGGTCCTGCTCGATGCGCTTGATGCTGTCGAGCGCGTCGCCCAGTTCGGTGCGCTCCTGCATCAGGCGCGAGGCCTTTTGCGGGTCGTCCCAGATTTTCGGGTCTTCGGCGAGCCGGTTCAGCTCTTCGAGGCGCTTTTCCGAACGTTCGACGTCAAAGCGCCCTCCTCAGCAGCCCGACTGACTGCTTGATCTCTTCTACGGTGCTTTGCGTCTCGGCGCGCATTGTTCTCTCCGGATTCGCGCACTGTATAGGTGCCTGGCGCAGGCGCTTCAAGGCACTTAACGCATTGCCTAAAATTTTCCGCATCCGGAAAACGCCGTCCCAAGAACTGCGCGCTAGGCTCCCGCCATGCTCGCACCATCCACAGACATCGCGGAACCCGCCGCCGCGCTCGACATTCGCGGCCTCGTCAAGACCTTCGACCGGCCCGCCGTCAGCCAGCTCGATCTCCGCGTGAAGGCGGGCGAGTTCTATGCCCTCGTCGGCCCGAACGGTGCGGGCAAGACCACCACGCTCCGCATGGTCGCGGGCCTCATGCAGCCGGACGCGGGCGAGATTTCGGTCTGTGGCTTCGATGCGCTGCGCGATCCCGTCGCCGCCAAGCGCGCAATGGCGTGGGTGTCGGACGAGCCGATGATCTACGACAAGCTTTCGCCGTTCGAGTATCTCGAATTCGTCGCCGGCCTCTGGGGCATCGACGCGAATGTCGCAGGAGCGCGCGCGAAGGAACTGTTCAACTGGCTCGGGCTGACGCCCCACGCGCACCAGCGCTGCGAAGGCTTCTCCAAGGGCATGCGCCAGAAGGTGGCGCTCGCGGGCGGGCTGGTGCACGAGCCGCAACTCATCATCCTCGACGAGCCGCTGACCGGCCTCGATGCGGGATCGGCACGGCAGGTGAAGAACGTACTGCGCGAGCGCGTCGATGCCGGCAACACCGTCATCATGACCACGCATATTCTCGAAGTCGCCGAGCGGATGGCGGATCGCATCGGGATCATCGCCCACGGCAGGCTGATCGCCGAAGGCTCGCTCGCGGAATTGCGCAAACTCGCGCGCGGTGCGGCGACGCTGGAAGAAACCTTCCTCACCCTCGTCGCCGACAACAGCGAGCAGGCCGCGGCGTGATTATTCATTCGTCATTCCGGGACCGAGCGAAGCGAGGGGCCCGGAATCCATACCCCCGGTGGTGGTTATGGATTCCGGGCTCGCGGCTTGCTTCGCTCGCCGCGCCCCGGAATGACCCGAAGTAAAAATGTCCACCCCCGCCTCCATCACCTGGTTCGCCGCCCATGAACTGCGCCTCGCGTGGCGCGACTGGGCGTCGATGATCACGGCAGGACGCGGACGGCGCACCGGCGCGATCCTGATCGGCCTCGCACTGTTCGCGATCTTCATGCACGTGATCGCGCTCATTGCTGTCGGCCCTTACGCAAAAACTGCGGACGCTTCGAACAAGACGCTGCTCGTGGTGCTGACCGGTTTCGTATTGCTCGCCTGGTGCCTGATGATCTCGCAGGCGATGGAGTCGGTCACGCGCGCGTTCTATTCGCGCTCGGACCTCGATCTAATTCTGTCGTCGCCGATCGTCGCGCGGCGGCTGTTCTCGGTCCGCATCGCCGCCATCGCCTTGTCCGCAATGGGCATGGCGGTGCTGCTCGCGGGCCCGTTCGCCAATGTGCTTGCGGTGCTCGGCGGCGCGCACTGGCTGTCGGGCTACGGCGTGTTCGCGGCCATGGGTGCGGCTTCCGCTGCCCTCGCCGTCGCGCTGACGGTCGCATTGTTCAAATTGATCGGCCCGCGCCGCACGCGCTTCATCGCGCAGGTCGTCGCCGCCGTGATCGGCGCGATCTTCGTGATCGGCTTGCAGGCGGGTGCAATCATCTCCTACGGCTCGCTTTCGCGCATGTCGATGCTGGTGTCGGACACGTTCGTCGCGAATGCGCCCGCGGAAGATTCTTTCATCTACTGGCCCGCGCGCGCGATCCTCGCCGACAGCACCTCGCTCCTGATCGTTCTTTGCACCGGCATCGCGCTGCTCGCGCTCGCCATCGCAGTCTTCGCCTCGCGCTTCGGAGAGCACGCCATCGCCGCCGCGAGCGTGTCGCCCGCCGCGCGAAGCAGCAATATCAAACGCGCGTTCCGCGCCGATACGCCGAAAGCCGCACTCCGCCGCAAGGAGCTGGCGCTGCTCCGCCGCGATCCATGGTTGATGTCGCAAACGCTGATGCAGATTCTTTATCTGCTGCCACCGGCTTTGCTGCTCTGGAAAAATTTTGGCGAAGGCACGAGCGCACTCCTTCTGCTTGTGCCAGTCCTTGTGATGGCCGCGGGCCAGCTCGCAGGCGGCCTCGCATGGCTTGCGATCTCCGGCGAGGACGCGCCGGATTTCGTGGCGACGGCGCCGATCCCGAAAGCATGGATCATGCGCTCGAAGGTGGAAGCCGTGCTGATCGCGGTTGCCCTTGTCTTTGCACCTTTCGTGCTGGTGATGGCGCTGGCCGAACCCTTCAGCGCCGTTATCACCGCCGCCTTCGTCGCCGTCTCGGCGGCATCGGCCACCGCGATCCAGTTCTGGTTCCGGACGCAGGCGAAGCGCAGCGATTTCCGCCGCCGTCACACATCCTCGCGCGTCGCCACCTTCGCGGAAGCATTCTCCTCGATCTCATGGGCCGCCACCGCCGGTGTGGCCGCGACCGGCACCTGGCTTGCCGTGGTTGTCGGCGTGATCGCATTGCTAGTGCTCGCCGTCGCGCGCTTCATCAGTCCGCACCGGTCGGGCAAACAGGGCTGAATTGCCGCCGTATCTTCCGCGTCCTAGGATGACGCGGGGATCATCATGAAATCGATTCACGTATTCGCTTTGTTGCCGACGCTTGTTTGCACGCCTCTCTTCGCGCAAACGCCGCCGAAAATTCCAAAACCCGCCGCCTTCAGTGAAAAGTCTTCGCCGCTGAGCGCCGCCCAGAAGCGCGGCATGGTTCAGGTCGTGCATCCGGCCGCCGGTTCATTTTCCATCGACCGCTCACCCGTCACCGCCGGGCAGTTCGCGGAATTTCTCAATGCGTTGGGCGTGAAAACCACGGGCCGCGACGAACCCGGCGGCAATGTCGGGCCGAAGGAAATTCCGCCGCAGCATCACGGACTATTTCTGGAATTCGAGAAGAAGCCGCCTTCCACGCTGATCGATCTCGACAATGAAGAAGCCAATATCGGCACGTCGAACGGCGGCTTCAAAGCCAATCCCGGCGAGGAAAACAAAAAAGTCCTCGAAGTCAGCCTCGCGGGTGCAGCCGCCTATTGCGCGTGGCGTGGTGCCCGGCTGCCGAAAGGCAGCGAATGGCCGGGCTTCGCTCGCGTGTTCGGCATGCCGGAAAAATGGGCCGAGTGGGCGCGCGAAGGTTTCGCACGCGACAAGGACGGCAAGCCGGTGCCGCGCAGCCCTTCAACGGGTCATGAGGATGTGGGTTTTCGCTGCGCGTCGGACGACTAATCGCTGACGGCGATTACCAGAGCCCGCCGCCGCGGCCGAGATAGCGCTGCGATTCCTGCGAGACGCCGCCGCCGAACGGACGGCCGCCTTCATCATCCATGCCGATGGCGCCATAGCTGTCAGACGGCTGCGTGCCGGGCTTGAACGCTTCGAGGATGACGCGCTCGTCGCCGGGCTGCGCGCGCAAGCCGGTCTTCGGATTGATGCGGATGAGCTTGATGCCGGGCGGCACGCGGAAGGATTGCGCGGGCTTGTCGGCGAGCGCCTGCTTCATGAATTCGCGCACGATCGGTGCCGCGTACTGGCCGCCGGTAACACCGCGGCCAAGCGGACGCGGACGGTCGTAGCCGAGATAGACGCCGACCACCATGTCGGGCGTATAGCCGACAAACCAGACGTCCTTTTCGTCGTTGGTGGTGCCGGTCTTGCCAGCGACCGGACGGCCTAGTTCGCGCAACGCGGTGCCGGTGCCGCGCTGGACCGCACCTTCCATCATCGCGGTGACCTGATAGGCGGTCATCGGATCGATCACGATCTCGCGGCGGTCGACGAGCTTCGGCTCGGCCTGGCTTTCCCAGACCTTCGCCGCGCACTCCCCGCATTCGCGTTCGTCGTGGCGGTAGATCGTCTTGCCGTAGCGGTCCTGGATGCGGTCGATCAGCGTCGCCTTCACGCGGCGGCCGCCGTTGTCGAACATGGAGTAGCCCGCGAGCATCCTCACCAGCGTCGTCTCACCCGCCCCGAGCGCATAGGAAAGATACGGCGGCAGGTCGTCATAGATGCCGAAGCGCTTGGCGTATTCCACCACCAAGGGCATGCCGACATCCTGCGCGAGGCGCACGGTCATGACGTTGCGCGACTGTTCGATGCCGAAGCGGAGCGTCTGCGGTCCGTAGAACTGGCGCGAATAGTTTTCCGGCTTCCAAGCCGCCTGCCCGGCACCCTGCGAAATCTCGATCGGCGCATCGAGCACCACCGTCGACGGCGTATAGCCGTTGTCGAGTGCCGATGCGTACACGAACGGCTTGAAGCTCGATCCCGGCTGGCGAAGCGCCTGGGTGGCGCGGTTGAACTGGCTGTCGTCGAAGGAGAAGCCGCCGACCAGCGCCAGCACGCGGCCCGTTACCGGATCCATCGCGGCGATGGCGCCTTCGACTTCCGGCACCTGACGCAGGCGATACTGCCCTTCGCGCACGCCGGTCTTCGGATCGACCAGCGGCTCGACATAGACGACGTCGCCGGGGCTAAGCACCTGCTTCACGCCCTTCAGCGCCTTGCCCTTGTCGGGACCGGTCGCCCACTTCGCCCACTTCATGCCTTCGAACGGAATGATGCCGACCGTGCGTTCGGTGGAAAGCTGGCCCGACGCCTCACGCTTCGGCTGCAGGCCGATGCGCGCGGCCTGATCGGTGGTTTCGAGCACGACGGCGAGACGCCAGCGGATGTCGGAGAGCGCGCGCACATCGGCGAGCTTCTGTCCCCAGTCGCCGCCTTCGACCTCGACGCGGTTCACGGCACCGCGCCAGCCCTGATTTTCGTCGAAGCGGACGAGGCCGTCGGCCAGCGCCTTCTTCGCCATTTCCTGCATCGCCGGATTGAGCGTGGTGCGGACCGACAGGCCGCCTTCGTAAAGCTTCTTCTCGCCGTAGCGCTCATAGACCCAGCGGCGCACTTCCTCGGCGAAATATTCGGCGGCGAACACATGCGCGCCGGTCGGGCGCGGTGTGACGTTGAGCGGCGTCTTCTTCGCGGCTTCGGCGTCGGCGCGCTTGACGTAGCCGTTCTCGACCATGCGATCGATCACGTAGTTGCGGCGCTCGGTGGCGCGCTCGCGCTGGCGGAACGGATGCAGCGTCGTAGGCGCCTTGGGAAGCGCCGCGAGATAGGCGGCTTCCTGCACGTTGAGCTGGTGCACCGACTTGTCGAAATAGATCAGCGAGGCGGCGGCAATCCCGTAGGAGCCGAGACCGAGATAGATTTCATTAAGATAGAGTTCGAGGATTTTGTCCTTCGAATAGGTGCGCTCGATGCGCAGCGCCAGCAGCGCTTCCTTGATCTTGCGCGTGTAGCTCGTCTCCGAGCCGACGAGGAAGTTTTTGGCGACCTGCTGCGTGATCGTCGACGCACCCTGCGGACGGCGGCCGGTGCCGAGATTTTCGAAGTTGGAATAGACCGCGCGCGCGATGCCGGTGAGATCGATGCCGCCGTGGTCGTAGAAATTCTTGTCTTCCGCCGAGATGAACGCCTCGATCACCATCTTCGGCACGGCCTGGATGGGAAGATAGAGACGGCGTTCCTTGGCGTATTCGGCGACGAGCGAGCCGTCCGCCGCGTGCACGCGCGTCATTACCGGCGGCTCGTAGTCCTGCAGCTGCGAGTATTCCGGCAGGTCCTTCGAGTAATGGTAGATCAGCGCCGTCGCGGCCACCGCGCCCACGACGAACAGGATCGCGCCGACCGCGAACAGAAAGCCGAAAAATCTCATCAACAGACGCATTGGAATTCCGCTCGCGATTCAGCCGCCGCTTCGCGATACCCGATATAGCATATAGACGTGTTTTCCGCCGTATTCGACCCATCGCGCCCGGCTGAGGCGTTTTTTGGGCCGGGTTTTACTCCCCGCGCGGGCCGCATCTTCGAGTTCCCCGAAACAGGCGGAAAATCCGCGTCCGCCGGGTTAATCCGCCAGCCGGTTCCCGGTTGCGCCCGTTACCGGCGATATTTCAGCGAACACCATATTTGGCGAAAAGCGCCTCGATATTGGGATTGATGGTCTTCGCCTCGGCGATGTCGGCATTGCCACGGGCCCGGTCGCCAGTCCGCAGGCGGGCAAGGCCGCGGCCATAGATGGAACTGACAATGCGGCTGTCGATCTTCAGCGCCGCCTCGAAATCGGCGATGGCGCGGCTGTTCTGACCCGCCTTCAAGTGAGCAAAGCCGCGGCTGTCGAGCGTATTCGGATCGCCCGGCCGCAGGCGTAGCGATTCGTTGCAATCGAGGATCGCTTCCTGCACGAGGCCCGCGAGTGCGCGCGACCAGCAGCGGCTGTTCCAGTTGTCGGGATTGGCGGGATCGATCGCGATGGCACGTTCGAGGTCGCGGATGGCGAGCGCATAGTCCCCGCGCGCGTTGTAGGCGACCGCGCGGTTGGTGAAATTCGCGCTGTTGCCCGGATCGAGTCTGAGCGCCTCGCTGTAGTCGGCAATCGCCCGCTCCGTGTCGCCCGAACCCCAATGCGCGTAGGCGCGCGCCTGATAGAAATCCGCCGTCCGTGCGCCAAGCTTTTCCGCCTGTTCCAGCGACGCCAGCGCGCGCAGGAATTCCCGCTGCGACGATTGCGAGATCGCAAGGTTCACGAGATCCTGCGCCGTCGGCTCGATTTTTTCCCCGATGGAAATGCTCGCACCCGTCGGTGACGGCTTTGCCGCTTCGGTGCTTTTGGTTGACGCGGGTTTTTCCGCGAGCAGCCGCTCGATCAACTGTTCGGGCTTCACGAAATAGGTGATCGCGCCGCCGATGGCGGCCGCGAGCAGAACCATCATCACCACGCGCAGCGCCCCGCCCCGCCTCGGCTCCGGCTCGGATGTATCCGCGGGTGAAAAAACCTTGCCTTGTTTCTTTGCCTTTTGCTGCGTCTTCGGCGTGTCGAGAACGTGCATGTCGCCGGCTTCGGTGCCGTTCGAACTTTCCTGCTTCGCTGCGGCAGGCTTCGCCTGTACCGGCTCCGCCGCTTTCGAAGCTGGCTGCTGGGATTTCGGCGGCTGCTGTTGCGATGGAAGCCTCGCCGCTTCCGGCATCGGCGGACGCTGCTGTTCCTGCAAAGGTGCGGGCGGCGGCTGTTGCGGCTGCGGTTTCGGGTCCGCACGGCGCGCGTAGGAAACGCGGTCGTCGCGATTGAGAAACGCCGGCTGGAATTTCGGTTGCGCCTGCCGCATCACCGGCTTCGGCTGCTGCGGCAGGAGTTCCGGCGGAAACGGCGGATAGACCTGCGGTACGACCGGCGGTGCCGGGGGTGCCACGAATTGTGGTTTCGGTGGCGGAGGCGGAGGCGGCGCGGAATTCGCAGGCGGCTCTGTCCACTCGATGCGCGGCCCGGCGGCAGGAACCTGCTCGACCGGCGCAACCGGATTTGCAACGGGTTGATGCACCGGTTCGGGTGCCGGCGGTTGCACCGGACGATAGCTGAACGGGTCCGCCCGGAAGGTCTGCGCGGGCTGGATCACGGCATGGCCCTGCACCACCGCCGGACGCGGCGGCAGTTCAGGTGCGGGTTCCGGCTTTTTCACCTCGGTACCCGGCTTGATGCGCGGGATCGGCTCGCCGAGCTTGGCGCTGATCTCGACATCGACGATGGCTTTTTCCAGCGCGCGCTGCTCGGCGGCGAGATCGAAACGGTGCGGCGCGATCTTCGCCTGTTCCTTCAGCGCCTTGCGCACGCTGTCATAGACAAGCTTGCGCGCTTCGCGTGTGCCCGGAACATGCGGGCCGAACGCATCCGACAACAGCCGATAATAGTCCGCGGTCGATTCAATCATGGCGATCCGTTATCCGGACGGACCATATATTATGAATCAGGCGAGGCACGCGGGCAAAACCGCGCGGGAAACCTCAGCGAACGCCGTAGCGCGAGAAAATTGCCTCGATTTCGGGCTTCATCGCCTTGGCGGCCGCGATGTCGGTGCTGCCGCCACGGTCACCCTTGCGGTTCTTGGCAATGCCCCGGCCATACAAGGCACCCGCAAGACGCGGATTGATGCGCAAGGCATTGTCGTAATCGGAAATGGCGCGGTCGTACTGCTGTAGCTTCAGGTAGGTAAAGCCGCGGCTGTCATAGGTGTTGGCGTCGTTGGGACGAAGCCGCAGCGCCTCGGCGCAATCGGCAAGCGCCTCCTTCAACTGATCGGCGAGTGCGCGGCCCCAGCAGCGGCTGTTCCAGACGTCGGCGTTCTTCGGCTCGAGCTTGAGCGCGCGGTCGAGATCCTTGATCGCGAGGTCGTAGTCCCCACGAAAATTGTAGGCGACCGCGCGGTTGGCGAGCGCCACGATATTTTCCGGATCGACGCGCAGCGCCTCGTCGTAATCGGCGATGGCGCGGTTGGTTTCCCCTTTCGACCAGAATGCAAACGCGCGGTTGTTGTACACGCTGACGGTACGCTGCCCGCCGCGGATCGCGTTGCTGTAGGAATCGATGGCGAGATCGAAGTCGCCGGTCTTGGTCGCCTCGTTGCCGCGATCCACCCATTCGGTTGGCGTCAGCTTGAGCGCGGGGTTCACCGCTTCCTGCTTGGGAAGTCCGCGCGATGTTTCGGCGGCGGGCTTCGCCTGCTCGCGCGTTGCCGTGCCGCCGAACGGATACCAGCCCGCGATCGATGCGACAGAGAGCCAGGCGGCAAGCAGCACGAGCAGCGCCGCACCGATCCCGATGGCCTCGCGCCGCGTCGGCATCCGCATTTGCGGCAGCCGGATGCGTTGCAATGCCGTCGAACGTTGCGGCTCTTCGTATCCGTATTGATCGTCATATTCCGGTGGCGGCGGCGGCGCGCGGCGCGGTTCGGCGCGGCGCACGGGAACCGGCACGCGCTGCTCGACCGTTTTCGGCGGCGGACGGCGCGCGCCCGGCGGCAGCGCGCGTTCCAGCTCCTGCCATTCTTCCGGACGTGGCATGTTCCGGTTCGGACGGCGCTCTACCGGCGGCTCGTAGCCCGCTTCGATTTCCTTGATCGCTTCCTCAAGCGCGCGCTGTTCGCGCACGACATCGAGCAGTTGCCACGGCGGATCGGCTTCCTGCGCTTCCAGCACGAGAAGCTCGCGCACGCGGTCATAGACCTCGCGGCGCGCGGCGCGCGTGTTGGGGTTGAGGCGCGTAACCAGATTGGTCAGCGCGTCGTAATATTGAGACGGTGCCTCAGCCATGGAAGCGGTCGTAGCCTCTCCAGCCATCCGCGCAATCATACCCGTTGCAGCCATATTGCGGGAACTCCGGGCAGTGCCTCCTGCCCGTCCATAGCCTAGCGGGTGGACGCGACGAGGCTGGTGAAATGGCCACCAATCGCCTCGGCGATGGTCCCGGCCACCTTCTGCTGCCAGGCTTCGGAGCGCAGCATTTTCACATCCTCGGCATTCGACAGGTACCCAAGCTCGATCAGGACCGACGGCACGTCCGGCGCCTTCAGCACCACGAAGCCCGCCGACTTGATCGGGGTCTTATGCATGCGGGCCGCGTCCTTCATGTAGGACACGAGCGAGCGGGCGAACGTGGTGGAAAGATTTTTCGTCTCGCGATGGGCGAGATCGAACAGGATCTTGTCCACATCGGGGCTCTGGGTGGAGAAGCTGAACTTGGCGAAGCGGTCGGCGCTGTTTTCCCGCGCGGCGTAGCGGGCCGCTTCGGCGTCGGAGGCGCGATCCGATGCGGTGTAGATCGTCGCACCGGTCACGATCGAACGGTTGCTCGCGATCGAATCCGCGTGGATCGAGATGAACAGCGATGCATTGTTGCTGCGGGCGATGTTCACGCGCTCGTTCAGCGGAATGAACGTATCGTTCGAGCGCGTCATCACCACCTTGAAGCGGCCGGTCTTTTCCAGAATCTCGCGCAGCTTGGCCGAGACCGACAGCACCACGTCCTTTTCTTCCTCACCGGACGCGGCCACCGCACCGGTATCGTCGCCGCCATGGCCGGGGTCGATGACGACGACCTTGCGCTCTTCAACGCGCGGATCGGCTTTTGCGAGTGCCGCCTTCTCGACCTTGCGCCCGGCAGGCTCGGGAGTTTTCGCCGTCACTTCCGGCGCCGTGCCGAAACCGGCCTTCTTCATGAAGCTCGCGCGGTCGGTCGGAATGAGATCGATCACGAGCCGTGCGGGCTGCTCGTCCATTTCATCCAGCACGAATGCCTTGTCGACGATCACCGGACCCGTGGTGTCGAGCACGAGCCGTCCCTTGCCCTGCGAGAACTGGCCGTAGCGGAAGGCGGTGACGAGACCGCGCCCTTTTTTGCCGGCGTTCTGCGGCAGGTCGAAGGTGAGGTCCGGCAGATCGACGATGACGCGATAGGGATCGGCGAGCGTGAAGGTGTGCAGTTCGACTTTTTTGGAGAGGTCCACGACGAAACGCGTGCGCTTGTCGTCACCCGCAAGCCGCGCATCGAGTGCCACGATCTTGCCGGCGATCAGCGCCTTCGCACCGGGCGACACGGAGCTGGCGAAGGTCGGCGCTTTCTGCGCCGACACGTCCGTGCAGAGCACGGCGCCCAGAAGGGCGAGCGGCAAAACGGTACGCATGAACAAGACCCGTCTGGACCGGACTGAAGCGTTCACGGTTACAGGCGCATAGTTAATGGCCGCTTTAAGCCCTCCGAATCATGACCCGCAACGGCAGGTGGCGGCGGCGTTTTCCGCATCCCGACACCCGGCTATGCGGTTTAAATGCCTGTAAAAGCCGCCTTTACGGGCATTTCCCTTGCCAACCGCATGACAGCCGCCTAAGTATTTTGGCGACACTTCGAATGCGCTGCGGACACGGGTTCCGCGGGGCGCTCGCAGCGACCGGCTTCCGTGAAGAAGCCGCGACGTGCGGTCCCCTCTACCGGCGCTCGATGTGGCCGGGCCGGCAATCGCCGACCCGAACCGGTAACAGGATCATGGGCGGCATCTTAATTAGCGCCGGATCGATTCAGACCATTCAGTATCCGGCGTTGCCGTCTTCGATTGGACGCGTGCGCGCGTCCCGTATTCATCCCGACATCATCATCCATCAGCGCGCGGGCCTCGCGGTCCGGAACGCGCATTTTCGCGGCGCGGTTCACGCGCGCCGCCGAGCGAGTTCAACATGGCCAACAAGATGCTCATCGACGCCACCCACCCGGAGGAAACCCGGGTCGTGGTCGTCCGCGGAAACCGCGTCGAGGAATTCGACTTTGAATCCGCAAACCGCCGCCCGCTACGCGGCAACATTTATCTAGCCAAGGTCACGCGCGTCGAGCCTTCGCTGCAGGCCTGCTTCGTCGACTACGGCGGCAACCGGCACGGCTTCCTGGCGTTCAGCGAAATTCATCCGGACTACTACCAGATCCCGGTCGCGGACCGCGAAGCGCTGCTGGCCGAAGAAGAACGCGAGGCACGCGCGGAAGATTCCGAAAACGACCGCGGCAGCCGCCGCCGCGCCCGCGCGGCTTCCAGCGATAACGGCGAAGCGATCAGCGAAGCGTCTCCGGAAGACGCTTCCGGCGACGAAGCAGCCGAGAAACTGGACGCCGCCGGAGAGGAAGATTCCGCCGCCGATGCGGTCGAGACCCCGCACGAGCACGAACACCACGCGGAAACGGCGCAGGATGCCGGGGAAGCCGAAGCGCGCGCCGAGGATTCCGGCGAGACGGCTTCCGCCGATCACTCCTCCGAGACCGGCACGGAAGCAGATTCACACGACGACGAGCCGCATGAGGAAGAACATGTGGAATCCGTCGGCGGCGGCGCGATGGAAGAAGTGCCGGAACGCCCGCGCGCCCCTCGCCGCCGTCACTACAAGATTCAAGAAGTCATCAAGCGCCGCCAGGTGATGCTGGTGCAGGTGGTGAAGGAAGAACGCGGCACCAAGGGTGCGGCGATGACCACCTACC
>VFQR01001234.1_pt1 | contig 21028 bp, 16 predicted proteins | sample 3512321 | NCBI WGS metagenome assembly VFQR01 (sample SAMN10412374, study PRJNA504923) | tailings metagenome | isolation source: Relicate 3 Philex TSF1 revegetated site | place: Philippines: Tuba, Benguet | collected 2017-08-29 | reverse complement strand
GCCTTTCTCTGTTGCTGGCATTTCGTTGATAAGTTCTTCCTGTTTCTTGAATAAAACGGCGTTTCTCGCTTTGAGAAGATTTAAGTTTACCTTGCTGTAATTCTTCCCATGTCTTTTCGCCGACACTTTCTCCTAGTTTTACCAATACCTTTGGTAGTAATATTTTTGCCTCTCTTTGAAAATCTTCTTCTGTATCCAGGGCATTTAAATCTATATTGCTGAAGTCGATATTGATTTGAAACTTACTCATGGCTGATTGATTTTATTTATGATTATTAGGATAATTAGCTTTTGACTGATAACTGTTACTAATATTTTTCACAATTCCCAGAAAATTACTATAGTATGCTCGCTAGATTTATTTATCAAATATTACTCTGATTCTTTAGCTATTCTGAATTCTGAGTTCTGAATTCTGAATTCTGACTAAAATGCTATCTTAAAGGCAAGGTCATTTGCTCAAGTTTTGAGGAAAACGCTATGACTACAACGCTCATAGAGTCTAATTCTATCGAGTCATTGCTAGGTAAAGAGGCAGAAGACCTGCTTACTTACAAAGCAAAGGTTTCTCAGGATTTATTACATTTGCCGGGGCCGGATTTTGTAGATCGAATTTGGATTAACAGCGATCGCAATCCTCAAGTATTGCGTAATCTTCAGCTACTCTATTCTACTGGTCGTTTAGCAAACACAGGCTATTTGTCTATTTTGCCAGTAGACCAAGGCATCGAACATTCCGCAGCTGCGTCTTTTGCGCCGAATCCGATTTACTTCGATCCAGAAAATATTGTAAAGTTAGCGATCGCCGCAGAATGCAACGCTGTTGCCACCACTTTGGGAGTATTGGGCATCGTATCGCGAAAATATGCCCATAAAATTCCCTTTATTCTCAAAATCAATCACAACGAATTGCTGACCTTCCCTAATCAATTTGACCAGGTATTGTTTGCTGATGTCGAACAAGCTTGGAATTTAGGAGCAGCCGCCATTGGTGCAACAATTTACTTTGGTTCAGACCAGTCTACCAGGCAAATTCAAGAAATCAGCAAAGCTTTTAAACGCGCCCATGAATTAGGAATGGCGACTATTCTTTGGTGCTATTTGCGGAACAACGCTTTCAAACAAGATAAAGATTATCATCTTGCAGCCGACCTCACCGGACAAGCAAATCATTTGGGTGTAACCATTGAAGCCGACATTATCAAACAAAAGTTACCCGAATGCAACAACGGTTATGGAGCAGTTGCTAAAGCAACTGGTAAGAGTTACGGCAAAACCGACGAACGAGTTTACACAGAATTGACCACCGACCACCCAATTGATTTGACTCGTTACCAAGTACTCAATTGCTACTGTGGACGCGCAGGGTTGATTAACTCTGGTGGCGCAACAGGCAAAAATGACTTAGCCGAAGCAGTCCGCACCGCCGTCATCAACAAACGCGCCGGTGGTTCGGGATTAATTTCTGGACGCAAAACATTCCAACGCCCCTTTGAAGAAGGCGTTAAACTATTTCACGCCATTCAAAATGTTTACTTATCACCAGATGTGACGATAGCCTAAAAACTAGGTTTTAGGAGTGCTGACTGTTGACTGTTGACTGTTGACAGAGAAATTATTATTCAACCCTGCCTATCTCTCCATCTCCCTATGCTCGCTCTCTGGGCGTCTAGCAGGGGAGTGGTTTGGGGCGGGGTTCTTTGATGACGAACTTGTACGGGCGAATGGTTGTTCGCCCCAACACCTGCATTTGTATCATTGATACAGCGAAATGGTATGAGCAAAAGAAACCTCCACTCATACTTCTGGCTGCGTCCTGTGCGGTTGAATTTTCCCTTACCTGTGCATCACATCAGTCCTACCAATCTTTGCACCAGTGTTTTAAATCCCCACATAAATCACTAATTCAAAACTGAAAGACTTGACTAAATTCCCTAAAAATGCATTTTTGAGATGTATTTTTATTTATTAAAAGTATAAAAATAGCTCTTTAAAAGAGAACTAAATTGATTTTCTGGAATTCTACTCTGTGCATTTGTAGGTTTGTACAGACAGGAAACACTACACTTCCAGAAATGCACATTACTCTTACAAATTATTTAAATATGCGTTTTTTTCATGTAGCTCGTGCTTCGTGCTGCCTACAAATGAATCAACACATATTAGGAATAATTCAATGCTAATTGCAAATTTTTAAACTTTTGAAGGAGCCATAAACTATGAGTCAAGTATCTGTATTTTTATGCCATAAATCTAAAGATAAAAATTTTGTCAAAAGAACTTATAATAAACTTAACAAACGCTTGAGTATTAGTTTTTTTAAAAGTGTAGAAATAAAGCCTTGGATAGACGAGAAGAACTTTATTGCAGGAAATAAAGTTGATGAAATAATTTCTAAACAAATTTCTGACTCAAAATTTGGTGTTATTTTTTTAAGTAAGCATGGAATAGGCGATTACCAAATATATGAGATTATGCAATTTAAAGAGAGAGTTGATGCAGAAGAAAAAAATCAAGTGGTGGCAAAAGATAAAGTTGTAATAATTCCAATTCTTTTACCTGGCATTCAAGATGTCAAAGATGTCGAATTTCCACAAATTAAAGCAATCCAAGAAGCTTTAGCTAAAATACGTAAAGTTGATGTTAATAATATTAACGAAACAGAAATACAACAAACAATTGAAGAAATTAAAAAATTTTTAGGAGGATATCATTGGATAAAAATTGATTTAGCTACTAAAATATTTTGGAATGAACCATTTTTCAAAACATTAGAAAAAGCTATTAAAGATCCCATAAAAGATAATATTCCTATAAAAGTACCTTATGCAGTATCTGGAGGAATTGCATTGACAGGCGTTGTTTTATTAGGAACTATAGCTTCAGCAATTGCCAATATAAATAGTGAACCTATAAATTCAACAAATGTCAATCCTACTCCTCAACCTAGAGTTTCAATAACTCCTCGTCCTGTGTCTCCTGAATTTAAATTTGAGTTAAATCGAACAATAGAGAGTGGTGGTAATTTTAATCATGGACTTGCAAAGGTGAGAATTAATGGTCAGTCAGGTTATATAAACAGACTAGGTAATATTCAAATTCCGGCAAATTTTGATAGAGTTTTAGACTTTTCTAAACCAGATAATTTAGCATTAGCATGGGAATATGGAAAAAATAGAGGCTATATTAATAATCAAGGCAAATACCAGATTGATGCTATATATGGTCGAAATATGGCTGGTCAATTTTCTGAAGGTAAAGCCCATACATGCCTTGTTTCTATATGTGGATATATAGATAGAAATGGCAAGGAAGTTATTAAACGAAAATATCCCGGTGCTGGTCGATTTTCGGAAGGACTTGCCCCTGTTAAAATTAATGGTAAGTGGGGTTACATAAATAAAGATGATGATTTTTTAATTTCTGAATCTTTCGATGAAGCTTATCAATTTAGAGAAAGTTTAGCACCAGTCAAACAAGATAATCAATGGATGTACATTGATAAAAATGCAAAACCTGTAATTCAAGAAAGATTTGATAAGATTAGTTACTTCTCAGAAGGTTTAGCGGCTGTCAAACAGGATAACAAATGGGGTTATATTAACCGTCAAGGTGATATGGTCATTCCACTACAATTTGATGAACCAAAAGATACCCCTAGAAGATTTGATTGTGACGCCACAGACATCACTAATAACAAAGCTGAGTGTAAAAATTTAGATAATCGACATGATTTTTCAGAAGGTTTAGCTGCTATATACATGAATGGTAAGTGGGGTTATATTGACCGTCAAGGTAATATTGTCATTGAGCCACAATTTTCTCAAGCTAATCATTTTTCTGAAAGATTGGCTTATGTATGTCAAGGTGAGGATAACGATAAAAAATGTGGCTATATTCGTCATCCATTCAACACTATAATTACCAAAACATTAGATGGATCTGTAAACTTGCGTCAAATTCCAAATATTAAAGGAAGCTTACTACAAAAGATACAAGACGGTAGTTCTATAACCATCCTGAATGAAACAATAAATTCTAATAAAGAAACTTGGTATCAAGTCAAAGTGAACAATCAGTTTGGTTGGATTCGTTCAGACTTACTCCAGTAATTGAACTCCTTCAAATTTACCATAGATAATTAAGTAATTGTAGCCTGTTGAGGTAAAAATATCTGCGTACCTCTGCGCTTTACTCCGTGTCCCTCTGCGTTTCAAAATATTATCCATCCGTACCTTTCTTAAGGAATCGCTATAGTATAGCCTACTGTTTCTAAACTTGCGCCCAGAAAAAGCTAGTTGTGATGAAGTGAGGAGATTACAGAATGTCGAAAAATATTAATTATTTGCCATATTTCAGAATATACATTGTGTGGCATCAAAAGTTTTCTAATGGTGAGGAGCTTGCAAAATATCTTTTTAATAACATCTGTGGAAACCCAGAACATCCTTTCCTACAAGGACTAGGAATTCCAATTCACTTTCGTTCGCTACCATTTACAAAAGAAACGATTCTACCGAAGCCAATCGACATCAAACAATCTTTGAACTCTGCCATTTTTATATTTGTAGATAATAATATGGTAGTTTGTGACAAATGGCAAACATACATTGAAGAACTTTGCGATAACAAAGATTTAAAAAAACCACATCATCGGATTTATCCCGTAGCATTTACAGAACATTTCTATAAATTGAGCAAAAAACTGAGCAGAATTCAATTTATAGAAAAAATTGATGAAGAAACCGACGTTGTTAAACAACAACAAAAATTATTGACCAACGTGCTACACATATGCGTTAGACAAATAAGACACATAAAACAAGTTGAAGAAAATAATTCTGTAGACAATGATGTACCACCACTGAAACTATTCCTGAGCTATACCAGACGTGATGGACGGGAAATTACAAATAAAGTTCACGAATTAATTGAAAAGGATAAAATCCTCAGTACATTTTTAGATACTAAAGATATTCCTCCAGGGCATAATTTTGTAGAACAAATTGACAAAGTTTTAAAAGATTGTGCTATGCTTATCTTTCAGACTGATACCTATGCTTCGCGTTATTGGTGTCATTGGGAAGTTTTGACAGCTAAAAAATATAAAATTCCTATTTTGGTAATTAATGCTATCAAAGCTGGAGAAGAACGCAGTTTTCCTTATTTAGGAAATGTTCCTACTATTATTTGGCAAGAATCTCAAATATCTTTAATTTTTATTCAAATATTACTTGAAGTATTGCGGCATCAATATTTTCCCAAATATGTAGAAAATCTACAAAAATTCCGCAGTATTCCAGAAGGAACATTAGTTTTACCTTTTGCTCCTGAGCTTTTGAATTTAGTACAACATTTCCAGGAAAATCAACCAAAAGATAATACACTAATAATATACCCCGATCCTCCTTTAGCAGATAATGAAATTAACTTACTCAACTCGTTAAATCCAAAAATCAAAGCTTTGACTCCTTCCTTTCCTGTAACTTCAATTGCTACAGATCATCCGAAAAAACCTCTTTCAGGCAAAGTTATTGGTATTTCTATTTCTAATAGTCCCGATTTAGAAAAGCTTGGTTTTAGTGATTATCATCTCAAACGTGCCTTACTCGAAATTAGTCGTCATTTACTTGCTCAAGGGGCAAGCATAGCATACGGTGGCGACCTCCGCCCAGATGGTTTTACGCAGAATTTGATTGAGATGGTCAAAGCCTATAATCATCAGGAAAATAATCAGCCTGAAAAGAAAATATTCAACTTTCTTGCTTGGCCAATACATTTACAAGCAGACGTTAATTGGCAGGCAGAATATAAGAATGAAGTTTCAATTGAAGCAATTCCTCTACCAGAAGATATTAAGCAAAAACCTTTTGAGATTGAGGATGAAACTTTCCTGAAACCAGAAGGCAAAGAAAATTGCTATGTTTGGATGCGTTGTCTTACAGCAATGCGAGAAAAAATGGCAAAAAAAATTGACGCCAGAATTATTCTTGGAGGTCAAGTTACTAATTATAAAGGAATATTTCCGGGTATTGCTGAAGAAGCAGCATTAACACTAATCAATGATAAACCTTTGTTTGTGTTAGGTGCATTTGGTGGTTGTGCCAAGGCGGTGGGACAAGCTTTACTAGGAGATACTCCAATGGCATTGACATGGGAAGGGCAAGCTGCCCAAAGTCCGACTTATGCTGAGACTGTTGAATTTTATAACGAGCGTTCTCTTCTTGGTTCTCCTCATTTACCTATTGATTATAATGCTTTAATTAAAATTTTTCATAAAACAGGTTTTCACGGTATAAACAAGTTAGAGGAATCAGAAAATAGAACTTTATTTGAAACAGAAGATTTAGATGAGATGATTTACTTAATTTCAAAGGGACTTCAAAGCTAAAAATTAGAATGTACACAGCGTAAGCCACATTGAAATTGCATATATGGAGAGACCTATAAGAAATGTACAATTTCAGATTATGCAAAATAGATGTGGTTTAAATTAACAAAATAAAATGGCTAAATAGATATATGAAATATTATCAAAATAATATAAAACTCTTACCTTATATTCATCAACCTAAATACGTTGTATTTACAGATTTTGATGAAACTTATCTGGCTCACCAAAACCAAGAGCGCTATCAAAAGGATCAAAAGGAACTAGAAGAGTATTTATTAAATTATACTTACGAAAAACAAATTATTTTGGGTTGGGTTACTGGCAGTAGTTTAACTTCAGTATTTTCAAAAATCAATAAATATAGTTTAAAAGTTTTACCTCATTTTATTGCCAGTAGTTTGGGTACTGAGCTAACTTACTTCAATGAAAAACAATATGGTAAAAAAGATAAACAATGGGAGAATAATCTCAAAGAAACTGGATTTTCAGAAAAATTAGTGAATAATTTAGTTAATATTTTATCATTAGATGATATTCAATTGATACCACAACCTCAAATCAAAGATTCTTGCTTCTTGAAAAACTACTATTACCATCAGCGAAACAAAGAACTTGATTTACAGGCTTTATTGCAAATCAAAAATATAGCTAACAAGGCTGGTATCGCAGTGAATACTAGCCAATGTAATCCCTTATGTGGAGACCCAGAAAATTGTTACGATGTGGATTTTACACCTGCGGGCACAGGGAAAAAAGATATAGTTAATTTTATTTTAAAACAGACAAATATTAACTATCAAAACTCTATAGCTTTTGGCGAAAGTGGTAATGATATTGAAATGTTGCAAGCAGTTGAACATGGTTATTTAGTAGGAAATGCCACAAACGAAGCTAAAAAATTACATTCTCGAATAGAAGAAAATGAGTATACTAAAGGGATATTATCTGTATTAAAAACACTTATCAAATAAGTCAATCTAGTAGTGTATTGCATTAATTTTGGAATTACCAAGAAATCAATTATGCAAGATTGTGGTGTGGACATCTTGTCCGCCCTTGGTAATACCGAAATTTTTGATACAATTCACTTTTGTTTCTTCCCGTGCTTCTTTTACCCACCATCTCTATCGCTTGCTTTTAAAGTGAAACGGTATTACGGGCGGGCGAAACGCCTACCCCACAAGGAAGTTTGAATGTTTTTTGTGGTTTGGAAATCTTTAATGCGATAGACCACTAGTCGTTTGCCAATCCAAAAATGCTGGGTGAGGGCTGAGGAAAGGGTAAGGGATTTAAAACCTTTCCCCTTTTCCCTTTCCCCTTTCCCCTTTAAAGAGCCAATTTCACTTATCAAACCCTAGAAATAATCTTTATCATCCGGGTGGCAATAAGTTTTCTGGGGCATAAACATCGCGGTAGAAAGTTAGTTGTTCGCTCTTGTAGTAGCAACCACCCCGATGTCCCCGGCGTATCCAGACAACTAATCCTTTGGAAGCAGTTTCATTTGTCGCATCGTCCACACACTTCCATTCAAAGTGAACAAACTCACGCCAAAAGAAAACAATTGGCCAGCACATTGTGACTCCAGGCTGTGAAAGCAATGCCCACCAATGTGTCTCTCGCTCTTTTTGATCTTCCGTACCAACAAAGGGGCCATCTTGGCATAAATAAACCAAGTTTTTATGGTATTCACCACTTAAGATATTGTTTCCTCTTTCTCCTCCTGTTCTTAAAGCTGCACAATGAGTTGGCCACCAATCTTTGTTTTCTTGTTCGATTTGCGCCCAGGTATAATTAGCATTTACTTCGGGAACTTCATCTTCTTTTAAACTAACGAAATATTCACCTTTTTGAAGTAATTCTTCCTGTTTTTGTGGAGAAACTAATCCAGGTTTTGAAAAATCTGCTTCTAAGCCCCAAAATGTGTAATAATTAACTGGTTTTTGCAGTCTTAATTGTCGTAATTGCTCAAATTCGTCGGGCATGTTCCTAATTCCTTTACACAAGAATGTTTGATACTTAAATTGCAAAACATGACTTTGATGAAAAAGCAGGATAGAGAAAGCTGGTAATATAAAATTTGCTATTCTCACATCCTGTACCAGCAACGAAAATAAAGGTTATGAAATCACCTCTATTGTTTGGCTTTTAAAACCTCATAGTATGTTTCAACAAAGGTGCTAACTGCAAAAGGATGTCTACCAGAAACCAGATTTCCATCAACATGGCTAGCAGCTAATTGTCTATTAACCGGGTCGTATGCTAGTGTCGCTCCAGCATTCAGAACATCATAAATAATGTTATGACCGCAGGTAACTTTCCGCCCCCTCAGTATGTCGGGGTCTGATGTAAATATCCACAAAGAATGACAAATAGTTCCAACAGTAATTTCAGGATCGTTAAATGCTTGGATTGCAAATTTACTTGATTCTGGTATTTCTTTTGGTCTACCGTCTGGGCCTTCTTCTACTATTGGTTCGTAGCGGGTCATATCCATCGCATATCCGCCAATGGCAACTAAACCAGTGTATTGAGTTAAATCAACATCGTGGATATCTTTGGTAACTGTAATTGTTTCGCTGGGGTTATTGTTGTTGAAAAAAACTGCTTTATCGCCACCCCTGAGATTGCCGACATATTCTACTTCAAAACCCCTAACAGGAAAAAAGTTATCTAAAGCAGCAGTTTCAGTTCCATCGTAATGGGAGTCAAGAAAGGCTAAAATTCTTGGTGGTCTGGCCATGATGATATCCTCATTGATAATAGTTAATAAATTCGATTTTGAGGAAAATTAACTTACTAGCCACCACTGGCTATACTGTCCGAATTTCATAGCAATTTGAAAAATAATTGCGACAGACGGATTCGCTAAAATTAGATTCAGAATGCTATACCAAATCCAAAATCGAATCAGTTATTCTGCCAACTAGTAAGTTAATTTTCACTCACCTTAGCCTCAAATTGGGTTGAGGTCTTACCGGATGTCGGTAAAGAATACTGTCTTTTTCCTGTAACCTGGAATTACTTCTTCTTCCAGAATTGTCGGATTGATGGGAACTACTTTGGCTGCATAAATGTAGGGACGGATTTTTGTGATTTCAGGCAAAGGAATTCCTTCTTTGAAAGCAAAATATAGTTTACTTGGCTCGTCGTGAATTTCTTGTCCAGTCAAATAACCTACAATTGCGTGTTCAAAGGTGTGGAAAGCATTTTTCCACGAGTGTTGTTTGGGAAATTGGATGTCTGGTTTGTTGTCAGCAGCATTTACCCAATGCCAAATTTCTTTGTGTTCGCGATCTACCATGTACTTAAACCAGTAGGCATAAGTTGTAGGTAGATATTCCGCGTAAGATGGATCTCTCAAGCTAAAAGTAGCAGCCACTTGATCTAATTCAGCTAGAATCCACCATTCTTTGTCTGGATCTATAGTACCGTCTGGATTTTCTCTACGTCCCCACGTACCATCATCTAGATAAGCTGTTTCTAAGATTTTGGGAGCGGCCTCTTGAGCAAATAAGACAAACTCGTAGTGACCGGTGAGTTTTCCGATGGAATAAATCAGCCACAAAGTTTTGATAGAGTGACCGAAATCAGTATGGTCAGTTGCTAATCTCTTGCTCGCACTATCAGTGATAGCTCCCCAAAAGATGTTTTTGTCAGGAGTATAGAATTGTTCGCTCATGATTGTGGCAAGATGCACCAAATCATCTTCCCACTGTTTCTTAAGTTGTACCCCGTTAAATTCATCAGGCAAAATCGGTGCGATCAAGATCATATAGGCATAGACTTGATCCAATTGAGCTACTAATTCTCTTTGTTTGCTGCTAACTTTCTCGACAGTACCATCGGGATTTACATAATCTATATAATCTGTTTTGGCCCAAGAGATTAAATCCCATTCTTTGTCGTAGTAGTAGTCAAAAATGTAGTTTTTGACGTTTACTATATCCTTTAAGATTTCAGGATCTCTAGTCAGATAATAGAAAAATGTTAAACCAGAAAGAGCATATGTCATATCTTGACTAATGCGCTTTTCTTGTTCTGGTTTACCTGCAAAACTCTGATCGTTTGCAGCAAAGTAGGTGTATGCTCCACCGGTTCCATTACCAGCATCGGGATTAACGCCTGGTTTATCAACCAAAGCATACTTACGCAAGAAATCTACGCCATTTTTAGCCCATTGAAGATATTTTGCCTCTCCAGTCAGGTTATAAGCAACACCATAGGCAAATACTTGTCTGGACTTTGATCTGACATACTCTCTATCGAGTTTAACGATGCCTGGAACTGGGTTTACCAACTCTGGACAAGGTTTATTAGGGTCAAACAAAGAACCGTCATTACATCTATAGGTAGGAAAGTTCCCATTTTCGGGGCGGGCTGTTTCCAATTCCCAGAAAGGTAAAAGGTCTTCTTTGAGATGCTTTATCCACCTATCTCCATAGGGGATACCAGTTTCGATTACTAAGTCTGCATTATCAGCAGCGCTTTGTTTAGCAACAACTAGTGCTTGAGCTGTGGGAACTCCTAAAGATGTTAGGAAAAACATCAAGCTAAAGCCAAGACAAAGAACTTTCTGAAAGAAAGCTTTGCTAACTAGCTGTTTTTTATTCCAACTGAACATTTGAATTGTCATTGCAAATTGCTCATTTGTGTGTGTCGGTTTCTGCTTTCATGACAAACATTCAGATGTTCTGTGATTTTTTTGGACTACAAAAGCTCTAGTATCCCAGCTTTAGTAGGTGGTTAAAATCTCACAAAACAACTGATATGGCCTGACATACTTGCGTTATGTCAGGAGGGTGGACTGTTTATAACAATTCGGTGACATCATATCTGATGTTATAAACCACGCTAACACGATTTATTTTTCTTTTTTCAAAATCAATATTTTTTACTTAAGTACAATTATGTAGGAAGCTAATAACACAAAAAATACTGAAAGTCAAAGACACTTAAAATAAATAAGTGGACAGTTAAGACAGTTAAGACAGTTAAGACGGCTTTAGCAAGAAACACATGTTCTACAATCCTTATCAGGTATGGGATAGAAAAATTTCAGTGCAATTATTTTGCCTGCTATCTCAAATAGCTTAGTTGCTAATTAACTGATAGAAGCGATCGCTCACAACCCCTTATGGTATAAAATACGCTCAATGATTTAGGTTTAATTGAAAAATACTTATGTCTGCACTTACCTTTAAATACTTACAAATATAAAATTTAAGTTACATTTCTTGATAGAATATCTACTTAATTAAAGCTTAACTTCAACGTTAATCTAGCTTCTAATAGCAGTAAAGTTAGCAAAATGATCAAGGTAGCTTTTCTTGACCGAGATGGGGTTATCAATATTGATTACGGTTATGTTGTTATGCGCGAGCAATTCGAGTTTATCGATGGCGTATTTACAGTGTGTCGTTTACTGCGTGATTTGAATTACGAGCTGATTGTAATTACCAATCAGTCTGGTATTGCTCGTGGTTATTATTCCGAACAAGATTTTTTAGATTTAACTGCATGGATGTGCGAGCAATTTCAAAGTCAAGGTGTTCCATTGCTTGATGTCTTTTATTGTCCGCATCATCCCGAAGCTACCATATCTAATTACCGTCAAAACTGCCGATGTCGTAAACCATCCCCAGGAATGATTGAGCAAGCTTGTGAAAAATATTCAATAGACCTGCAAAACTCAATCTTGATTGGCGATAAGATATCTGATATGCAAGCTGCTAAAGCTGTGGGAATAGGTAAATTTTATTTCCTTGGTAAAGAAGATATAGAAAAACAACTGGCAGTGTCAGCCCGCGTAGATAATTTACTTCAACTAAAGTATTTGATTACAAAATAATAGTTTGAGTGTAATAGTAAGTTGTTTTTTGAAATTGATAATTTGTACTCAGATTGTGTTTCGTCGCTGCCTAAATGCCCTATTTACTTAGGTCGTTTGGAAATGAATAACCGGAGTAATTAACTAAGCACTACTCCAGTTGTTTTGCAAAATTCAATTCTGTATATAAAATAACACTTTTCTATTTGAAACAACTAATCTTAAAAAAACTTCATCTAAAATCGTATTTAGATATACAAACGCACTATGTCTCTGAGTTTCAGGCTACTGTTAGCCATAGATATCACCCCTTGGGGTAAGGATTTTCTAGCCTTTTTAAAGCATTATTTTGATACCAGTATTTGGATAAAGCTGGTAGTCAAACTTACATAGATGTGCTTGAACAAATTACCCGCTATGCCAAAATTGAAGCTTTAGAACGTTCCATTGAGGCTCTCAAACTTGGTTTAAAAGATTTAATCGAAGAAACTCCAAACATCCCCACCAATAAAACTTAAACATTCATAAAATTTAGATGCATTCCTCTCAAAAAAGAGGAAGATTACTTTGTCGATAAATTTGACTAAGAAAGTTATAAACAGATGAAGAAATCTTGGCGCTATTTACAAGAGTTTTTGATATTTAAATTAATTTATCCTGTTTTATTAAAATATATTAATGAGCATCTCATCACACCAAATGACGAGATGGAGAAAAATAAAAAGGAGAATAACGTTCCCAATTTAGAACCTGAATATCAACAATTACCTATTCTTCGGTTAATTTATTCAATTTTATTTAATTATCTTCATGAAAATTTCATTTCTAGGGAAGATTTGCTAGAGCAATGTCAAGAGCAAAATAATCTTTATCAATTAAACTATGAAGAAGCTATTTATCTTGAACCAGCTATAAGCTATCAAGAAATCCCGACTGCATTTAGAGAAAAAGAAGGTAGATTTGAATTTACTAATCCTTTTGCTGCGGTTGTCAACAATGTAGAATTATTCGGAATTCATGGCATTGGATTTACCCAAGAGAAAAAAATTATTTTAGAAATTGTTTTAGACAGAGTAGATGTTTTAGAACATACTGCCATTTCCACATTAAGGCAAGGTTTTAATTTTCAATATCTTACACCAGTGAAAAATATAGAGCATATTGATTTAGCTTGTTCATTAGTAAATTATTGGAGTCCTTTATACGCTCATTGGATATATGAAGCTTTAACTCGATTAGAAGTCCTTGAATATTATTCTCAAAACACAGGTAAAAAACCAAAATTAATTATCGATAAAAACCCACCAATTTGGGAAACTCGCTCTCTAGAATTGATGGGTTATAGTCCAGAAGATTACATTGAATGGAATGGAACTAGAGCCAAAATTAACGAATTAGTTATTTGCTCTAAACGTCGGGAAGGGGGACGTATTTCTATCAAAGCTTGTCACTGGGTGAGAGAACGTATTTTGAGCAATGTTGATAGTTATGCAAATCCAAATTTACTTTTGAGTCCCAAGATTTTTATTTCCCGGAGAAAAGCAAATGCTCGGCGCATTTTGAACGAAGAACAAGTGATAGATACTTTAGCGAAAATGGATTTTGTTCCTTATGTGCTTGAAGATTTAGATTTTGCAGACCAAGTGAAGCTATTTGCTCAAGCTGAATTTATTATTGCTCCTCATGGTGGTGGAGTTACAAATATTATTTTTTCCCAAAATTTAACTTTAATTGAACTGTTTGGTCAAAAAATTAGCCATTTTTATTATACAGTCGCTCAAGGATTAAAATTTGATTATGCTTGTATGTTTTGTGAAGCCAAAAATGAAGATATTATTGTCAATTGCCAAGAATTAACTAAGATGGTTCACAAAATGACAAAAACTAAAATCGGATGATAGAAATTAGATAAGTCCAATTATATCGAGGAGCTAATAACTAGTGGTCTGCAAACCCAAAAATGCGCTTGTGAGGGCTGGGGAAAGGGAAAGGGGTAAAGGGTAAGGGATTTAAAACCTTTCCCCTTTAAAGAGCCAAGTCACGAAAGCGAACTACTACTGACTGAGTGAAAAGCCTTTGTCTTAAAAAGTAAATCTTAAGTAGGGTGTGTTGTCCCAAAGCGCAACGCACCTCAATTGCAATACTTGTCGGTTAAGGGGAAAAGGGAAAGAAAAAACCTTTACCCTTTACCCTTTAACCCCTTCGGGGTGACGCTCCTTCGTCGCTAACGCTGACGCTAACGCCAGTCGCTCATGGGGGAAACCCCCAAGACCGCGCTGGCTCACCTTTTCCCAAAACCAAATTCTCAATTGATATAGTCTATCAAGGTGCGTTAGCCTTCGGCATAACACACCCTACATTTGATTTACTATTACTGGATATTTAGCGATTATCTTTTTAAATTCCCACAATCATTTTTACTGTTACTGGTTCGTCAATTCCAGCAGATTGATTTTCATCTAAATGATATGTATCGGGATCTAAATAAGTCCCAAATAAGCGATCGAAAATAGTTGTACTATCTCCGAAGTTTCTACCTCTAGTATCGTAATGATGTAAGCTATGAAACCTGGGTGTAACATAAATCCACTCTAATATTCTCATCCAAGGCTGGGATTTGACATTGAGATGTATCCAATTATTTTGAAAAGCGCCATGTAGAGATACTATCGTCATTAGTTCTAGAGGAATTCCTAGCAATGGAAACCAAATAACGGAAAATGTATATAAAATTTCACTAGTCAAACTCGATCTTTGTGCTGCTAACCACCATAATGACTCACTTGAATGGTGCCACTTATGAGTTAACCACGTATACTTATTTGCATGTTGAATTCGATGGATGATGTAATAAAATAGCTCTTTTAGTATAAAAGCAGTAAAGAATCTCACCCATAAAGGCAAAGATAAAAATCCAGTTGATTCTACCATGACTATTGGAAAAATCAATATTTTTGTAAGTAGCATCCAAGTGACATAGTTATTGATTAACATATAACAAAATGCTACTAATGCCGCTTTAAATTCTTTGAGAAATTGAAGTTTATATTTGATTAAGCGGAGAGGATCTTGTTTTTCCCAAAGCCAAAGTATGACGCCTGAGCTAAAAGTCATTAGCCAGTATAAAAGTATAGTTTTCATGAAAATTCAATGGACAAGATGTTGTTAGACTGCAAAATTAGCACCTCAAATTTTGTGCTTAATCATTTATTTTGTATAGCAAAAATCAGGAAGTAAAAGCTTACTATTCGTAGTATTTAAGCTTTTAAAATGTCCTAACTTATCTGATTACTGCTATATCCATAAACTCAGCACAAAAATCATCACTGTAATATTTCACAAGTTATTTGGAATTGCTATTTTTATTGACGATGCCTAACATCCATAATATTTTGATTCAATATTTGGAGTAGTTAATCTTGAATTTCAGAGTAGTACTCTATCACTAATCAAGGGATAATACAAGGACAGTTAAGGAAAAAATTAGGACAGTTAAGACAGTTAAGACAGTTAAGACAATTAAAAGCGAACACTTGAGTGTACTAGAAGGTGCGTTACTGAACTAACTCTAGAGATATATTTATTAAACATTTATAAAATTTTAGTTAGTTGATACTAAAAAAGAGGATGATGATTTTGTTATTGCAAATTCAACTCAGAAGTTTATGGGCAAATGAATAAAGCTTGGCGATATTGACAAGAATTAAAATAAATGCTTGAGTTATTTACAATTTAGGATTTTGATAATGTTAATATTTTTCTAAAAAAGATAATTAAAATTGATTACAAAACGTAATTATCGAAGGAAATAGTTTATAAAGAGGCAAAAGCTAGAATTTAATGACGTAAATTTATATGAACGCTAAATTAAATTCTTATAAAAATTGCTTAGTAACTGGTGCTGCTGGCTTTATTGGTTCTCACTTATGCGATCGCTTACTTCAATTAAGCCATAGTGTGGTTGGGTTGGACAATCTAATTACAGGCAGAAAGACCAATTTAAAAGTCGCTCAAACTTATCCTAGATTTACATTTATCGAACAAGATGTAGCCAGTATTTCTCCAGAAATATTAACAGATATTGATTGGGTATTTCATTTAGCGGGATTAGCGGATTTAGTTCCCTCAATCCAAAATCCAGGGCAATATTATTATTCAAATCTGCATAATACTTTTGTCTTATTAGAAGCTTGTCGCCATGCTGGAATTGAGAAATTTATTTATACAGCTTCCTCCACTTGCTATGGTATTCCTGACCAATATCCCACACCGGAAACCTATCCTTGTCATCCCAAACACCCCTACGGTTTGACAAAATATTTAGGAGAACAACTAGCGATGCACTGGGCGCAAGTTTATCAACTTCCAGCCCTTTCTTTACGACTGTTTAATGTATACGGGCCGCGATCGCGTACAACTGGGGCTTATGGTGCGGTATTTGGTGTATTTCTCGCTCAGAAACTAGCCAACAAACCCTTTACTGTGGTGGGAGATGGAACGCAAACAAGAGATTTTACCTTCGTCAGTGATGTAGTAGAAGCCTTTATCAAAGCAGCCGAATCGGATATTACAGGAGAAATAATTAACATTGGTTCGGGGAAATCGGAAAGCGTTTTGACACTCATAAAATTATTAGAAGGGCCAATTACTCATATCCCCAAACGTCCAGGCGAACCAGATTGTACTTGGGCAGATATTACCAAAGCCACAACTCTTTTAAAATGGCAACCCCAAGTTACCTTGAGTCAAGGAGTTAGTGAAATGTTAGCTAATATTGAACTTTGGCGAGATGCTCCAGTTTGGACAACAGAAACAATTGAGCAAGAGACAAAATTGTGGTTTGAGCATCTAGGAAAACAATAAAAATGACAAACTCATCCATCAGACTTTACCAACAAGCAATCAAAGTGCAAACCATCGGTAAATCTCTGTGTCAGATTACCCCACAAGTGCAAGCGATCGTTACAGAATCAGGAATTCAAGCAGGACTTTGTACGCTTTTTATTCGTCATACCTCAGCCAGTTTACTGATTCAAGAAAATGATGCCAAACCCGATGTAGAAGCCTTTTTTGCCAAATTAGTACCGGAAACAGGCCAATACATCCTACCAGGAGAGGGTTTAGACGATATGCCTGCACATATCCGAAGTGCCCTCACCCATACCTCCGAACAAATCCCCATTGCTCAAAGTCTTTTGCAACTCGGTCGTTTGCAAGACATTTATATTTGGGAACATCGACAGTCTGGTTATTCTCGTGAAGTCGTTATCAATATTCTGGGATATTAAAGTGCAACAGTTAACAATTAATCAAATTCCTTACATCAATCTCAAAAGTCAACACGCTGCTTTGAAGTCCGAATTGTTGTCAGCAGTTGGTGAAGTTCTTGACGATGGTAACTTTATTTTAGGCGAGCAAGTTGCAGAGTTTGAGCGTCAGTTTGCTCAAATGTGCGGCGTTCGTTATGCCATTGGCGTTAACTCTGGGACAGATGCGCTAATTTTTGCACTCAAAGTGTTGGGTATTGGTTCTGGCGATGAAGTCATCACCGCGCCGAATTCTTTTGTAGCTTCAGCTAGCTGTATTCGCGTGCTTGGGGCAAAACCTGTATTCGTCGATGTCGGCGATGATTACAACATTGATCCCAGTTTAATTGCAGCTGCCATTACTCCCAAAACCAAAGCAATTATCCCAGTGCATCTGACAGGCCGACCATGCAATATGGAACCAATTTTAACTCTGGCAAAAGAAAAAGGAATTGCCGTAGTTGAAGATGCAGCCCAAGCAGTACTCGCAGAATATCAAGGCCGACGAGTGGGTTCTTTTGGTAAAATCGGGTGTTTTAGCTTACATGCTCTCAAAAACTTAAATGCATGTGGAGATGGAGGAGTACTAGTTACAGACGATGGCGATTTGCACGACCAGCTAAAAATCATGCGAAATATTGGCTTGCGTACCCGTGATGACTGTGTTTTGTGGTCGCATAATTCCCGTTTGGATACCCTACAAGCAGCGATTCTTTTAGTCAAATTGCGCTACCTCCACGAATGGACACAACAGCGTCGCCAAAATGCTCGCTATTACCAAACTCAACTCGCCGATATTCCACAGATTCAAATACCACCAGAACGGGAATACGAAAAATGCGTATACCACACCTTTGTGATTCAAGCACAACGCCGCGATGAACTGCGCCAATTTTTAAGCGATCGCGGTATCGGTACTGCAATTCATTATCCAGTGCCAATTCACTTATCCACAATAGGTAAAGAATTAGGTTATCCCCAAGGGAGTTTTCCGGTTACAGAGATGCAAGCACAGCGAATCCTCAGCTTACCTGTTTATCAAGGATTAACCACTGAAGAACTCCATCAAGTTTGTGAAAACATTAAATTATTCTATCGATATTCCTAACACTTACACAGGCGTTGGAGAATCGATTAGAAAGTTCCAAAAAATTAATTACCACTACTTGTGGGGTGGACATCTTGTCCTTTTATGATTAGGGGCGGGCGAGACGCCCACCCCACAAGAAGTAGTTGATTATTTTTTTATTTGCAAGTCCCTTAATATTTCCTTGCTGTTAAAAAATTAACTATCTCCTGTTTTTCTCTGTGTTTTTTGCGTCTAGAGCGGTTTGTAAAAAACTTATTATGATGAAAGAACCGCCAAGGAATAAGAAATCAAAATAATTGTTCCAGTGTCACGAAGAAATACAATTACTTTGCCAAAAACTAAGCCAAATACAAATTCACAATCTAAAATCTAAAATCCAAAATTCAAATATGTCAAATAACATTACCCTACCAAATATTGGTTGTGCAGCTTGGGGCTGGAGAGAAGTGGAAATACCAGAATATTTTCACACAATCAGCAACCAAGGTATTCGCTCAGTAGAAGTTAACGCTCACCCCCAAGCACCCAAACATCTTTTAAATGATGGTGACGATGAATCAGTTTCCAAAATAGCTACTTGGGCACAAGAAGCAGGAGTAGATATTATCTGTATAGCTGGACGAAATAATTTTACAATTCCAGAAGCAGCTGATTTAGAAAAAGAAATTCAAAGGATAGAACGTTTCGTTGATATAGCACAACAACTAGGAGCAAAATTCGTCAGATTATTGTCTGGGGATCACAGAAACGATCATATTCTTCCTGATGTTTTTCCTCGACTGCATTATGCCTTCAATCGTATCGGAGATTATGCCGAAAAGCGAGGAATTAAAATCACTATTGAAAATCACGGCGGCCCCACAGCAACAGGACAAAGAGTTGCCAGAATTATGGAAGGCATCAAAAGTCCTGCGGTTGGCGTCAACTACGACCCAGCGAATTTTTTGAATCAAGGAACCGACCCATTGATGGCATTACGTTACATCCTTCCTTGGGTAAACTATAGCCATTGGAAAGATGTTAAATGGACTAACGGTGGCCCTCAATTTTGTGCCTTTGGCAAAGGAGAAATTGTTTGGCAACCGATTATCCAAGAACTATTAAATGCAGGTTACCAAGGATATTGGGTAGTTGAATATGAAGAACCATCAGACGTTGAAGATGGAACCAAAGAAAGCATAAATAACTTGTGTAAAATGCTGGGAATGTAAGAAATTAGAATTCAGAATTCAGAATTCAGAATTCAGAATTCAGGAGCTAGAATCCAGAATTGAGGATTGAGAGTTGATAATTATAAATACTCCCAACTTCTAACTCCTAACTCCCAACTCCTAACTCCTAACTCCTAACTCCTAACTCCTAACTCTCAACTCCCAACTCCCAACTCCTAACTATTTTTCATTAAAGGTTAGCAATTAAATGTCATTTTCTCTAAATGGACATGTGGCTTTGGTTACAGGAAGTTCTGCTGGTTTGGGAAAAGCGATCGCCCTGAAATTGGGACAAGCCGGTGCTAAGGTAGCAATCAACTACAACAACAATGAATCGCGGGCGAAACAGACTTTGGCTGAATTAGAACAGCAAGGTTGTCAAGCAATTTTAGTGCGTGGGGATGTCACCGATGAAGCAGAGGTGACGGCTATTTATGAAGCGATCGCCACACAATTTGGTGCTGTAGATATTTTGGTATTGAATGCAACCGGAAACCAACCGCAAATTCCCTTTGAGGAATTCACTTGGCAAGATTTTCAAACAATGCTTGATTTTTTTGTCAAAAGTCCTTATTTACTGACTCGTATTTGTTTACCTGTAATGAAGGATAAAAAATGGGGACGAATTATTAATATCAGTAGTGACGTTTGTTTTCGCGGTGTAAATAACTCTAGTGCTTACGTCACTGCTAAAAGTGGACAACTGGGATTCACACGCAGCATGGCCACAGAACTCGCACCCTTTGGAATCACAGTTAACGCCGTTGCTCCAGGGTGGATTCCTGTAGAACGCCATGAAAATGTCCCCCAACAAAAAAAAGATGCTTACCAAGTGAGAATTCCTATGCAGCAATGGGGTACTCCAGAGGATGTTTGTCAAGCAGTGCTTTACTTTGCTAGTCAAGAATCCAAGTTTGTCACAGGACAATATTTATGTATTAATGGTGGCTTTACGCTTATGTAAATATATTGTTAACTGTTGACCGTTGACGATTGACAGTCAGCACTCAACGACCCCAACCGGAATAATTTATTTTTTGGAGTTCCCTTACACAAGTGTCACAAAAAATACAATTTTATTTTGACGACTAAAGTCCTCTCTTATCCACGAGACACTAGTGGTCTGCTAACCCAAAAATGCGCTTGTGAGGGTTCTTTAAAGGGTAAGGGATTTAAAACCTTTCCCCTTTTCCCCTTCCC